>ENA-OUOG01004180-OUOG01004180.1-marine-metagenome-genome-assembly--contig:-NODE-4180-length-12678-cov-5.645266_pt1 | contig 12678 bp, 12 predicted proteins | sample MGYA00248635_ERZ508505 | MGnify/ENA primary metagenome ERZ508505 (study PRJEB26176, sample SAMN06267871) | marine metagenome | isolation source: Saanich Inlet, British Columbia, Canada | place: Pacific...
GACCTACGGTACCCAAAACCGCCGCGCTACCAGGCTGCGCCACGCCCCGACGGCTCTCCTCTAACGCCAAGTTGCGCTGATGAAAACCCCTGCTATTCGACTTCGCAGCTCCAAGCTGCAAGTTCTTGTGGAAGTTGAGGATTTCTTAGCAAATCTCCCTCCTCAATTCCCAATTGCCGCGCCAAACCACCGTTAATTTCGAGCACAGCCAAGGTGTCGGGCGTGCCGGGAATCGCTGTGCGATCCAATGGGACGGCATTTTCATGGATTCGCACAATCACCCCGCGTTCATCGATGAAAAGCATATCTAGGGGAATCAGCGTGTTCTCCATCCAGAAGCTGACCATCTGGGGCCGTTCATAGATAAACAGCATCCCCGCCCCGCGTGCCATATCGGGGCGGTTCATCAATCCGATCGCGCGTTCCTGCGGATCATCGGCAATTTCAACGATAAATCGCGCCGAGCCAAAATCACCGCGAATCTCGACGCGGGTGTCATTGCAGGCAGCAGAAGCTGAACCAGCAAGGAGCACCAGAACCGAAGCGACTGCGGTGATCCTTGCAAATTCGGCCATCTCTATTCCTCTTGGACGTGGTCCCAGCTGCGTATCTCTGCTGCCATTCTACCCCGAGGTCCGTCCACGACGCGAATCGTGACAGCCTCTCCGGGCATGAGGTCTGCAAAACCGAAACGGCGCAGAACCTCGACATGCACAAATATATCTTCGCTATTCCCGAAGACATTTGCAAACCCAAAGCCCTTGGCCTTGTCGAACCATTTGATGCGCGCAGCCTCGAAAGGTGCATCCGTCTCGGGGATGTCAAACGCGGTGGTTTCTATCATGTCATCTGGAGACGGTGGGGTGATTTCCAGCACTTCTTGCGCCTGCACCCCGCGTTCCGTGGTCTGGATGGTCACGGAAATCTGAGCATTGTCTGCCACCGATCCCTGACCAAAATTCCTCAATACATTCGCATGTAAAAGGATATCCGGACCGCCCTCGTCTGCGACGATAAATCCAAACCCTTTAGATGCATCAAACCACTTAACTTTGCCACGAACGGTCTCCTCCATGCGGATAATATCTTCCGACATAGTGGATATTCCTGTCCTCGGGTCGTTGCCCGTAATGTGTTCTCTAACCAGTTCATTTGGCGCGGGCACCGAGGCATCGCAAGCAGAATTTTTTGACCGAGATAACATTTAAACCTCCACTCGTTCCATTTTCGAACAAACGGAGCAAAGCCACTCGGTTTTAGGTGTCGTTCATCAATTAAGGGTTAAGCCGATCGACTTTCCAAGTTGACGCAGCGTCAACTTTGGTCCAGCGGAACCTGTCGTGCAGACGAAACGGGCCATCTGCCCAAAATTCGATCTCGACGGGGCGAATACGAAAACCGCCCCAATTCGGTGGACGCTGCGGATTCGGGCCGAGCTTGGCTGTCACCTTCGCCACCTCCGCGACCAAAGCTGCACGGCTGGACAAAGGCCGTGACTGCGCCGAGGCCCATGCCCCCAACCTGCTTTTGAGCGAGCGGGAATTGAAATAGGCATCCGCGGCCGCGCCATCTTCGCGCTCCACAATTCCGCGCACACGAATTTGGCGACGCAGGCTTTTCCAATGCATCACAAAGGCAGCCTTCCCAGAGGCCTCCAACTCTTGACCCTTTTTGCTGTCATAATTGGTATAAAAAACGAAGGCATCGTCTTCGATATCCTTGAGCAGCACCATACGGACATTGGGCAAACCCGCGTCATCCACCGTCCCCAAGGCGATCGCATTGGGATCGTTCGGCTCGGCGGCTTCAGCCTCGCTGAGCCAACTGCGCGCAATTTCAAACGGATTGTCGCCTGCAAAAATGCCGGTCCGGTCGCTCATCTTACCCTCCTTTGGACCTATTTCGGGGCAAGCTAGGGCGCACCCATTGCCAAGGCAAGGCAAGGCGACGTCTTGAAGCCGTAACGTCAATCGCCTAAGACCAAGGGGACATCAAAATACACCAAAGAAAACGAGGGTGACGATGGGGCTTATGAGTGGAAAGCGCGGGCTGATTATGGGGCTCGCCAATGACAAATCCATCGCTTGGGGCATCGCGAAGGCGGTCGCAGCCGAAGGTGGGGAGCTGGCTTTTTCTTACCAAGGTGAGCAATTGCTCAAACGTGTCGGGCCTTTGGCCAAAGAACTGGGCAGCGATCTGGTCATTCCCTGCGATGTGACCGATGACGCCAGCGTGGATGCGCTGTTTGCGGAGTTGGAAAAGGCTTGGGGCAAGCTGGACTTCATCGTTCATGCCATCGGTTTCTCCGATAAAAACGAATTGCGCGGCCGCTATGTCGATACCAGCGCCGATAATTTCACCATGACCATGAATATCTCGGTCTATTCCTTCACCTCCATCATGCAGCGTGCCGAAAAGCTGATGACAGATGGTGGCAGTGCCGTGACGCTGACCTATTACGGGGCCGAGCAGGTGATGCCACATTACAATGTCATGGGCGTGGCCAAGGCCGCCCTGGAGGCGTCGGTGATGTATCTGGCCGAAGATCTGGGCAAACAGAACATCCGCGTGAACGCCATTTCGGCGGGACCGATCAAGACACTGGCCGCATCGGGCATTGGCGATTTCCGCTATATCCTGAAATGGAACGAGCTCAATTCCCCGCTGCGCCGCAACGTCAATATCGATGATGTCGGCAAATCCGCGCTCTATCTTCTGTCCGATCTCGCATCGGGCGTGACGGGTGAGAACCTGCATGTAGATGCGGGCTATCATGTGGTTGGCATGAAGGCTGTGGATGCCCCCGATATTGATGCTGTGACAGGACGCAAGGACTAACGCCGATGATCACTCCCCTGCCCCATGAAAAAGGGTTCCATGTCTCTTGGGATCAAATCCATCGTGACGCACGCGCCTTGGCGTGGCGGCTTGATAAGCGGGGACCGGAGGAGGATGGCGCATGGCGGGCGGTTGTCGCCATCACGCGCGGCGGTATGGCACCTGCCATGATCATCGCGCGGGAATTGGACATTCGCACCGTCGATACGATCAGCGTAAAATCCTATGATCACCAGAACCAATCCGAGGCGGTCGTGCTGAACAAGCCCGATGCCGAGTTGATGGGCGACGGATCAGGCATTCTGGTGATTGATGATCTGGTCGACAGCGGCAAGACCCTCGAGGTGGTGCGCGCACTCTATCCCAATGCCCATTTCGCCACCGTCTATGCCAAGCCAAAAGGCGAGCCGATGGTCGATACCTTCATCACAGGCGTCAGCCAAGATACGTGGATTTTCTTTCCATGGGATATGGCGCTGCAATATGTCGAGCCATATCGCGGCAAAGACTAATAGAGGCCTTTGGGGGCGCGCTGTGATCAGCGCGCTTTCAGCCCTTCGGCCAAAACATCCAATACAATCTCACGCGGCACATCCGAGGTTACAAATGCCTCTCCGATGCCGCGCGCCATGATGAAACGCAGCTTGCCATCCTGCACTTTCTTATCCTGACCCATCAAATCCAAAAGCCCGTGAGCGTCAGGTAATTCTCCTGAAATATCAGATATATCCCGCTTCATCTTCATGTTGGATAGATGCGCGCGAACGCGGCTTGGGTCCTCTTGGGAACACAGGCCCATCCTCGCGGAAACCTCAAAGGCCAGCGCACAGCCAATGGCCACGCCTTCCCCATGCAAAAGCCGATCCGAATAGCCTGTTGCAGCCTCAAGCGCGTGGCAGAATGTATGCCCCAAATTGAGCAACGCACGATCCCCCTGTTCGGTCTCATCGCGCACCACGATATCGGCTTTCATCTGCACGGAATGGCGCACGGCCTCGGCACGCAAAGCCGCATCGCCTGCCGCCATCGCGGGGCCGTTGACCTCCAGCCATTCGAAAAACTTGGCGTCTCCAAGCAGCCCGTATTTCGCAACTTCCCCATAGCCCGCCAGAAAATCACGCTCCGTCAAACTGCCAAGCAGATCGATATCGGCCAAGACCAGTGCGGGTTGATGAAACGCCCCCACAAGGTTCTTTCCATGGCCCGTATTGATGCCTGTTTTGCCCCCAACGGAGCTATCGACCTGCGCCAGCAAAGATGTGGGAACTTGCACAAATCGAACACCGCGGCGCAAAATCGCGGCTGCAAATCCGACCAAGTCACCAATTACGCCACCGCCCATGGCGATCACAACATCGCGGCGCTCGACCTTCTCGGTCAGCAGCCATTCGACGCATCGGGTCAGGTTCTCCCAATTCTTCGTCCCCTCACCAGGTGTGAGGATCAGGGTCTCGGCCGAAATTCCATCGGCAGCCAAACCCTCTTTCATTGCCTCAAGATGCAGCCCTGCGACCGTTTCTTCCGAGATGATCCAGACCTTATTGCGCGTCAAAAGCGGCGCGATCTCGGCGCCTGCACGCGCGGTCAGCCCTTGGGCAATGCGCACATCATAAGCCCGATCGCCCAAGGGCACATGAACGGTAAATTCATTCAGCATCACTTTGCCTCTTTAATCACGCCCGCTTGGGCAAGTTCTGCTGCCACAGCATCGGTTGTTTGATCAATCGACCACGCGCTTTGAACATGCACGCGCATGGGTGCCAATTCATAAGATGGCGTGCGCGCGGCCAAAAGGTCGCTCAGTGTTTGTTTCGGGTTTGCGCTGCGCAAAAGGGGGCGGGTGTTTTTGTGGCGCACGCGGCTCCAGAGCAATTCCAGATCCGCCTCCAACCAAAGAACAGCAGCCCTTGCGCTGATCATGTCTCGGTTCTCCGGAGTGAGCCACGCCCCTCCTCCTGTCGACAAAACACAAGGCGGGCTGTCCAAAAGGCGCTCGATCACCTTGGCTTCGCGGTCGCGAAAGAAGGGCTCTCCGAAACGGTCGAAAATCTCGGCAATGGAGAGCTGCGCGCTTTCGACAATCTCGGCATCCGAATCCTTCATCTCGACCCCCAGACGTGCCGATAATGCCCGTCCGATCGCGGTCTTGCCCGACCCGGGCATGCCCACCAGAACAAGTGTTTTTGCCAAAACCTGCCCCGTGTTTGCCCCAGTGTTTGCCTCAGTGCTTGTCATTGTCTCGCGCATCACCAAAAAATATTCTCCGATACTGGCGAAATTCTGCTCGCCATGCCTTATATTGAAATCAATGCGGCGGCAAATGTCGATAAACAGTGTAGACGCTTGTCTGGATGAGGCGGCACGGTCCAAACCCGATAACCGATGAACAGCAGAGGCAACAATGGGGCGAATTTTCAAATTCCTTGCAGGTCTTGCGGTCCTGACCGTGATTGGCCTTTTGGGCTATTCCTATTCAGGATTGATGGAGCCTGCGACAGGGCAAGTAACCCAGTCGGTGACGCTTGATGCGGATTAGGCAGGCAATCTGGCCTCTCGCCTTTGTGGCATGGTCGGGCGCTGCGGCGGCGCAAGACCCCGCCACGCAAGCCATGCCTGAGGCCTTCGCGCCGCCTGCATGGCTGTCGGACACCGTGACAGCCCCCCATGCCAATATCGCGACCTCTGCCGCACCGCGCGCAATCACCGTGATGCCGATTGGCGCTGTGCGTCTGGATGCTGTGGGGCTGTTGCCGCGATCTGTCACAGGGCTGCCCGATGATCTCTGGGCCAATAGCGAGGCCGCGAGTTTGGCCGAATTATTCTTGCGCCAACCCACCGAAGGTCTGCCCGCAATCCAAGCCTTCACCGAAATGCTGGCCTTGGCCGAGCTGGACCCGCCACAAGATGCAGGCCAGGAGGCTGCGCTATTTCTGGCGCGCGTCGATATGCTGCTCAACCGCGGGGCCTTGGCGCAAGCCCGCGAATTGATCGAGCGCGCAGGCCCCACGAACCCGCGTGTCTTTCGCCGCTGGTTTGATGTCAGCCTGTTGACGGGGCAATCCGCAAGGGCCTGCGCGGCGATGCGCGCCAATCCCGATATCGCGCCCACCTACCCGGCCCGCATCTTTTGCCTTGCGCGCTCGGGCGATTGGCCAGCCGCCGCCCTCTCGCTTGGCACGGGCGAGGCTTTGGGTTTCATCACTCAATCCGATGCCGATCTGATCGCGCGCTTTCTCGACCCTGAATTATTCGAAGGCCAGCCGCCCCTGCCCCCCGAGACCGCGATGACGCCCCTGCATTACGAGATGCGCATTTCCTTGGGCGAGCGCCCTTCCTCCGTGGGGCTGCCACTGGCCTTTGCGCAATCCGATCTGGCCGATATCGCAGGCTGGCATGCGCAGCTTGATGCGACCGAGCGGTTGATGCGCGCAGGTGCCATCGAGGCGGGCCAATGGCAAGACATCTACCTCAGCCGCGTGCCCTCGGCCTCTGGCGGCGTTTGGGACCGTGTCGCAGCACTGCAAGCCTTTGACACCGCCCTTTTGGCGCGCGACCCCATGGGCATCGAGCGCACCCTTGCCCCTGCGGTCGAGGCCATGCGCGCGGTAAACCTCGTCACACCCTTTGCCACACTCTATGCCGAGCCCCTGTCGCGCCAACCGCTCACAGGCGAGGCTGCAGAATTGGCGCATATGATCGGCCTTCTGGGGCAAGGCTATGAGGCTTTGGCCCAAACAACCGTCCCACAATCCGAAAATACGCGCCGCCTCTTTGCCATTGCCAAGGGTGAGCCTGTAGCAGCCCTGCCGGGTGACGGCCCCCTTGAGGCTGCAGTCACCGCAGCCTTCGCCGATATCACCCCGCCTGAGCGCTATCTGGGCCTGCTGCAAACAGGCCGCAGCGGTGAGGCTTTGCTGCGCGCCTCGCTGATCCTGTCCTCAGGGGATGGCAGTGATGTCGATGATCTGGCCGATGCCCTGCGGCTTCTGCGTGCCCTTGGTCTCGAGGGTGTCGCCCGCCAAAGCGCGTTGCAATTGATCCTGCTTGAAAGTGACCGAGGCGGGATATGAGCCGCGCATGGATCAGCCCTTTCCTCGAGGCCCAAGCGGCCGAGTTGAATGCCTCTGAAAACACCTTGCTGGCCTATGGGCGCGACTTGATGGATGTGGATGTCTTCCTCCAAACGCGCGGTCGTGACTTTGCCAACGCCCTGCGGGAAGACCTCGAGGCCTATCTGATTGATCTCGACACGCGCGGCATGGCCGCAGCCACCCGTGCACGCCGCCTCTCTTCCATCAAACAGCTTTATCGCTTTGCCTATGAGGACGGGCTGCGCACAGATAATCCCGCACTCAAAATCAAAGGCCCCGCGCGGGCGCGCAGCCTGCCCAAGACCCTTGACCACGAGGAGGTCGACCGCCTCCTGAGCGCCTCGCAAACCCATGGGCGCAACAGCGCTGACCAATTGCGCAACCATTGCCTGATGCAATTGCTTTACGCCACGGGCATGCGGGTAACCGAACTGGTCTCGCTGCCCGTATCCGCAGCGCGCGGCGACCCGCAATGGCTCTTGGTGCGCGGCAAGGGCGGCAAGGAACGTATGGTGCCCCTGTCACCACCTGCGCGCATGGCGCTGGCGCAATGGCTCGCGACCCGCGATGAACACGAAGAAGCGACCCGCCTCAAAGACGGCACGCCCCCCTCGCGCTTCCTCTTTCCCTCAAATGGCAAAGCGGGCCATCTGACCCGTGTGCGCTTTTTCACCCTGATCAAGGAAATCGCCGCCGCGGGCGGGGTATCGCCCGAGAAAACCACCCCCCATACCCTGCGCCACGCATTTGCCACCCATCTGCTGGCAGGCGGCGCTGATCTTCGCGCGATCCAGACCCTTTTGGGCCATGCAGATATCGCCACAACCGAAATATACACCCATATTCTGGATGAGCGCCTGCGCGCGCTGGTCTTGGAAAAACACCCCCTCGCCGAAAAGAGCTGATGCCTTTGGCCTTCTTCGTTTCCCCAAATACCTCCGCCGGAGGCATCCCGCATTTACCACCATCGCCACCATTGCCCTTGAAGCGGCCCCGCTTCGCCCCCATAACTCTGATATTCCTTGAACAAATGATGAGCCCATGCCCGACGCCCCTCTCCTAGACACCGCCTTCTGGATCACAGCTGGCGCCATTCTTGGCCTTCTTGTCCTTTCGGCCTTCTTTTCGGGCTCCGAGACCGCGCTGACGGCCGCCTCACGCGGCAAGCTGCGCTCACAGGCAGATCGCGGCTCCAAGGCGGCAGAACGCGCCTTGAAACTGACCGAGGATAATGAGCGCCTCATCGGTTCGGTTCTGCTTGGCAATAATCTGGTCAATATTCTTGCGGCCTCTCTGGCCACCTCCATGTTCACCCGCGCCTTTGGCGAAAGCGGCGTGGCGCTGGCCACTTTGGTGATGACCCTTCTGGTGCTGGTCTTTGCCGAAGTGCTGCCCAAGACCTATGCCATCACCAATGCCGAAAAAGCGGCGGCTGCAGTCTCGCCCGTGATCCGCGTTGTGATCTTTGTCTTTGCCCCCGTTGTGGCCACCGTCCAGATTTTCGTGCGCGCTGTGTTGCGCCTTTTCGGAGTTCAGACAGATACCGACAGCAAAGGCCTGTTTGCACGCGAAGAAATCGAGGGCGCGATCACGCTTGGCCATTCCGAGGGCGGGGTGGAAAAAGAACATCGCGACCGCCTGCTTGGCGCGCTTGATCTGCATGAGCGCACGGTCGAGGAAATCATGCTGCATCGCTCCAAGATCGAGATGATCGACGCCGATGCCGCCCCTGAGGAAATCCTCAGCCAAGCGCTCCAATCGGCCTATACGCGCCTGCCCGTTTATCGCGACGAGACCGAGAATATCATTGGCGTCATCCATGCCAAAGACCTGCTGCGCGCGATGGACCGATTGGCGCGCGGCAAAGACGCGCCCGGGATTGAGGAATTCAAAGTCCTCGATGTGGCGATGAAACCCTATTTTGTGCCGGAAACCACCACGCTCGACGATCAAATGCGCCAATTCCTGCGCCGCCACACCCATTTTGCGCTGGTGGTCGATGAATATGGCGCGCTGCGTGGCCTGATCACTTTGGAAGATATTCTGGAGGAAATCGTTGGCGAGATTACCGATGAATTCGATCCCGAAGAAGCGATCAATCTGACGCCAAGCTCGGATGGAAATTATCTGGTCGATGGCGCCATGACGATCCGCGATCTCAACCGCGCCTCAGATTGGAACCTGCCCGATGATGAGGCCAATACCGTCGCGGGCCTCGTGATCCATGAGGCGCAAACCATCCCCCTCGAGGGGCAGTGTTTTTCCTTCCATGGCTTCCGTTTCGAAGTGGCCAAACGCGAAAACAACCGCCTGACCCAGATCAAGATCCGTCACCTTGGCTAAGGCTCCCGCCCCCACAGCGCCCTTGATCCTGCTCTTGGCGGCGGGGCGTTCCACTCGGATGCGCGGCGCTGACAAATTGCTGGAAAGCGTTGATCTTCACCCCCTTATTCGGCTGATGGCCGCACGCTGCGCTAAAGCAGGCCCCACAAGGGTCGTTCTCGCTCCAGATCAAGCGGCACGTCGCGCAGCGCTTGAGGGTCTTGATGTCGACATCGTGGAAGCACCCGAAGGCGAAGGCCTTTCTGCCTCCCTCAAAGCGGGTGTCGCGGGGGTGACAGGGCCCGTCATGGTGGTCTTGGCAGATATGCCCGAGATCACGGCCTATGATCTACACGTGCTGTTGGCCCTGTCCGAGCAGGCCCCCAAAGCCATTTTACGTGCCGCCAGCAAGGATGGCACAGCAGGGCATCCCGTCCTCTTCCCCGCTGATCTGGTGGCCGATCTTGGCAGGCTGTCAGGTGATGAAGGGGCCAAGCCGTTATTGAAGCGTGAAGCCGCCCGCCTGCATCTGGTGCCCCTCCAAGGGACGCGTGCGACCACCGATCTCGACACACCCGAGGATTGGGAAGAATGGCGCGCCGCAAGGCGCTGATTTCAATACAAAAATCAAAAAACCAAATTGCGACCCCATAAACGCAGATAGGGACGGCCTACCCCTAGGCCATCCCCATCCTCGGGGCAGCAAGGGGGGTTACCCCCTCGCGCCACAGCGCCCCCAACGGGTACTGTTGTTGTCTTAGCCCTTGAGAAGCTTGGCCTCATATCCCTTGAGAACACGACGCGCTGCAACATAGTCGTCGCGGCCAGTCTGCATCTCGAGATCAGGGAAGAGTTCCAAAATCTCGTTCCGCTGTGCCGTTCCCATCGCGCCGAGCGTCTGGTCACCTGGCTGGAAGCTTTCCGTCCAAGCGCCGTCTGCCAGCACCACTTCGTGTTGATCGAACATGAAGTGGATATAGGTCACGCGCAATGTGTCAACGGGCTGGACCGAGCCGTGATTGATCAGATGCTTCGCGGCGACCAGAACTTCTGGCTCCTCGAAATACAGCTGCGTCTGATCGCCTGCCACCAGCATACGGTGCTGCGGGCTGACCATCATATCACGCTCTGGCAGGCCATCGCCAAGGCTTCCCGCTTTGATCAGGATCGGGCTCAGATGCGGCGCGCGGCGAAGCTCGTTGCGCTGCAGCGTCCGTTTGCCGATCCAACGGATCTCTTGGATGCCGTTGTCACGAGTGATGACCTTGTCACCTTCACGCAGGCCTTCGACCGGCACCTCGCCCCGTGGCGTCGCAACAAGCGTGCCTGGGGTAAAGCATGGAATGATATTCTCGATTTCCGAGTATTCCAGCGTGCCAATGACCGTTGTGCGGGCGGGATCACTGTAGAATGTGACAATCCCATCCTCAGCGCCAGGTGCCGATGGTGTGACACGCAGCGGGCCAGAGCCACGCAGATCAAGCGTATCGATATCGCCATCACCAGGATCTTCACCACCGACAATCGTGTCGCCAATGCCTTCAATATAGCTGTCACCGGGATTGTTCGGATCATCATAGGTGCCGACCAAGAAGGTGTCATTGCCGAGGCCACCTTCCATACTGTCCGCACCCTGACCACCGATCAAAGTGTCGAAACCGTCCCCACCCTGCAAGGTGTCATCATCGATGCCACCATCGAGCGAGTCATTGCCGATGCCACCGGTAATGCTGTCATCATCATCTTCACCGAAGATAACATCATTTCCAGCGCCGCCATCCAAGGTATCCCGTGCATTGGTAACATCGGGATCATCGTCTGCGGGGTCGATGTTGTCATCGATCAGATCGCCAATCGAGGTATTCGACCCACCATAGATCGTATCGTTGTCAGCGCCGCCGAGGACAGAGTCCGCGCCTTCGCCAGCAAGGATGAAGTCGTCACCCGCGCCTGCATCCACGACATCGTCATCCGAACCTGCATCGATCGTATCGTCGCCTGCACCGGAATTGATGGTGTCATCATCATCACCTGTGGTGATCGAATCTGCACCTGCGCCAGAGGTAACCGAGTCGTCATCATCATCCGGAGTAAGGTCAGCAGTCCCAGGAACACCAGGGATGCCGCGATCAGGAAGACCGGGGTTGGAACCGGCCGTATCGATGATATTGCCATCGTCACCTGCGGTGACAATGTCATTGCCCGATCCGGTGAGGATGTCGTTCACACCGTCTCCCGCATCAACTGTATCATCGCCCGACCCCGCATTGATGGTGTCGTCTCCATCTCCACCGATGATGCTGTCATCACCCGATCCGCCGGTCAGGCTATCGTCACCGATACCGCCGTCCAATGTGTCATTGCCGGTCGAGCCGCCAAGATCATCATTGCCATCGCCGCCAGTCAGGCTGTCATTGCCATCCTCACCGCGCAATGTGTCATCACCGGCGCCACCATCAATAGTATCTTGGCCGTCACCGCCCTCGATGCTGTCTGCGCCTGCGCCGCCGTCGATCGTGTCATCGCCCAAACCGCCATCAACTGTGTCATCGCCAGCACCCGCATCGATGGTGTCATCACCGCCATTGCCTTGGATGCTGTCATCGCCATGGGTGATCACATCGCCATCAGTATCGGTATAGCCGACAGGCATGTTCTCGCCAGTACCTGCGCCCTCGACAATGCCGTTGCCGCTGGTTGGCAGGATCACATTCTCGATCTCGGTGAAGTCGACCGTGATCGTCTCGCCGTCGTCATTCTCATAGGAGACAACGCCCGAGAAGGACCCCGTGCCATCGTCAACCAGAGGCGTCACGATGGTCACATTGGTCAGACCCGTGAAGTCGAGCGTGTCGCCATCATTGCCATTGGCTAAATCATCAGGTGCGCCGGAGGTTCCGTCAGAGCCACCATCAATCGTGATGGTTCCTGGGCCATCCGTGTTGGTCGGATCGAGGAAGAAGTCATCATCCCCGCTGCCGCCTGTGACCACATCGCCAGCACCGACAGTGATGTCATCATCACCTGCGCCACCGTCGATAGTGTCTGCACCCAGACCGCCTGTCAGCGTGTCGGAACCGTCACCGCCATCAATGCTGTCATCGCCATCGCCGCCATCGACCAGGTCATCGCCGGGGCCGGCTGCGATGGTGTCATCGCCCGTGCCGCCTGTGACGGAATCGTCGCCATCGCCGGTATCGACATCAATCGGACCAGTGGACGCGCCACCATCGATGGTGTCATCGCCAGCGCCGGTCAGGACCTTCTCGATTTCCTGGAAGGTGATGTCATCATCGCCCGCAATCGTGTCGAGACCATCAACCGTGCCGGATTCCGGATCGGTTCCAAGAGTAACCTCGAGGCCATCTGTCTGATCGCTGAGATCAAGAACATCGCCCTCATCGCCATTCTCTGGACCAGCGCCAGG
>ENA-OUOG01004185-OUOG01004185.1-marine-metagenome-genome-assembly--contig:-NODE-4185-length-12667-cov-4.704686_pt1 | contig 12667 bp, 5 predicted proteins | sample MGYA00248635_ERZ508505 | MGnify/ENA primary metagenome ERZ508505 (study PRJEB26176, sample SAMN06267871) | marine metagenome | isolation source: Saanich Inlet, British Columbia, Canada | place: Pacific...
ATGCACTTGGACCTCCCTGAGCGCGGTTTCAGCTTCAACGACGACGGGCCGCTTGATATGCGCATGGGCCCGAGCGCGCCTCTCTCCGCGTACGACGTCGTCAACGATTGGCCGGAGGACGCGTTGGCTAGGATCATTCGCGAGTACGGCGAAGAGAAACACTGGCGGTTACTCGCGCGGCGGATATGCGAGGCGCGTTTGGAGGCGCCGATCGAGACGACGAAACAACTCGTCACGGCTTTGGGTCGGATTCCCGGGGTTAAGGGGAACCGATCAGGCGGCGTGCACCCCGCGACGCGGACGTTTCAAGCGATCAGGATCGCCGCCAACGACGAGCTCGGCGCTATCGAAGACGCCATACCGGCGGCGATTGACGCTCTGAAACCGGGCGGGCGACTCGCGATCATCACCTTCCACAGCCTGGAGGACAAGATCGTGAAGAACGCGTTCCGCGAAGCCGCTGGGAGGGTCCAACCACAAACGCAAACGCCGATCAGCGCGTGGGAGCGCCAACCGCCGCCGCCGCCCAAACGCGTCGCGCTCGTCACGCGCAAGCCGCTCGTCGCCGACGCCGAGGAGATTAAAAAAAACGTCCGCGCGCGATCGGCGAAACTGCGCGTCTGCGAGAAACTCCCCGTCGTGTCGGAGTAGAAATGCTCACGAGGAGAGGTTAAAACACCGCGTAAAACGACTATTGTATTGATGTAGACTACTAAACACTGTTCGTAAAACGCGGAAGATACATAGACTGCTACGGTAAACACTACAAAGTACTACTCAGTCGGAGCTTTCCGCCGCCTCCGCCTCCGCCGCGAGCCGCGCGGCTTCTTCTTTCAACGCGGCGATGGTCGCGTTCGCCGCGGCTAACGCGTCTTCGGTATGTTTTAACCTCTCCTCGACCGTTCTCTTCTCCTCCTCGACGCGCGCTAAGGTGGTGCGCGTTTCGTTAAAGTCCGTCGTCAGCTTCGCCGCCTCCTCGTCTCGCGCGACGAGCCGTTCGGTGAGCACCTCGTGCCTCCGATCAAACTCGCGCGACATGACGTCGTTGAACTCCGGACTCTCAAACTCGCGAAGCACGTGCGCGATGGCGGCGCCCTGCAGTTTCGAGAGCAACGCGCGGTCGTCCCGGCTCCGCGGGCGCATGGACGCGATGCGGACGTACCACTCCCGCAACTGCGGGTGGATCGAAGCGTGCGGCTTCGGCGAAGTTTCGTCAAAGCGGAACGCGCCGGAACCCGCCGGAGCGCCGCCCAGAGAGGTCCACGCGAATCCGCCGGTGTTTTTTTCCCGTAAAGAAGAGTCTTCGTCAGAGGCAGCGTCTTCAGAGACGTCGATGCCTTTCAGCCTGAGCGCCTCCGCGAGGTACTCCGCGGAAGATATCGCACGCGTGTCCCTCGTGGCGTCCCCGCCGACGCCCGCCAAACGAGCCTCGCGCTCCTCGTCCGAGTCGTAGCCTTTTGTGTCGTCGTCGCCGTTGTTGAAGAATCCGCGAACGCGGCCCGCGCCCGGCGGGACGACAATCTCATCGTACGCGATGGCGGCGTACGCGTCGTACTTCTCCCAGTTCGGGCCTTTGTGCTCGCCCTCGAAATCCAGGTCCTCGCTCTCCGCTACGACGTCGAAGTGCGCGCGCACGAAAGGGACGCGCGGCGTCTCCGCGCGGTGCTGCTCCGCGTCGCCAAAGTAAAAGCGCGTGTGGCACGCCGGGCTCGCCTGCACGCCCTTGTCCACGCGCCAGCCCTCCGGTCGGTCCGCGGGGTCCACGACCGACGCGATCGGCGCGCGAGGCAGGAAGTCGTCCGAAGCGCCGTGCTTCCTGCCCCCGAACGGCACGGGAGGGGGGTGGATGATGTCCAGCCCCGACCCGAGTCCCGATTTGGGATCGACGTGAATCGGCAACGGCGAGTCATCCCGCGCCTCGCGCTCGAGGCGCGCGGCGCGCGCCTTGGCGAGCGAGTCGAAGTACGACGGCATGGCGGGAGGGCGGAAAGCACAGCGGGGGAGTCGCGTCGGGGCCGCGCCTCGACCTCGATCGAAATCCGCCGCCTGGGTGGGGCGCGTCCCGGACGCGCGTCGCGCGACGAATTGGAGAGATCTCACGGTCAAGTGGTTCATTTGAGACTCTGTTTCACGTGAGTGTGGCGAGCCGGCGAGCGCACAGTTGCACGATGCGAAAAAACCAACCAACGAAAGCGGCGACGACGACGCGAACGAGACTACCGCGCAGTACATACTTTAAAGTAGACTATGCATAGATTACGTTCGGTCGCGACCTACCATGGTACCGGTACCGGCGACGCTCGATTTGTTCCGCCTCGCCGCCGCGCTGCTGGCGGTGTGCCGCCCCCAAACTCCGCCTCCCGCGACGCGCGCCTCGCGACGCGCGCGCTGCTCGAGGTACCGCAGTTCGCCGGAGAGCTTCTTGAGAAGTTCCCGCCGCACGCGCAGCGCCGACTCGATGAGCTCGCCGCGCGTCTCGCTCTGCAGCCGATCCGAAATGGCCGAACGCACGGCGTCGTCCGCGGCGGCGACCAAGCGCGGGTCGGGGCGGAACTTGGTCTCCGCCGCGCTGTGACAAACGGTGTTCACCGAGTCGGTCAGGACTTTGGGCGAGACTTTGGCTGCGTTCGCGTTCGCGTCGCGTCCGCCGAGACCCAGGGCACGCGAAGTCGCCGCCGCGGAGGCGGCGACCGTCGCGTCGTCGACGGGGCTCTTTGGCACCTTCTCGCGCCTTCTCAAAGAGACGCGCGCGCGTTCCAGCAGCGCGCGCGTCGGGGTCATGATCGTCTCTGTTTTTCTTTCCGTCTCGACTTTTTCCTTCGCCCTTCGCGGCGGCGTGAAACGCCCTTTTTGTCGCGCGATGTGCAGGAACCCCTTCGTCTCCGTCATCATATGCGGCGTCCCCTCGCGTTCCGAGTCGGACGACGAGTCGAGCTCCGAGTCCGAAGGCGTCCAGGAGCGACGCGGGGGTTTTTTATCACCCGCCTTCCAGGTTGAGAGGTTGGAAGGCGAACCGGCTCGTTCCGCGGACGTCGCGCCGCCCCCCATTCTTTTCAAAGCGGCGTCGTCGTCGTCGTCGTCGTCGTCGTCGTCGTCCCGAGACGCGAACGGAGCCTTGGCGCGCGACGCACTCGCGCGCGTCGTGTCTTCGTTTCCGCCGTCCAAAACAGACCGAGACTGCCCTCCCCGACCGCCCCACGTCTGCCTCGCCCTGGTGCCCGCGCGCACGGCCCACCGCTCGACGAGGAAAACCGCGCGCGTTTGTTTCTCAAAGGGCGACGACACGTCAAAGTCCGCTCCGTCGCGCGCGTCGAGCTCGTCGCACCGCAGCGCGGCTGGCCCGTCGCCCAGCGAGGCGCGCACGCCCGCGGCGACGAGTTCGCCAAACGTGAGCTCGGCGGCGCCCACGAGCGCGTCGCGGCCGTCCGCGAGGCGCGCGACCATCTCCAGACGCCACGCCGCGTCCGGAGACGGGAGGGGGTAGTGCGTCTCGCGGAACGTATCGTTTTCTTTCGTTCGCGAAGCGCTCGGCGAAGTGCTCGAACCGCTCTTAGAGACCGGTTCGCGCATCGGAAGCATGCACCCCGGTTCCTGTGAAGAACCGCCGCCGCCGCGCAGACACCCGATCGGGACGTGCATGGTGGGGATGCGCGCGACGAGCGTCGAGCTCCTGCGGTGATTCTTTTCGCCACTCCCCGAGTTCTCGTCACCCGTCTCGGTTTCGGTCCCGTCTCTCTCAGAGACGAAGGGCTCCACCGCCACGTCCTCCTCCGAGCCGCAGACCAGCGAGCTGTACACGGGCTGGTACCCGTCCCCGACCCAGCGGCACAGGCGCACGTACGCCGAGTGCGTCTCGACGGCGGTGAGCTTATCGACGTCGATCCGAGGCGGCGGGAACACGACGAGAAGGTCCGCGACGACGCGTCCGGTTTCTTTTGGCGGTAACGGCGGATGCGTCAGCGGCGCCGCCGCCAATATCTCCAGCCCGGCGGGAACAGACGCGGTCGGTCTCAGCCGGCTCTTGTGTCGAGGCGCGGAAGGAGGCGTGGCGGTCGCGATTCTCCGCGCATCATCGACAACATCGTCACCCTCCAGACGCGAAGTGAGCGATCGTAAAGAAGCTCGCGCCGGGTTTTTTGTCAACGCGTAGTGGTCGCGCGCCGCGGAGTGTTTCACCGCGCCCGCCGCGCCCGATTTGTCCGCGATGGAACTCAACACCTTCCCGAGATCCACGGCTGTTTCGCCCAGGTACTCCATGTCATCCAGTCTCGTCGTCGTCAAGACGCCGCGCGTGTGTTTCGGTAAGTTTTCGTCCGCGAAGACGTACACGTCGTCGGCGTCGTCGGCGTCCGGGACGCGATAGAGCGCGAGCGCGATTTTTTTGCTCTTGTCTCTCAGGCGTTGGAGATGGCCGCGGTCCAGCGGGCCGGCGAGGCCGTCCACGCGCACGGGGACGCAGAATCGCGTGGCGCGCGCGTTCGTCGGCACGACAACGGGCTCGGTGCACCCGGCGACGATCCAGTCCCTGTGCCGAGCCGCGAGAGAACTCGGGGCGTCTCTCGGCGCGCGCGTCGGGGTGGACGACGCGCCGGGAGAAGCGCCGGTCGTCCTCGAGCCGCGGTGCGTCGGGACCTTCGCCGCGGGCGGGGCCTCCACGAGGAGCGCCACGAACACGCGCGGCGTGCGCCGCGTCAGAGCGCTCGGCAGGTTATACACGCTGACGTGCATCTCGAGCGCGTCCAGCGCGTCGCGGCGCGTGTCGCGGACCACGAGGCGCGACGCGGGGGAAGTCGGCACGTCCGACGATGCGACCGCGTCGCCGCCCACGGGCCTGCGCGCGGCATCGCGCAGCGCCGAGCGCCACATCGCGCCGAAGACGAGGGCGAGCCACCGGCGACCGGGAACGAGAGTCCCGAGTCGACGCCGACCGCCGCGCGCGCTCGAGCACTGACCGCGATGACGCCGAGGGCAACGGCCTGCGGAAAACGGTTGTCACACCCCCGATACCACCCAGTGCGCACCGCCGGCCGAATTTCACGGTCACGTCGTAACGTCCCAGAAACGGAAGGAAAAACGCCCTTCGAGATCTGAGCGACGAGCAGCAAAGACACGGCGCACGAGCGCACGACGCATCGGTCGCGCATCGGAGTTGACGGCGTCAGAGATTCGCGTGCGGGTTCGCGCAGTGCGGACATGAGCGCGGGTCAAGACTCGCGAGAGGATAGTGCGTCGCGGTCCGAGTCCGAGTCCGAGTCCGAGTCCGAATCTGACGAGCGCGGCCAAGCGCGTCGCAGCGCGCCGATTCGCGCTCCGTCTACCGGTACCTCCTCTCCGAGGCTCTGCTTCAACTGCGGCGGCGATCACCTGGTTCGGGAATGCCCCGAGCCTCTGGACGAACCCAAAATCAAGGACGCGTTCAAGGAGTGGAAGGACGCTCGTCGGATTCCCCGCGCGGCGAGAGTCGCCGGGGCGAGATTCGTCAACGCGACTGGGGCAGCCTCCCGGGACGCGACGCCGGCTAAGAGAAGCGCCGAGAGCGTGGAACGAGACTCTCGGATGGCTCGCGCCGCCGCCGCGGAGGCTGCGGCGGCACGAGCGGCGGCAGCCGCCGTCCAGCCGACGCTCGCGACGGAGGAAGAGGGCGAGACTTTGGTTTGGAGTGTGCGCCTGCCGACGGGCTCTTTTCTGACGGCGCGTCGCGTTCTCCGGCGGGACGGGAACGGTCGCGCGGTGGAGTGGTCGCGTCCGTTTCAAGTCGGCGCCGCGTGCCTCGAAGAGCGCGTCTCAAGTCCCCAGGGCGAGGTCGGTGCGACCCTCGGTCTGTCCGTCTCCTGTTCCGAGAAGAACGACGAGAAGAGCGCCGATACCGACACGCGCGCACCCGAAACGTACCCGACGCAGTTTGAGTCCTCGGATTCTCGGGACGGGGCCGCCGAGGTCAGAGAGAGGCTGATCCGCGCGGTGACCGCCATCTTGAACCCCCTCAAGAACCCCCCGCCTCTCCAGGAGCGTTGCGTGGTCACCCTCCACACCCTCTGCAAAAACGTGATCGACCACCCAAGTGACGATCGGTACCGGCTCGTTAAGGCGACGTCGAGGACCATGACGCAGAAGGTGCTTCGCTGCGTCGGCGGGGAGCAGTTCCTTTACGCCGCGGGCTGGACGAAAGTCACCGTCAATTACGAGGGATACTACCGGTGCGATACCGCCGCGGTCTCCTCGGCGACGCTCCGATGCGCGGAGGATGTCCTTTCAAAGAATCTGACGCTGTGCCGCGACAAGGCGGCGAGGCACGAGCGTTTAAAGACCAAGGAGAAGGACGACGCCGCGCGGCAGAAGCAGGAGGCGATGCGCGCGATCGAGGAGGACAAGGCGCGTCGGAGGGAGGCGGAGGAGAGGAAGAGGGCGGCCAAGGCGTCAGGCGCGTCGATGTAAAAAAAGTCATACGCGTCGCGTACGAAACTTGTTCGCCTGATTTTTGCGTCAGTTGAGTTGGCGCGCTTGACGCGTGTCATCGCCCTCGTCCAGTTCGGGTTCTTCGGGGACGTGACAAATAGTGACAAACGCTCGGCATCCGTCACACAACCCCCCACCCGAGAATGTGCTACAAGACCACCTGTCCTACCTGCAAGAAGCCCACCTGGGGAGGGTGAGGCATGCACATCGAGCAGGCCCTCGCGGGCGTGCCCGTAGAGGACCGCTGCGCGTGCAAGCGACGCTCCTCGATGTCCTCGTGCACGGTGAACTAACTGGAGAAAAACCTGCAGCGTCCGCCGACAACGCGTTTCGGCTCGCGTCGGCGGACGCTCGCCGCGCTCCGCGTCCTCGGAACCCGCACGCGCGCCACCCATGAACCGCGTCTTCGAAACCCGACGAAACGGAAGGGAGGAGACGCGATGAACGCGGCGCGAACGCGGGGCTCACGAGAAGACGACGAGACGCACATTGATTGATGGGCAACATCAGCGACATCTGGTCCCCAGAAGGCGTGTTCGCGAAGGCGTGTTTCGAGTCGCGAGTCATCATAACAGACGGTTGTCGTTACCACGTACGTCTCCGCGCCTACCGTAAGGGCGCGCTACTACGCGTCTCTTAAAACGCGAAACAAGTCGTTCCCCTCGATTCCATCACGACCCGTAAATCAAATCGCGAATCATCACCTCCCATGCGGCACGGCGTACCGCCCGAGCGCGTGCGGGTTCTCATCCTCCAGCGAACCGACGATGGGTTTCTTTCCAGAGCCTCTGCCCGGCGCGCCTGTCTCGGCGCCATCCTTTCTAGGGCGTCCGGGACCGCGTTTCTTCACAGGGTCCTTCTTTCCGACATCCGTCGAAGGACCCGGCCGCGCGTTCGAACCCGGGTCGGTCACAGCCGTAGTCACCGCCGCGCCTTCGGTCGGCACCGGCGGGTTCCCGCTCGCCGCCGCCGCCGCCGCCGCCGCCGCCGCCGCGCGCTCGCTCTCGAGGCGCTTCGCGCCCTTCGGCCTTCCGCGGCCGCGCTTCGCCGGCGGCGCCTCGGGCGGCGCCGGCGGCGCCGGTTTCTCCGCCTCCGCCTCCGCGACAGCCTCCGCGACAGCCTCCGCTACCGCGGCGTCGTAATCGTCGAACGCGTCTGGGGACGCCTCGCGAGCTTTCGGAGCCGCCGGTTGCGCGGACGCCGTCGCCGCCGGAACAGCCGCCGAGTCGCTCGCGCTTCCTTTAAAAACGGAGGGCGAATTCGTCGCGCGCGCTTTGGCGTTGAGGAGGAGCATGCCCTTCTTGCCCTTCTCCGCGCTTTTTTCGTGACCCGCCGGGCTCTTCTCCGCGACACCGACGACTTTTTCGCGCGGCGTCGTCTCAAGCGCGTCCGACTCTTTCTCTTCCTCTCTCGGGCGCTTCAGGGCACTTTTGTGCGGCGGAGAAGAGCCCGGCGGAGGCGTCGCCTCGGCGGGCGCCGCGGCGAGCGCCAAGTTCTCGTCGTCGAGCGAAACCTTGCGCGGGCGGCCAACCTTCCCCGGCCCGCGGGGTTTGCCCTTCGGCCACCCGCGCTTCTTCGGGGCCGTTCCGGAAGGATCCGCACCGCTCGGGGTTTCGGTCCCGTCCATCAGCGCGAGCGATCCGGAAGGGAACGCGTCCGACGCGGGAACAGGCACGCCCGCGGCGACGGAGGCGGCGAGGTCGCCGTCGACGTCCGCCGCCGGCGCCAGCGTTGCGCCCCACCCGACGTCGGCGTTCTCCTCCGCGTTCGCGGGGTTTATCTCTTCACCACGACGCGGCTCCGAAACCGAAACCGCCGCGCCCGAGAAACCGAACGCTTCGTTTCCCTCGGGCGGGGAGAGCGGATCGCGTCCGACAACGTCGTCGACTCGCGCATTCGAAAGCGCGCGATCCGTCTCCTTCTCCTTCCGTGCTTTCTTTCGCTTCTTCTTTTCCCCCGCGTCGTCCCGGGTGGCCGCCGCCGCCTCGCGCTTCTTCCTCTTCGCGGCGCGCTCCCAGTCGTCGCCGAACGCTTCAGCCCCGTTCGGTCGGTCCGGGCCGTTCCGGAACTCGATCCGCTGGATCGCGCCCGCGTAGGACATGGCGCCGGGGAAGCAGTACGACGGAAGCGTCAGCGTCGGCTCGCCGGACGCCGTCACCCGCTGCGACGTCAAAACCGGCGAAAACAAAACGCCCCGTAAACGGCGTGTACCGCGAGAACCCTCTCCTTCGTCGTCTCCCACCTCGCACTCGAAGAAGTACCCGGCGTCGAAGCCTCCGGTCACGACGCCGCGCGCCATCTTCCCCAAAAGCGGCTTCTGAGAAGACACGAGTCGCGAAGCGCCTTCGGCGTCCAACCCTCCGACGACCAGACCCGGCGACTCGGGAACGGAAACCGGCGGCGCGCGCAACGATTCGTCCTTAACTCCGGGACGCTTCTCGGAAACCGCGGGCGACGCGGGATGTTTTTGTTTTCGGTCGTGAACGCCTTCGACGTCCACTCCGTTCGCGTTCGAAACATACCCGTTCGGCCGTCCCGCGTCGTTCAAAGGAGGAAGCGCATCTTGAGACGCTTGGTCGTCGTTTCCAATCGTCGGCTCCGAATCTTCCAGCGCGGCGGCTTCCGCGATGAACGCGTCTCGGACCAGCGGACCCGCGGCTTCCCACTGCGCTTTTGTGTCGCGCTCGAAAGCGTCAAGCGCCGCGCCGCGCAAACTCTCGCGGCGGCCCGTTTCGTGTTCCGTCAAAGACTCCGCTCTGTGTCGCTTCCAGACCCGGAACAGACCGAACGCGCGATTAATCTGCGTTTCTTTTTCGTTTTCGTTCGGAGGAATCGTAAGGCTCTTCGGAGTTCGCGCGTTTTTTAAAGCCCCGACGTTTCCGCGCTCGGAGACGCGCGGGCGCTCGTCGTTCGCGCGCGGAGACGGGTGTGAATTCTTCAAACCCGTCTCGACGACTTTAAACCCCTCGTCGTCGTCGTCGCTGTCGTCGCTCTCGTCCGAGTCGCTCGCGACAACAGGTTGGCCTTTCTTCGGAAGCGCGCTTTCCGGAGCCGACGCGGTCTCCGCCGCCGCCGAGTCGGTCGTCTCTCGCGTCGTCATCTTCCGGTGCTCCTCTCGGCGCCGCGCGATGGTCTCCAGCATCGCCGCGCGCGCCGCCTTCGCCGTCGCAGTCTCGCTCTTGTCGCTCTCGTCCGAGTCGCTCTCGTCCGAGCTGCTCTCGGACCCGCTCGAGCACTCGCGAGCCGGACGCACGCCGGGCGCGGCGATGGACACAGGCTTCGCGTGCGCGGCCCAGAACGCGATCGACGCGTCGCCCTCGTCCTCCGTCGGGACTGTCGCGACCGCGCCGCGGCCGCGACCCCGCCCGCGGCCGCGCCCGCGACCGCGGCCCCGCCCGCGCCCGCGCCCGCGACCGCCTCGCCCGCCCGGTTCGCAAAGTTCGCTCAGCGGCTCGTCGGGTGATTCGTCACCAGCCGCTTTCTCGGCAACTTCGCTCGGGTCCCTCACGTCTGGGTCCCGCGAAACCCCAGTGGCCTCCCCTCTCGTCGCGTTCGTCGCTCCGTCGTCATCCGGAGGCGTCTCGCGCGCCGCAATCGTCGGCGCGCGGTCCGTCTCCGCCGCCGCCGCGTCGCCGCGCGCGTCCGGGGAGGGCGTCTCGCCGCCCTGGGGCGACCCGTCCGCGTTTCGTTCGCGGTCGCGCACGTCGTCGCCGGCTTCGTCGTTCTCGTTCGCCTTCTCGATCACCGTCGCCGTCGTTTTCGCGATCGCCTTCTTTTCGCCTCCTCCTCCGAGCGACGCAGGCGGCGCGTCGGTAATCTCGGCGCTCGTTTTTCTCGTCGGCGCCGGATCCGTCTCCTTCTCGAGAGCTTTTCCCGCGTCCCCCTCGGGGTCGAGCTCGCGCACGACCTCGCGCACGACCGTCTGCAGCTTGTCCGCGGGCGTCGTCAGCGCGCTCGGCGACGGAGGCGCCGGAACAGAGTCCGGCGGTTCGACCACGCGCGAGGTGTCTCTCGACAAAGAAGCGTCTTTGTCGTCGCCTTTGCCTCCGTCGTCTCGTCGCGGAGACGACGCCGTCGACGGCTTCGGCGATTTCGCCGCCGCCTCCGCCTCCTTCACCTCCGCTCGAACCTCCGTCTCCGTCTCCTTCTCCTTCTCCTTCTCGCGTCGCGCGAGAATCGCCGCAGCCTTGGCCTTAGCCTTAGCCTTGGGCGTCTGGCCGACGGTCCGGAGAGGAGTCCGCGCGGAGAGCGGCGCGCTCGGCGCCGCGACGCCGACGCCTTCTTTTCCCTTTTCCGAAGAGATTTTCTTTTCCCTCTCTTTTTCTTTTTCGCGTCGAGAAAAAAGCGCCTCCTCGGACGTCCTCGCGTCCTCCGCCTCGGTAGTCGCGCGAAACGCGCCCGCGTAATCGAAGTCACCCGGCGAGCCGCCTCCGGAGTCGCCTCCGCGGACACCGTCGCGCGCGACAGTCTCGACCGCCTTCTCTTTCTCTTTTTCTCTCTCCGCGACAGACGAAGCGACTCCGAAATCGCGCGCGGGCGCGTCGGCGCGATTTGCGTCCGCGACAGCCCCTTCGCCGCCGCCGCGCAGCGCCAGCGCGGAAGCCTCGCCCAGGTTGGAGGGCGTCGCGGCGCGCGCGTCCTGTATGCCTCCCAGGAACAGCACGCGCGCGCCGCACAGCACCGCCGCGAAGCACGCGCGCGGCTTGGGCACGAACCCGACGAGGTTCTCGCCCGAGACCTCGCGCCACGTCTCGCGTTTGAACGAAAAGGTCCACAAGTCGCTGAGCGTCCGCGAGTCGCCGTCGACGCCGCCGTGCGCCACCAGCACCAAGTCGTCCGCGGCGTCGATACACGAAGACGACGTGCCGTTCACGACCGTGCTGTCCCGCTCTTTCGAAGCGCCCATGGGTTTCACGTCCACGAGCGCGGCGACGCGAACCACCGCGCAGGCGTGCCCGAAGCGCGGCTTCGGGCGAGTCGGGGATTTCGCGTCGACGTTTGAATCGTCGCCGATGGAATCGTCGCCGACGGCGCGCCACGTCTCCGAGTCCACGTCAAACGCCCAGACGTCGTCGAAGAGCGTCTCGCCGTCCTCGCCGCCGCACCCGCCGAAGACCCAGAGCGTGCCTTTTTTCGCGGAGGCGGTGGGAGGCGTGAACGCCGCCGCGGCGCCTTCGCGCGCGCGCGGCCGCGACGCGCTCGGCGTACTCGCCTTCTCGGACCGTCGCCAGACGCACGTCATATCCGCGAGCGGGTCCCTCTCGTCCCTCTCGTCGTTCGTCCGTTGGTCACGGCCGCGCCTGGCAGAGGAAGACTTTGAGGAAGACGACTCGCACTTCAGGAAGTGCACGTCGTCGAAGATTTCGCCGCGCGCGCCGCGCCCTCCGAAACACGCAATCTCGTCATCCGAGACGGCGACGAAGCAATGCCCCGCTCGCGGCGACGGGGCTGGCCCGGCGGCGGTCACCGCGCGCCACCGGAACGCGTCGTCGATGACGTGCAGGTCGTTCATGAACACCTCCTCGGCGCTCGGGTCCTCGTCGTCGCCTCTGCGTCCGCCGAAGACGACGTGCGCGACGGCTCCGTCGGCCGCGCCGCACGCGCGGCGATTTTCGCCGTCTCCGCGCGCGAGCCGGACGGACGCGCAGGCGTGCGCCTCTCTCCACGTCGGGCACTCGCCCGTGGTCAGCAGGCGCTCCCTGCGCTGCGAGCCCCCGCGGCCGATCGCGAGCACCTCCCGCGGGTCGCCTCGCGGGGACCCTCCCCACAAGCACGCGCCCCCGTCGGAGGCCCACCCGCAGTGGCCCCAGCGCGCGCGCGAAGACGCGGTGTCGAGCCTCCCGCCGCGACTCGCGCCCTCGGGGTCGGGCTCGTCCGGTCGGAGCACGCCCGCAGTCGCCTCCGCGGGCGCCTCCGAGACGGCACCCATCGCGCGTCCCGACTCCGGTGACCCGCTGGCGAACGCGAGCGCGGTGCGCCGCGAGAGTGTGCGCCCAACGCGCCTCGCCTCTCGCATTGTAGACAGCCGGATTGTCGGGCGCAACAACAAACCTCTCTTTGTGACTGGGTTCCACGCGATCCATCCGATCGAAATGTGCGTTTTTATGGGAATGCGTTTGGTTCGCGATTTCGAATTCTTCGGAACATGTTCTTGATGAACAGGAGCAGCCTTTTGACGAAACGAACGCGCGCGAACGACGACTCCAGAGAG
>ENA-OUOG01004187-OUOG01004187.1-marine-metagenome-genome-assembly--contig:-NODE-4187-length-12661-cov-5.227670_pt1 | contig 12661 bp, 12 predicted proteins | sample MGYA00248635_ERZ508505 | MGnify/ENA primary metagenome ERZ508505 (study PRJEB26176, sample SAMN06267871) | marine metagenome | isolation source: Saanich Inlet, British Columbia, Canada | place: Pacific...
TACCTTGTCTAAGGGGTTTCGTCGCCGCGTTGGTTTGGCCCAGGCGATCATGCATGACCCCTCTATTTTGATCATGGATGAACCAACAGATGGCTTAGACCCAAACCAAAAGCATCATGTGCGTGAAGCGATTAGCGAAATGGCGCAGAGCAAGGCCATTATTATCTCAACCCATATTTTGGAAGAAGTTGAGGCAATATGCACGCGAGCACTTGTTATTGATCGTGGGCGCTTGGTGGCCAATGGAACCCCGGCCGCGCTTGCCGGCCAGTCGCGTTACCGTGGAGCAGTGAGCCTAACCGTCCCCGCTGAGGGGGTGTCGTTGATCCTTCAATCTTTGCACTCTTGGCCTGAAATTGTGTCCCTAGAGCATTTGCCGCGCGGTCCAGAAGTGGCGATTGTGCTGTTCCCACATGAAGGCCAGCAGCAATCGCTTATTGCGCGCATTCAAGCGCGCAACGATTGGCGTGTTAAGGGTTTAGCATTAGAGCAAGGACGTTTAGATGACGTGTTCCGGGCCTTGACGGGGAGACCATGATGCGTGCCTTAACCGCTCTTACGATCCGCGAATTTACCAGTTATTTTGCCAGTCCTATGGCCAGCATTTTCTTGCTGGTTTTTGTCTTGGCAACAGGTGTCACCACATTTTCAATCGCCTTATGGTATGAGGCTGGCCAAGCTGACCTCGCGACCTTCTTTCAATTTCATCCCTGGCTATATTTGTTTTTCTTACCCGCTTTATCGATGCGTTTATGGGCTGAGGAGCGGCGTAATGGATCGATCGAATTATTATTGACGCTGCCCATTCCTTTATCTGTCATTGTGGCTGGAAAGTTTATTGCAGCTTGGGCGGTCAGTGCGCTTGCCTTAATATTAACGTTTCCGCTTTGGCTAACGGTTAATTATCTTGGAGATCCTGATAATGGCGTTATTTTGGCGAGCTATCTCGGCAGTCTCTTCATGGCAGGGGGCTATCTGGCTTTAGGTAGCATATTATCTGCGTGCACGCGCAATCAACTCATCGCTTTTGTGCTGAGTGTGCTTGTGTGTTTTGTGTTTACAATAGCGGGCCTACCGATGGTTTTAGACGTCTTTCGCGGAATTTTACCGGACTTGGTTTTAGAGAGTATTGCCTCTTTGAGCTTTCTGGCTCATTTCAGGGCGATTACGTCTGGTGTGATTGACTTGCGAGACGTGATTTTCTTCTCAAGTATTATCATTATCAGCCTCATTCTAACGGGAATTGTTGTTGAGAGCAAAAAAGGCGAGGGCGCATGATGCAGCGTTTAATATCTTCGCAGAATACTATTGCTGTTGTCTTGCTCATTGTTTTATTTTTAAGCATCAACATTAGCAGTTCACTCTTGCTCCGTAATGCGCGGCTCGACTTGACTGAGAACCAACTTTTCACCTTGAGCCAGGGCACAAAGGAAATTTTAGCCAAAATCGACGAGCCTATCTCTTTGACATTGTATTATTCTCAAAGTCTGTCGGGCTCTATTCCTGCAATGGGTCTTTATGCCCAACGCGTGCGGGATATGCTAGAGGAAATTGTTAACGGGTCGGATGGACGTATATCACTCAAAATTATCGACCCCGAACCTTTTTCTGAAGTTGAAGACGTTGCTGTTGCGCGTGGCTTGGTTGGGCGGCCACTGGGTTCAGGTGATCTCTTTTACTTTGGTTTAATTGGCACGAATATGGTTGATGAGATGCAGATTATTCCAGTCTTTCCCGCTGAGCGCGAACAATATTTAGAATACGATCTCACACGATTAATCGATAATCTGAACAAACCTAGAAAACCTGTTTTGGGTGTTATCTCTAATCTCCCGCTTGACACGGGCGTCGGTGGCCTTCTGGCTGCAATGCGCGGTCAGTCGCAACCATTTTTAATTTATAGTGAGCTGACTGATCGCTTTATTGTCGAGTTTTTAGACCCTAAAATGACGAAGATTCCAAAGCGCGTGGACGTTTTGCTCTTGGCGCACCCGCGCCCATTAAATGATAATCAACTCTATGCTATAGATCAGTTTACGATGCGCGGTGGACGCGTTATCGCGTTTATTGACCCACATTCAGAGGTAAGTTTGACGGCGGGTCCAAATGGCCAGCCGCTTCAGGGGCATACCGAGCAGTCTAATCTACCGAGGCTGATGGCGAGCTGGGGTGTCGAGATGGATTTATCGCAGGTCCTCGCAGATCGCAATTTTGCACAAAGAGTGGCGACGGGCCGTGATGCGCGCCGTCAACTCGTCGATTATGTTTTATGGATGGGTATGCCCAGTAGTCAGTTCAACGAGACAGATGTTGTGATGAGTAATATTGATCTATTGAACATTGGCTCAACAGGGGCTTTGACTCAAACCGCAAACGCAACGACCACGCTAACACCGCTCGTCTTTAGTTCGACCAATAGTATGTTGCTGGAACGCGATATGGTTGCGGCGGGGCCTGAGCCTGACAAATTACTGCGTAATTTTCAGGCAGATGGCATTAACCACGTCATCGCAGCCCGTTTACGTGGGCCTGCCTATACGGCTTTTCCTGACGGCCCACCATCTGCTGATGACGCGTCAGAAGATGCATCAGGGAATGAGCGGGCCCATCTTGTGCAAACAGATGATGCAAATATCATTATTTTTGCCGATAGCGATTTCTTCGACGATCGGTTTTGGGTCACCGAGCAAGCATATCTCGGTCAAAGGTTTGCTGTGCCCATGGCGGATAACGCTAAACTCTTGCTTAACGCTGTCGAGAATATGATGGGTTCTGATGCGTTGATTAGTTTGCGTGGCCGCGAGCGGGCCCTTCGTGGGTTTGATCGTGTTGAGGCATTGCGCAAAAGAGCTGAGGAGCAGTATTTAGCCGAGGAATTCGCATTACAGCAACGTATCGAGGAGGCGCAGGGAGAGCTTGATCGTATTGAAAAGTCGCAAGCTCTGGGGGCCGAAGCTGAAGCGGCCACGACCCAATATCGCACTGAATTACAATCTGCAAGGAAAGCATTGCGCGCTGTCGAGGCAAATCTACGCCGCGACATTGAAGCTTTAGGTCTGAAATTAAAATGGGTTAATATCGGGCTTATGCCAGCGTTTATCGGTATTATCAGTTTGTACGTTATGGTTCGGCGTCGCCACCGCCGTGTTCGTACGCAGCGTGAAGGCGGCATGCGGATGGTTGGGGAGCTGCCCCAATGAACCATCAACGTTTTTATTTATTAGTCAGTGTGACAATTTTAAGTCTTGGTGTTTTATTGTTTGCGATAAAGCGTGAAGCGCCTGTTTTTGAACAAACGAAGCTAGGGTTTTTATTGCCTGAGCTTGGCCAGCAATTAGATGAAGTGGCGCGGATTGAAATTACGCATGGTCTTGGTCTATCCGGAACGCAAAGGCTTATTTTTGAACGTAAAGCCGACGCTTCACAGTCGCGATGGGTTGTGGTCGCGCGTGATAACTATCCAGCAAATCAAGAATTGGTTAATGAGACAATCTTGTCCCTGAGCACAATTGAAAAATTAGCGCCGCGCACCCGTCTTTCTAAGTGGCATCGCGCCTTGGGTCTCACGCCGCCAGATGACTTGAGCGTGGCGATTGAATTTAAGGTGTTTGATAATGCGGGTGCGCCAATCGCTTCGGTGCTATTGGGCAATGACGAAAAGAGTGAGGCTGAGCAAAAACAAACGGCAAAACAGGTTGGTGTCGCCTTAAATAATTTTTACATTCGAAAAGCCAACGAAGACCAGACTTGGTTGGCGCGCGGGCGGTTACCGCGTAATAAAGACATTACACCTTGGATAGACCCCAATCTGGATTGGCCAGATTTTGCGCAAGTTGTCTCCATTTCGTATGCAGGTACAAATAGCTTAACCATTTCCCGCGAAGATGTGGCCTTGCCATGGCCTAATCAAGTCGCATCCGACATCATCGCCCGCCTGTCAGCGCTTCGCCCTTTAGACGTGGTGAAGGTTGAAACGATCGATTTCACTTCTGGGCAATCTTTGATTTTATCTCTTAAGGGCGGCGATACATTTACCATTAAGTCGGTGACCACTAGTTCTAACTTTTGGGTTCGTCTTAATGGGGGAGATTGGGCTTACAAGTTCGATGGCGCCGCGCGCGAAGCCCTTATTCCTATATTCTAGTATATAAAAACGCCGCCCTTGAGTAAGGACGGCGTTTAAATTTTCTGCACCAGACTATGCTCTAGTGTGCATCTTTTAGTTAAGACGCGAGTTGACGTAAAACATATTGCAAAATGCCACCATTTTGGAAATAGTCGATCTCATCCTGCGTATCAATGCGGCTTAGGAGCGATATGGTTTTCTTGGCCCCTTTGCTGTTTGTGATAACCATTTTAACTTTTTGGCGCGGTTTGATTTTGCCGCTAACACCCTCGATGGTAATCGTTTCTGAGCCATCTAATTTTAGCCTCGCCCAGCTATCATTTCCCTCGAACTGCAATGGCGCAATGCCCATGCCCACAAGGTTTGATCGGTGAATGCGTTCAAAGCTCTCTGCGACAACAGCGCGGACGCCCAGAAGGCGCGTGCCCTTGGCGGCCCAGTCTCGGCTAGAGCCCGTGCCATATTCTTTTCCGGCGAAAACAACCAGTGGCGTTTCGGTCTTCGCGTATGCCATGGCAGCGTCGTAAATTGACATGACTTTGCCAGCAGGTTGTAACTTGGTAACGCCGCCTTCTGTGCCTGGTGCCATTTGGTTACGAATACGGATATTGGCAAATGTGCCGCGCATCATGACTTCATGGTTACCACGGCGTGCGCCGTATGAGTTATAATCTGCAATGCCGACTTTATTTTTGCTCAAATATAAACCGGCTGGACTGCTGGCCTTGATGGAACCGGCAGGTGAAATGTGGTCCGTTGTGATGCTGTCTCCGAGGAGTGCGAGAATGCGCGCATCATTGATAGGCTGAACATCACTTGGTGTGGCACTTAAGCCGTCAAAAAATGTCGGCTTTTGTACGTAAGTAGATGATTTATCCCAAGCAAACGTTTGACCTTTTGCTGGTTTAATTTTCCGCCAGCTGGCATCGCCTTTGAACACATCTTTATAACGATCACGGAACATTGCTGGGGTCACGCATTTGCGAACTGTTTCAGCAATTTCTTTGCTCGTTGGCCAAATGTCTTTGAGGTAAACAGGGTTACCCTTCTTATCTGTTCCGAGCGGGTCTGTTGCAAGGTTAACTTTGACAGTACCAGCAATCGCATAAGCAACAACAAGCATAGGTGACGCGAGATAATTAGCCCTCACGTCTGGGCTCACACGACCCTCAAAGTTTCTGTTGCCAGATAGGACAGATGCCGCAACGATATTATTCTCGTTAATGGCCTTTGAAATTGGTGCTGGCAATGGACCGGAGTTACCAATACATGTCGTGCAACCATAGCCCACGAGATTAAAGCCCAACTTATCAAGAGGCGCTTGAAGGTTGGCTTTTTTTAAATAATCGGTCACGACCTGTGAGCCAGGTGCAAGCGACGGCTTTACCCATGGTTTGACGGTTAAGCCTTTTTCAATGGCATTACGTGCAACCAAACCTGCACCCAACATAACGCTTGGGTTTGACGTATTTGTGCAAGATGTAATCGCGGCAATAACCACGTCACCATGGCCAATGTCGTATTTTTCACCTTTAACGGCGACTCGCTTGCTGTTTTTTGCAGCGCTTTGGTCGCGCAGGGCTTGTTCAAATCCGGTTGGCATGTCTTCGAGCAATACCCGGTCTTGGGGCCGTTTTGGACCAGCAAGACTTGGGCGAACATCTTTAAGCTCAAGTGATAGCTTATTAGTAAAGACAGGGTCTGGTGATGTTTTGGTGCGGAACATGCCTTGTTTCTTGGCATATGCTTCAACCAGAGCAACACGGTCTTTTTTGCGACCCGTTGCTTTAAGGTAAGAGATGGCATCTTTGTCAACTGGGAAGAAGCCACATGTTGCACCATATTCTGGTGCCATATTGGCGATTGTTGCTTGGTCTTCAAGTGACAAGTTGTCGAGTCCAGGGCCATAGAATTCGACGAATTTTCCGACCACGCCTTGTTTGCGAAGCATTTCGACGATTGTTAAAACCAAATCGGTCGCTGTCGCGCCTTCTGGCAATTTGCCAGTGAGCTTAAAGCCGACAACTTCAGGCAATAGCATTGAGATAGGCTGGCCGAGCATAGCCGCTTCGGCCTCAATGCCACCGACGCCCCAACCCAAAACAGCCAGACCATTGACCATGGTTGTATGGCTATCTGTGCCGACGAGCGTGTCTGGGTATGCGGTTTCAACTTTTTTGCCATTGATGACTTCTTTGCGCGTCCAAACTGTTTGCGCAAGATACTCAAGGTTCACTTGGTGGCAAATGCCGGTTCCGGGAGGAACGACGCGGAAGTTTTTGAATGCTTGTGCGCCCCAACGTAGAAACTCATAACGCTCGCGATTGCGTTCATACTCTAGACTGACATTGTCTTTGAGAGCAGATTTACTGCCGAAATGGTCAACCATAACAGAGTGGTCGATGACGAGGTCAACGGGTGTTAAGGGGTTAATTTTATTTGTATTGCCACCAATGTCTTCCATGGCGTTGCGCATTGTCGCGAGATCCACAACCGCTGGAACGCCCGTAAAGTCTTGCATCAACACCCGTGCGGGGCGGAACGCGATTTCGCGAGTCGACTTACGACGTGTCATCCAGCTTTTAACCGCACGAATGTCATCGGCGGTTACTGTACGGCCATCCTCGAAGCGCAAGAGGTTTTCCAGCAGAACTTTCATAGAGTAAGGTAATTTTGAAATACCCTCTAAGCCATTCTTCTCAGCAGCTTTTAGGCTAAAATACGCGTAAGATTTTGATCCTACTTTGAGTGTTTTTAGCGCTTTGAAACTGTTAGGGTGTTTAGGTGTTTGAGTTGATTTTTTGGCGGTTTTTGCTTTTGGCATTTTCGCGCTCCTTCTAAAATGAGCCAGTCAATTGGCAGCCCATGCTGCAATTCGCGCGCACTATACTGTTTTTGTTTTAAAAAGGCTATGCTAGGAGCTTAAACACACGGGCTTTTTTTTGAATTATGGTTAAATGCGCAGAGGAGATAGATTTGACAGATAAGAGTGCGTACACATATGTGCAGTTAGATGTGCATCAATTGGGTGTTCGCCGGGGAGGTGTTATGGTCATCTCCAACCTGTCATTTACGGTTAAAGCTCAAGCGGCGCTTATGGTCAGTGGCCCCAACGGGGTTGGGAAGACCTCGCTCTTAAGAGCATTGTCTGGTTTACTTGAGTGCGAGACCGGTGTGGCCAAATTGGGGCAAGAAAATTTAGCCACGAATATGCTGCATTATGTTGGCCATGGCGAAGGCCTCAAAGGACAACTGACAATTACGGAAAATTTAAACTTTATGTTTGATTTGCTCGGTGAGCCGGATGAGGAGCGTCCCAATATTGATGGTTTATTAAGCAAAATTGGACTTTTACAACAGCGCAACCAAATGGCCAGCGACCTGTCGGCTGGGCAAAAGCGCCGCGCTGCCATGGCGCGCTTGTTTATGGTGCCGCGTCAGGTTTGGCTTTTGGATGAGCCTTTCACAGCTCTCGACCTTGGTGGCCGTGTTTGGTTAAGCGAAGCTGTGCGCGCGCACTGTCAAGCCGGCGGCATTGTGGTCGCGGCCAGTCACGAGCCGCTTGATTTTGCGACACAATATTTAACCTTGGAGGCGGGTGTCTGATGCGGGCTGCTTATAGCGTTTTATGTGTCGATATTTTATTGGCTTGGCGACTGGGCAGTATTAGCCTTGTTTTGGCTTTCCTATTTATTGCGCTCACGCTTGTACCTTTTGGGGTTGGGCCTGAATTGGCGCTTTTGAAGCGTTTAGCGCCGGGTCTATTATGGGTTGTTATTATTTTAGCGCTATTATTGTCGCTCGATCGCTTGTTTCAGAGTGATGCTGAAGATGGAGGGTTTGACCAACTCATGCTGTCTTCGCAACCACTGGAATTGCTCGTGCTGGCCAAGTTGGTGGCGCATTTTATTGCGATTATTTTGCCATTAAGCCTTGTTTTACCAATTGCAGGGTTTTTGGTGAATATTGATATTGCGGCACTTTTTCCTTTGGTGGTCTCGGTTTTGGTCGCTGGGCCTGCATTATGCGCTCTTGGTGCAATCGGATCGGCTTTAGCAGTGTCTGTGCGACGTGCTGGCTTATTGACGGCGCTTATTGTTATGCCGCTTTATGTACCTGTCCTCGTTTTTGGCGCAAATTCAGCTCAAATGGCATTGCTTGGTGGCGGTATAGCGCTTGATGCTATCCTTGTTTTGGCGGCTATGAGCTTGGCGGCAATGTTGCTTGCGCCCTTGGCAATCAGTGCGGCATTGCGGGGGCTTGCGTCTTAAGCGCGTGGGATGGATAACTTGGGTTAAGCAGAATATTTGAGGATAAGGATTTGAATATGCGCATTCAAAAAACGGATTGGTTGCATTACTACGCCAACCCTCATCGTTTTATGGGGCTTGCCCAAGCCTTGTTTTATCCATTATGGGTTTGCGCCATCCTCACTTTAAGTGCCGGTCTTTATTTAGGATTTCAGGCGCCGCCCGATTATCAGCAAGGCGAGACTGTTCGCATTATGTTCGTTCATGTCCCTGCTGCTTGGATGGCTTTATTTGGATATAGTTTTATCGCCTTTGTGAGCATTCTGGCACTTATTTTTCGTCACCCACTTGGGCATTTAGCCGCGCGCGCGGCCGCTCCTATCGGGGCTTGTTTTACACTTATTGCACTGGTTACTGGGGCGCTCTGGGGCCAACCTATGTGGGGCACTTGGTGGGTTTGGGATGCGCGCTTGACGTCGGTGCTGGTCTTATTTTTTGTTTACATTGGTTATATTTCTTTGTGGCGCGCTATCGAGTCACCGGAAAAAGCATCTCGCGCTGCTGCTATTTTGGCCATTGTTGGTTTTATAAATGTACCGATCGTAAAGTTTTCTGTTGATTGGTGGAACACGCTGCATCAGCCTGCGAGCGTTTCACGATTTGCACGGCCTGCTATCCACCCCGATATTCTTTATCCGCTGTTAGTTATGGGCGTGGCCTTTATGTTGCTTTTCTTTGCGCTCCTGATCACGCGGATGCAGTCCGAAATTTTAAATCAGCGGGCGCGACGCCGTCTAGGAGGAGACCTTTAATGTCGGATTATGGTTTTTACATATGGGCCAGCTATGGGGTTAGCGCAGTGGTTCTTGGTGGTTTATGTTTTTTTAGTTTGACGGACTATGTGAGAGCGCGCCGGGCCTTGAACCCTACGGAGGCTAAAGTTTAATGTTTTGGCGGTTTCTTCCCCTCGCAATTTTTGCAGCTGTTGCTGGCCTTTTTTTAACAAGCTTATTTATGGGCGATCCGCAAAAACTGCCCTCTGTGATGCAAGGCAAGAGCGTTCCAGCTTTTGATTTACCTGATTTAATCAACGATGGTGCGCGGGTCAGTGATGAAAACTTACGCAGTGGTGATGTCGCTCTGTTTAATGTTTGGGCAAGCTGGTGTGGTCCATGCCGTGAGGAGCACCCTTATCTTATGACGTTGCAAGAACAGGGGTACCCGATTATAGGCTTAAATTACAAAGATAAGGAGGCCGCCGCGAAACGCTTTCTATCCCGTCTTGGAAACCCATATTCTGCCATTGGGGTTGATGACACGGGGCGCACGGCGATTGACTTTGGTGTTTATGGTGTACCCGAAACCTATATTATTAATGGGCGCGGCGAGATTATATATCGTCATACTGGGCCGATTGATGCAAATGCATTTGAGAATGAAGTATTGCCACGGATAGAAGCCGCGCGCAGCACGGGTACCGTTAAGGAGTAATTTTTATGACATTTAGAGATCAATCGCGCGGCTATCCAAATGAAATGAATTTTTCGCGTCGCAAGCCTCATGATGACTCTTTCGAACGCCATATCTGCGATAATTGTGGTTTGATCAACTATGAGAACCCCAAAATCATCGCGGGCGTTGTGGCGACGTGGGAACAAAAGATTCTAATGTGCCGGCGAGCGATCGAGCCGCGCATTGGATTTTGGACATTGCCGGCTGGGTTTATGGAGCAAGGCGAGACAGTTGCTCAAGGTGCTGCGCGCGAGGCGCGCGAAGAGGCTTGTGCTGATGTCGAGGTTGATCAATTAATTGGTATTTATAACGTGCCACGTATTTCTCAAGTCCAAATGTTTTATCGAGGACGTCTGCGGTCTCCCGATGTGGCGGTAGGGCCTGAGAGCCAAGACGTGGCTTTAATGTCTTGGGATGATATTCCATGGAATGAGTTGGCCTTTCCAAGTGTTTATTGGGCCTTACAGCATTTTAAAGAAACACAAGAATTAGATCAATTTGCGCCTTTTACAGAGCCTGATAATTGGCTTGATACGCCAGGCTTTGAAGGTCTAGGACGCCGCCCTTAGTCTGCATATACTTTGCTCTCGCGAAATTAGCGCATGTTAAGCGTGTTTTATCTTTCGTCTTTTTCGGTAGCGTGGCGGTTAAATAAAGGTACTTGTATTGCGCTAAAGACGAGGGTGATTGCTAGAAATCCAAAGACTTTAAATTGCACCCATTGATCAGTTGTCAGCGTGCGCCATAAAACCTCGTTAAGCAAAGCCATGGCGACGAAAAAGCCGACCCAGCGCCGGGTCAAAATCATCCAGCCATCATTATCCATGGGCAGCATCTCACCCATCAAGTTCTTGAGATAGGAAACACGTCGCGCTAGGCCGACGGCCAAGATACCTGCAAAGAGGCAATATACGATTGTTGGTTTGATTTTGATAAATGTTTCATCCTGCAGATAAAGGGTGAGGCCGCCAAAAACCATCACAAACCCACCAGAGACCAAACTCATTTTGGTGGGCCGTCGTCCGCTTAAAACTGTAATGACAATAACGATGAGCAACGCGACCATGAAGCCACCCGTTGCAATAAACAAACTTTGCTCTGGATCCATCCCTAACCACTCAGCGCCACGGCTGTTTAGGATAAAGAAAACAAGTAAGGGACCAAAGTCTTCGAGCAGTTTTTTCATTTTATTTCTCTTTAATTGTCCAGCCCAGTCAACGCGCGAGCAAACTGGCGTGCATCGAAGGGTTGCAGATCTTCGGCACTTTCTCCAACGCCAATATAATGGATCGGTAATCCAAGTTTTCGGGTTAACGCGATCAAGACACCGCCGCGCGCGGTGCCGTCTAATTTGGTCATTATTAGACCTGTTATGCCCGCTGCCTTTAGGAAAGCTTGGGCTTGCGATATAGCGTTTTGACCCACGGTGGCATCCAATACCAGCAAGGCAGCATGGGGTGCGCTATCATCGAACTTTTTAATGACGCGAATGATTTTCTCAAGTTCGGCCATAAGGGCTTCGTTTGATTGAAGCCGGCCAGCTGTATCGACGATGAGAATGTCTGCATTTTCAGCACGAGCTTGCTCAAGCGCTGTATAAACAAGTCCGGCAGCATCGGCCCCTTGGAACCCCGAAATAACGCTGACGTCGGCGCGTGCGCCCCAAACTTGAAGTTGCTCTATGGCCGCGGCTCGAAACGTGTCGCCGGCGGCTAACATAACTGACTGTCCTTGTTGTTTAAATTTCTGCGCGAGCTTGCCGATTGTCGTCGTCTTACCCGCACCATTTACGCCGGCCATTAAAATAACCGCCGGCTTTTTGTCCTGGGGTAAGTGCAGGGGCAGGGCGGCACCTTCCAGCATCTCAGTTATTTCATCTGCTAAAATTTCTTTTAATTGTATTTCGTTCTCAAGCGTTTCAATCTTATTTTTTTTAATCTTTTCGATGATTTCAGACGCCGCATCAAACCCGAGGTCTGCCGTGATGAGAATTTCTTCCAAGGCCATCAATTGCGCTTCATCGAGACGGCCGAATGTAAATAGACGGCCAATGCCATCTCCAATTGCTTTGCTGGAGCGGCCAAGTCCCTTTTTTAAACGATCGAATAACCCCATTAAAATTGCTCGCCTATTAACGTTTCATCCTGCACACCAATAATGCGCGCGCGCGTTAACGAGTGTGCTTTTAGTGGCGTCTCGAAAACCACACGGGCGAAATTCTCAGCGCGCCCTCGATGTTCGCTTTCCATCAAAACCTCTGCCTCTAACCCTACTTGGCTTTTTAACCACTTCTCGCGATAGCGTACCCCAACCTCACGCAGTCGTTTCGCGCGTTCGGTTATAATGTCTTTTGGCAATTGCGGCATGCGCGCGGCGGGCGTATTGGGACGGGGTGAGAACGGAAAAACATGAAGCCAAGTTAAATTGCAATCTGCGACAAGCGCCAATGAATTGTCGAACATAGCTTCGGTTTCTGTTGGGAATCCGGCGATTAAGTCCGCGCCAAATGTCATGTCGGGTCGAGCAGTTTTTAAATGCGCGCATAGTTTAACGGCATCATCGCGGCTATGGCGTCGCTTCATCCGCTTGAGGATCATATCGTCGCCCGCCTGAAGCGATAAGTGCAAGTGCGGCATGAGGCGGCTCTCATTAATGACGATGTCAAGAAAGTTTGGGTCGAGCTCTATTGCGTCGACCGAGCTGAGGCGAAGCCGCGGCAGCGTTGGTATGCGTCTCAGCAATTCTTTGACGAGATGGCCGAGACCTTGTTCGC
>ENA-OUOG01004189-OUOG01004189.1-marine-metagenome-genome-assembly--contig:-NODE-4189-length-12654-cov-6.621213_pt1 | contig 12654 bp, 4 predicted proteins | sample MGYA00248635_ERZ508505 | MGnify/ENA primary metagenome ERZ508505 (study PRJEB26176, sample SAMN06267871) | marine metagenome | isolation source: Saanich Inlet, British Columbia, Canada | place: Pacific...
CTGCGTGTGACTGAGCACTGAATCAGAGAGATTTTGAGCAAAATCACCCAAGGAATCATGCTCAATGCTTACCGTCAAATCGGCATAGGTCAGATCAGGAATCTGCACGTCTACACTAAAGCGCGTCAGATCCATCTCGCCTTGTTCATTGAGTTCAAAACGGAAGTTTTCTGCAGCCAAACCCGTATTCCAGCCCGCATCTATCAGTGTTGGCGCGGGCATCGCAACCAATTCACCATTGTCATCTTCATATGCACGAGGCGCGACGGCGTTGTTGGCTGGTGTAAGCTCGACCGAGAAGAAATCCAAAATCTCAGCTTCGTTATCGGCCACCAGCTGTGCAATTGCAGCAGTATCAGATGGATCGATACTCTGGTCAGTCGCAAGTATCCAATCCATCACCTCTGAAAACTCAAAGGTGAAGCTGAGGGTCTCTAGCGTGTTAACCACATCCTCACCGTCATCGTTAGCAGTGAAGCTGTCTGTGGCAGCTATAAGTTCCGGCGCTTGGGTATCCACCACCGCCGTGGTGTAGTTACGCTTATCGCTCACCATCTCAACTAGCGCTGGGTTACCGGCATCATCAGTCAGCACGGCACCCTGCTCTGCCAGACCGAGAACCTCTAGATCATCGCTGTTGATATCCCCCTCAGCGACGGTGTACTCAAACCGTAGGGTGTCTGTACCATCCCCCTCGATGTAATAGGCCAACTGACCGTTGCTCAGGGTGAGTACGGGGCCGTCATAATCTTCGTGGCCAATTTGCGGTTGAGTAACAGCGGTCAAATCAACGTTGACTACGGAATCAAACGACACTTCAAACGCCATCGTTGTGCCCGCTTGGTAGTAACCGTCGTTCTCCACGTCGGTCGTACCAGCGGCATCCGGTGCACCTGAGGTTGTCTCAACAATACTGATTGTTTGCACCACTGGCGCATCAGTATCAACAACGACTAGGTTGCCTGATGTCAGAGATCCACTCTGAATGCGGCTCGCATCAAAGGAATCACCCTCTAGGGCATTTCCCGCGGCATCTGCGATCACTCCACCGTTCATCACGACTGAGTTAACGGCTAGCTCGGCTGCAGACTGGTGGTTATCAAGCACATCGTAGCGGAACAGCAGCGTATTGGAGTAACTACCCGAAACATAGGTCGCCACGCCACCGTTCGAAAGTGCTAACGATGGACGACCGGCGGAGGTGTCAACCGAAACCCACTCGGTGGTATGCATCTTGATCCAAATCACATCACCGGTGTTGTACATACCGATCTGAGCCGGATCTGCTTCTGCATCGTTGTACAGCGCTTCAATTGCACTGAAACCGACCAAGGCTGGCCCATCCGCATCTACAATCACGGTGTTTTGCAGCCGGTTAGACGAACCAAGCTGGGTTTTCGTTAGGTTGCCAGCCTGATCTACAACCAATTTATCGTTCTCGAGGAAGGTAACGACCTGCAGGTCTCGAACCTGAGCATCGCCTTCATTGAACGTATATTCAAAGCGCCAGCTATCAGTGCCCGAGCCCGAGACGTAAGTTGCCACCTCACCATTGGAGAGTGTCAGTGTGGGCACACGATCGCTTGCCGGCTCATCGGCGCGATCCATTAGGGTCACCGCCTCAGAGAATTTAACGTCCAAGGCTAGCGTATCGCCGATAGCATAGGCTCCTGCAACGGTCTCGATCCCCTCGATACGGGCATTTACCGTGTCAACCGGCTGGACCATTACGTTAGATGCGAGGTTAGCGTTAAATGCCATATCGGCTACCGCGCCATCAGCTACCCGCACTTTTACTGGGTTGGTGCTGTTGGCATCGGGAATCACGACGAAGCTGTATTCCCCCTCGGGACGCCCCGAATTATCGGGTGTTTCTAAACTCTCGAAGTCAATCTCGCCGTTGAGTACGTCAACCCAACTGAAGTCATCCGCGCTGCCAGGAATGCTTGGTGCTATGGCCGAGTAACTGATGGTGCCGTCTACTGGGTCAACGATTCGCTGCTGTACCGCCTCGGAGAAGTTGATAACGATACGGACCTCATCGCCTTCGCCCGCAATCCCGCGAAGGTCAGAACGAATCTCTACTGTTGGATAAGCACTGTCGAGTGTGTAAGTTGCGGCCTCGGATGTTCCCAGACCAAAGTTACCTGCCAGGTCCGCGACCTTCGTCATATCAAGCGCGATAGACTGCTCACCGGCCTGAGTACCCTTAAGTGGTGTGAAACTCGCCGTCCAAGTCAAACCACCGTCATCGCTGGAGAGTGCTCCAAGAGAGCCATTTTCGACGTTGAAAAATTCGGGTCGAAGCTCTTTAACGGCGGCGTCAAACGCGACTGTCAGCGTCGCAAGCTCGCCGGCACCCAGGGCTGCAGTTCCGTCTGTATCGAGAAGGCTAATCTGCGCCACTTCTGGTCGCGAAAGATCAATCTGCACCCCGCCCTGATCATCGGCTAGAGCGCCATCATTGGGCAGACTCAGATCGGCTGATTCACCTGCAACTACACCAGTGAAACGAGCAAAGTTTGCGCGGAACTCATCGATAGAGAGCTGAGAAGCCTCCCCATCAGTGGCACGCACTGTATAGCTGAAGACTAAGCGGTTTGGCGTAGAGACCGCTGCATTAAATTGTGCAATTTCACCATTGCTCAATTTAAGCTCAGGCGTGCCCAGCGCATCGTCCATCGCGACAGGTTTGTTCCAACCCAACGCAATGTCGATAACCTCGCCCGCTTGGTATTTGCCTGCATTTACGGAGATAGTGTTGAAGTATGGCGTTGCAGCATCAACGACGACATCAGAGCGGTAAGATAAGCGGCTATTGTTGCTCAGAATTGCCGGGTTAACTTCATTACCAGAGATATCTTTTAACAGCGCTCCGTTACCAATTAGAGCGTGGACATCGAGGTCTGAGGTGTCGAAATCGTTCGGTTGAACGACATATTTAAACTTGAGGTAACGGCTCTCATCGCCGCTGCCATACTCAGCAACCGCACCGTTACTGAGCGCTAAGATTGGGCTGCCATTGGTGAAATCGACATAGACGTTTTCGCTGAATTGAACCGTCAAATCGACCTCATCGCCGGCGAGGTAGAGCTTATCCTCAGCCGCGGTGATGGTCACGATGACCGGTGCAACACTGTCGATCTCAACAGTGCGCAAATCTGCCAGATTGGTACCGGGCTCTATCTGAGCTTTCGCGGCATTACCGGCGAAATCAGTGATAACTGAATTGTTGCGTACCAGAGCGAGCACATTGAGTGCATCTACCTGATCATTCTCAACAACGGTGTACTCAAACACCAAAGTGTCGCTCTCGCTACCGCTGATGTAACTCGCTTCTTGGCCGTTATTCAGCGCAAGGAACGGGCGGAAGCCGGTTGAGGTATCAACCTTAACCTTCTCGTCATACTTGACTGCGATGCGGATTGTCTCGTCGACGGTGTAGGGAGTCGTATCCACTGCAGTCACAGAGACAATCTGCGGCGGGATCACATCCCACGCGCGCGAGAACGACTGCTCCGAATTTTCATTGCCTAGTAGATCGGTCACTGTACCTTTGCGCAAGGCCACAGTGACTTCCCCCGTCGGGTCATCGGCTAACGGCTCTACCTCAAGTGTGTAGACGCGATTAGGGACTACTTCGGTAAATCCACTTGTGACACGCAGACCGTTGGTGACGGTGAGGTCACTCACATCAAAACCGACAACCTCTTCACCAAAATCGATGGTAAAGAGCCGGTTGTTGTTGAACAGGATCTCTTGGGAGAAGCTCACGATCGGCCCCTGAGTATCAATACTCAGAGGATTGGAGGCACTCAGGCCAACACCCGCGTTACCAGAGTCATCAACCACCAATGCATTGTCGAGCGTCAGCGTGACTCCCTCTGCCTCTAATCCGAGAGTAGGGATAAATACGCCTTTCCATACCGTTCTGGGCAGGTCAGTGCCTTCAACGGCTACCAACGTATTCAGCGTGCCGTTAGTCACAGTAATCGCAGAACGCGGATTTGATACCGGCTCAGCAAATGTTAGCGTCACGCCGACGGTTTCGCCCGCAACAACCTGCGAGGCATCAAAGCTGATTTGCCCCTCTGGGCGCGTTGTATCAATCTCGATATCGTAATTAGTTGCAACGGCGGTGATATTACCCAGTGCTAGCGAGACCTGATCATTGGCATCAGCCAGCGAAACAACATCTACACCCTCTGCGTTAAAACTCAATACATCTAGATCCGATGAGTCAGCGTCACCCTCTTCGAGGGTGTAAGTAAACTTGTAGGTCCGAGCATCTATCTGCGATACATACGTCGCGCTAGCACCATTACTCAGACTCAAGTTGGGCGTACCGTCCCCCTCAAAGTCCACTGGCTCAGAGAATTTGACTAGGAACTCAACACTATCGCCGATCGAGCGAATACCACTGGTCGATTGAATCGCACTGATATACGGAGAACGCGCGTTGATCTCAACGTCGTTGAACGTCGATAGGTTGTTAGCACTCCTGATACGAAGGTCGACGCTTTGACCCAACGCACCCTCAAACGTACCGTCGTTTTCAGCAACACCCAAGACGGTGAGATCGAGGGTATCCCGGTCACTCGGTTTTACAACATAGCGAAAGATCAGTGTATTGGTGCCACTCCCCGCTTGATACGCTGCGAAACCGCCATTTTTCAGTACCAGCGTCGGCACACCCTCAGTGGTATCGATGTTGACGACACCGCTCGTACGAACAGTGAGATCTAGAACGTCACCCACCACAAACTGTTCAGTGTCGTTGCTCAGGTAGCGAACACTCTCGATGGTGATCGGTTCGTAGGTCACTACATCAGGGGCGTCAGGATTTTGGTCCCCGAGTGATACAAATAGCGCGTCAGCAAGACCTGGTACTGGGACTTCGCCCAGTCCGTTACCTGCTGAGTTACCATCGCCATCAAGGATGGTGCCGCCGTTAAGTAGAATCGTCCCAACCTGAAGGTCTGCAACGTTCATCGTCTCGGTGACAACAAACGAGAATGTCAGCGTCTGCGTACCTGACCCTGCTGAGTAGACACCGAAAACATCGAGTAGCTGCTCTCCATCGCTGGTCAGTGTGAGCGTTGGAGTACCATTACGACTGTTGACCAGAACAGGCTCATCAAAGACGACCTTGAACGATACGGTTTCACCAACGAGGTAGTTGCCGCTTACAACCTCAACCGAACGTGCTTGCGGGAGAACAAGGTCGTTATTGGTTTCAGTGTTCCCAACGATGGCGATTTTGTCTTGCAGCGTTAGGTTGGCATCATTCGCTAGGTCATCTGGGGTTGCGCCGATCAGATAGACATCTCGGTCCTCAATCGCGACTGTGGTAACAGTAGAGTTGATGATTGCATCACCCAAGTAGAATCCATTGACGCTCAAGTCCGGCGTAGAATCGTCAGTCTCGGCAACGGTGTAACGAAATACAAAGGTATCGCCATCATTTAACGCTGCAGTCGCATCCGCGTCATACATTGCCCAGCCGCCATTGGATAGATGGAGGTAGGTGGAATCCGAAGCCCCTTCGATAGACACAGCCTCGCTGAAGCGTGCTTCTATCAGCAGACTTTCACTGTAATTGGTCAGTATCTGACGTGCTGCGAACTGTTGAATTCTGATGGACATTACACTCTCCCAGCGCTCAAAAGCGCTATGGTCTTACCCTTACAGTAAAACCATTAAATGTTTTAAATTAGATAGATAGGTCTTTTATCTCGATTTAGCTTTAATTTTTTCTATCTTGCGATACAGCGTTCGAACGGTGCAGCCGAGCTCATCCGCAACCGCCTGCTTGTCGCCGCCATGCTTCACTAGCAGCTCCTCGATAAACAGGAGTTCGCGCTCCTTTAGCGAGAGGCTTTCTCGCTGTGCGCGTTGAGCTGATGGCTGTGTTGCTGAGACTGGAGAACCAACCGCAGGCTGAGGTTGTGGGCGCGCCTGAGGTGCAGGCGCACTGCCCTGATCGGCTGTGCTCAAGTCGTCGAGCGACTGATTGGTCGCAGAGAACTCCTGCAGTTTTGAATCTACCGTATTGGTATCGACCTGCGCCTCTGGCGCACCCGACCAGCGTCCCTTCCGGCGGGCATCATTGAGTTCGGTCGGTTCAACGATAGGAGCAGCACTTGTGTCCTGAGTGGCTACGGCGTTTGTTGTAACCGGTCGTTCAAGTGCCATAGGATCTTCACTCGGATCACCCATGGTTGATTCGATGCTGAGCGTACGTTCCTGCAGGTCCTGGCTCTGGCTAAAGACTGAGCCACCCGTAATCGCGAACTGCATCACGCTCTCATTGATGACATAACTGGTGGACTGTGAGATTGCTCGCAACAAAATGTTGCGCAGTTCGATCAAGTTGCCGGTGAAGCTGTGCGACAGCAGGCGGTTGTAAGCCGAGCGATCCAACTGGTAGGGCTGACCTGGAGCAATTTCACGCAGGATGTTAGCCGAGAGCAGATCAATGTCCGCAATACGCTCGTTGAGGGTAGGCGTATTAATGACCATCTGGGCGAGCATGTGATAGAGATCGTTTCTAAAGCGACCTGCCTCTACAAGTGCAGTGAGGTTGGCGGATGTTGAACAGACTAGACGCACGTTAGAGGCGATCACGTCATTCGAACCAACTGGCGTAAATACGCCGCTCTCTAAGTAGCGTACCAACTGTGCCTGCATCTCCGGCGTCAGCTCAGCCACCTCGTGCAGATAGAGTGTGCCCTCTTCTGCCAAGAATACGGCACCTTTGCGCACCATCTCAAACGCAGAGTTCTGCATGCCGAACAGTTCAATACCAAAACGGCTATCGTTGAGTGCCGTGCAGTTAACCGTCACAAATCGGCCATCCGCTCTGCGGCTGGCTTTGTGGATAGAGAGTGCACACTGCCGGCGACCCGTTCCTACCTCACCGTTGATCAACACGTTGGCATCCAAACGGGATGAACGCTGCAGGTTTTCAATCAACAATTTGAACGCTTCACTGGCAGCCATGGCACACTACTCCTAAACTAATATTTGTCATATGTGGCAAAAATATTCCTGTTTGTCGCATCTGTCAAACTCCTATTTTTCACCAAATGACTGATTCAATGTCTTGACAACCGGTTTAAGCAGGTATGTCAGGACTGACCGATTGCCGGTCTTAATATCGACCTGACCGGTCATGCCCGGTATCAGTTCGACCTCTTTTCCAATCGATGTAAATACCGGGTTAGCGGGCATCATTAAGTGCACGATATAGAAGGTCTGGTCCTGTCCTGGACGACTCCCATCTTCAACAACTGTATCACCCGAAATGAACTTGACGTTTGCTTCAATTGTCCCGTAAATGCTTGAGTCAAAAGGGTCAAGTCGCAACGTTGCCATTTGGTTCAATGACAAGTCTGCAATGTCTTTAGGGGCGACTTTGGCCTCCAACAGTAATTGATCGTCTTTGGGAATAATCTCCATCAACTCTTCACCGGCTTTGAGCACTGCGCCCATGGTGGTGACGTTGATGTTCTTCACGTAGCCGGGAATCTGCGCGACTACGTCCGAGCTTTCGACCATGTCCGTGCGCTGATTTAGCACTTGACTGGACTGGGAGAGTTCATCGCGTGCTTCGGCGAGTTCCGCACTCGCCTTCTCACGGTACTCATTAATTCGGCTGCGCACTTTTGCTTCAGCATCGATTACTGCCTTCTCAGCGGTGAGGACCTCCATCTGATCCACATCACCTGTCGATTTAAGTTGATCAACGATGCTCTTTTCGCGCTTAGCCAAACGCAGATTATCGCTTAATGCCGAGACGTCATTGCGCAAACTCGCCATGCGGCTTTCGTACAGCGTACGTTCAATCTCGACGATTTCTGCAGCACCTTCAATCAGCTCCGTCTCAAACTTGGGCACTTCATCTGAAATCTCAGCCCTCAGACGAGCGATCTTAGCGCGCAGCGCGTAAACGCGGGCTTGGATCTCATTGCTCGATGCTTCAAAACGCTTGGAGTTAATCTTTGCGAGGATCTGCCCCTTCTCAACGAAGTCGCCCTCCTGCACGTACAGCGCATCTAATACACCGCCATCGACTGACTGAATGACTTGCACACGGCTTTGCGAGAAGACCTTGGCCTGGGCACGCACAAACTGATCCAACTCGAAATAGTAGGACCAAGCGATAAAGCCACTGAATGCAGCGAAAACAATCCAGACAACGGCCGTGCCGCTGTAAATCTCTTTAGCCTTAGCCATTGCTCACCGCCTTAGCGCTTTTTGGGCGCAGTTGTACGGCTGAGGCCGGCGCATCATTCGCGATCTGACCGTTGTTCATCACAATAACTCGAGTGGCCAAATCCATCGCCAGCTTCGGATTGTGTGTAGCGAACAGCAGAATATCGGTAGGACGCATCCGCACTTTGATCGCCTCAACGACCGCAGCTTGGGTATTTGGATCCAGCGATGCTGTGGGCTCATCAAGCACCCAGATGCTTGAGTTGCCCACAAACATGCGAGCAATCGCAACCAGTTGCTTCTGACCACCTGAGAGACCAACACCGCCCTCCGCAATCTCAAGGTCCAAGCCTTTCTCGCTCTTTTCAGCGATTGCGTTTAGACCTAGAAGATTAGCCACACTGAGAATTTTGGTGTCACCGATTGGGCGGCCCAAAGTAAGGTTGCTTTTTAGCGTGCCTTTAAACAGCTCAGGCGTTTGCGGCAAGTACGCAAGGTTCTTAGCGATATACTCGGGATCAAGCTCCCAGAGATCCGCATCGCCCAAGCGGATACGCCCCGCACTGGGTTTGTAAAGGCCGGCTAGCACTTTTAATAGAGTTGATTTGCCAGAGCCAATGCTGCCCAGCAGTGCGATACGCTCGCCCTGTTTTATATCGAGGCGATCAATATTGAGGATCTTCTGCCCCTCTTCTGAGTATTGAAACTCAAGGTTCTGTACGGAGATGCGCGCGGGACGCACATCTGGGTAGACATAATCCACATCCTGATTACGCTGCTCTGGAATCGCCCAAAAAGCATCAATCATCTTCATCGACTGGGCAACACTCTCGTACTGCACCAGATGACCAACCGCCTGGCCCACCGGGCCGAGCACTCGCCCACCCAAAATTGAACAGGCGATCATTCCCCCCATAGTCATTTCACCCTGGCCGATCAGGTAGACGCCAATAACGATCGCGATAACGTAAGAGACCTGCCCCATTGTTTGAGAGGTCGTGGTTGCGTTGGTTGAAATACGCTTCTGCTTGAGGCTGTACTCTGAGATTGAGTCGTTGATCTCGTTCCACTCGTGCTCAAACATCTGATAAGAGCCGACACTTCGAATTGTTTCGCGGCCACGAATACTGTCGACGAGTACACCAAGCTTCTCATTCGATCGCATCACCAGATTTGCTGCTAGGTCTTTACAGCGTTTCTGGGCGATCAGCGCCATAATGATGCTCGCGACTAGAAAAGCGCCATAGACAAAGGCGATCTGCCCACCGATGAGGTAGATGACACCGAGGAACATCAGCGCAAACGGCATATCGACCAGCGAGAATACGATGGTGGATGAGAAGAACTGACGTACTGACTCTAGGCCGTTAATCTGTGCTGTGAGCGTGCCGACTTGATTCGGTAACTTGTCTAACTGCACGTTGAGCAAACGTTTGTAAATGTCAGCCGAGATCTTTTTATCAATAAACGACGAGTTGTGATCAACAATTTTTGAGCGGGTTATTTTAAGCAGCCAGTCGACAAAATAGATAATCGACACGCCAGCTACCAGTGATGTCAGGGTCTCCATTGCGAGTGTCGGGACAACACGGTCGTACACCTGCATCGCGAACAGCGACGAGACAACGGCAAACAGGTTGACGATAACTGTTGCGATAGCGATGTTGACCAACCAGACCGGGTGCTCTTTGAAATTTTTAAAAATCAAACCCTTGGTGGTAATGACTCTCTTCTCTGGAGCGCTCTCATAATTTGTCTGTCTGCGCTCTAGCCAGGTCACGACAGTCACCGGCAACTGCTCCGGCTCCAGCTCAACTTCATCCAGACTGACCTGATCGATGATGCGATAAAGCGTGCCGTTCTTCTCAATGATTTTCCACTGGCCGTCGTGGAAGATAATCCCGGGTAGATTGCTATCTTGCAGCTGCGACGTTGAGGTGTGGGCCACACTAAGATCATTGAGGCCTAAGCGTTTGACAACAAACTGCAGCGTCTCAAAAGGGGTAAAATTACTGAGCTCTCGCAGGTCCTCAAAGGCCTTATCAAGGGCTCCCACATCATAGGTGGCACCACTGTTTGCCAGTAGGGCCATGCTTAGTTCTTTGGTAATCACTGGTTAGGCCTCAATCAATCTTGTCGTTTTTATCCGCAATGATCGGTTGATCACTCGGATTGTTCATTTTTGCCATCATCGCTTTCGCTTCAGCTTTCTCAGCATCTGAGCCATCACGTGCTATCTCTTCGAGCAGCATACGCGCCATCACCTCGTCACCCATATTCATGTAGACAATGGCCAACTGTAGCTTTTCGCTCTTATCAGCATTTGTCGCCGCAGGTTTCACGGGCTTCTCAGGCTGTTGCTGCACAGCAGCAGTCGGCTGTGCAGGTACAGGTGTTGGCATCGGGCTGCGTACAACCGGAGGTACCGGGGCACTTGGCGTTGCCGCATTACCCGGTGCGACGGGTTTGGTTGGGTTAGCCGTCTGAGCTGGCCGAGGCGGCGCAGCCGGTCTAGTGGGTCGCGGCGCAGGAGGCCGCTGCACTACTGAGGATTGGGGTTGAGCAGCGGGAGTGCTCTGAGACGGTTCTACAGTCGCAGGTATTGGCGAACGTTGAGGCTTCGTGCGAGTGGGCGCGGGCTCAGGGTTGTCCCAAAGTGGCTGCTGAGGTTGCTGAACTGGAGTACGCTCAGCGGGCTCAGGCAGATGCCAGTCCGGTGGCAGTTGCAGTGCTGGCGCCGGTGCTGCGGGCGCGTGCTGAGGTTGATGATTGTGGCCCATCAGCGACGGCAAAGCCTTGAGCAGGTCGCTCATCAACGAATGCTGGTCATGCTGAACAGGGTGATGACGCGAGTCTGAATTCTTGTGCATAAACAGTACAACGACGAACATCGCCAACAAAATTAGCACCGCTAGTACAATAACGACCAGGTAGAAGGGGAACTGCTCACTGCCATTAGAGACTGATTGAGTGCTCGGCTGGGCCGGTGGATAGAAAATCTGTGGCTGCGGTGCCGGCGCTGAGTAGATGGCTGCGGGCTGTAGTTGCTGCATTACGGGTGCTTGAGGCGCTGCTTGAACAGTCACTGGGGATGGCTGCGCTGCAGGTGCTACAGTTGCTGCAATGGGTTTTGAAACGGTCCGGACCGCAGCTTTGGCAGGCTGGTCATACTCTTTGGCCGGAGCGAAGTTCGCGGCCACCTGCCCAGACTGAAGTGACAGTTCAACGGGATAGATACGACGAAACTCTTTGAACTGAACATCAAGAATCAGTGTGAAGTTGGCACTATCCACTGGGGTTGACGTGGTTACAAGGTAGCGATTAACGCCCAACTTGCGCACGTTCGACGTATTGAAAAACGCAGGTCGTGTGTAGCCAGCTTTCTGGTACTCCGCTTCTGATGCCACAGTGACGCTTACTGGGTCAGTAACAGATGAACCAAACTCGGCTACTCCATAGACCGGCTTACCAATGGACGGGAATATATTGAGTTTTAATCCCTCATTGGCCAAGGCGACATTGAGCCCTGCACCAAGGAGCAGAGCGACTAGCGTAAGTAGTCTAATGAAGCGTTTGGCATGGGTTGATGCCGTGTAATTTGAGTTAACCATAGATATTTACATCCGTTTCAGCGTCAATGTGGTCGACACCAGCGGGTGTAACGACCTGTGTGTTATTCAAAATTGAATCTGTTGTAGCAGGCTGAGCATTAGCGACCGCATCGTCTGATGTGCTCAGCTCCTGAATTTCGCCATCGATCAGCATCTCAAAATCGGACTCGTCCGAGAGGTAAGCTGAGAGGTCAAGTAGATCGGTATTCGGTTCAATCCCTTCGGGGGCAATGAACGGTGCAATTACCATCGGGTAATAGTCATAGAACTGCTCGAGTACCTGATTCAGCTCTGGGGCAATCTGTTGCACGTATGGGTTTTCGCTTGCGGCGACGGCTTGAATGGCGTCGGCGATTAACGGGTCGAGATCGTGTTGATCGAAGCCGCTGGCTGGATCCAATAGTGCGAGCGTGGCATTGATTCCACCGGTAAGGTTATCCAGCGTAGAGAGAGCCGCCAATACCAGACCTTGGCTCTCTGCAGCAGAGATTCCGTCTGCTGTATCGAATTCATCCGCCGTTGTAACTGTGATTTGGCCGCGGGTGTCAGTGAGGCTAAACAGATCATACATCTGCGTCATCGCCTGATCGTAAGCAGCGTCTAGATCCAGAGCGCTATTTGCCTCTGCTAAACGCAGCGCCAGCTCTGTCAGTGGCGTCACGCTGATCGGTTCAAGCGCCACTGAATCTTCGTAGTTGATGAGCGCGCGTAGACCAAACCCCGCCGTAGTCTGACCGTAATCTATTAGCTCACCACTGAACTCATCGAGGTAATCAAGCTCTGCTGAGCCGTCCAGAATATTGATGATCGCCGGGCCGCTGTAACT
>ENA-OUOG01004192-OUOG01004192.1-marine-metagenome-genome-assembly--contig:-NODE-4192-length-12649-cov-5.744671_pt1 | contig 12649 bp, 6 predicted proteins | sample MGYA00248635_ERZ508505 | MGnify/ENA primary metagenome ERZ508505 (study PRJEB26176, sample SAMN06267871) | marine metagenome | isolation source: Saanich Inlet, British Columbia, Canada | place: Pacific...
CCGCCGCCCCCGCGCCCCCCGCGGCGTCGACGCCCGCGCCTCCCCGTACTTCGCCGCGGTGCCCTCCTCGTACTTCTCGTACGAGCAGCAGACTGTGAAGGGCCCGCGCGCGAACACCGACGTCGGGACGCCCACGGACGCGAGCAGGCCGTTCGTGAAGGGTATTCAGGGTGGACAGGCGTCCTGCGGCTCGTGGGGGTGCACCGAGGGGGGCTGGCTCAGCCCCAAGCCGCGGACGAGCACGGAGTGGTTCTACGTTCTCGCCGGACGCGGGTCCGTGCAGACCCCCGACGGGCGCGAGTTTGTATTCGGGCCGGGTGACCTCGTGGTCCTGCCAAGAGGCTGGGCCGGGCGATGGGACGTCCAGGAGCGCATACACAAGATTTGGGTCGTGCACGAGCACGAAGACATACCGGGCGCGGATAAAGAGCCGGTGGTCGTCACGCGAAAAGAGCTGTTTCGCGCGCGCGGCGAAGAGCTCGCGTCCGTCGTCGGTTCCGCGTCTTCACGCGGCGTCTCGGCGTACGACGTCGGCGCCACGCGCGCGGGCTCGTGGATGTGCTCCCCCGGGTCGTTCGACGTGTCTCCGCGTCCCGTCGCGGAGGTGTTCGTCGTGGTCAAGGGCGCGATGTTTTTAACGAACAACGACGGGTCCGCTCGGCGGTGCGGCGTCGGCGACGTCGTGCACTTGCCCGAGATGTGGGCGGGGCGCGTCGACGTCGTCGAGGAGGTCGCGACGGTGTTCGCGGAGGTGGCCGAGACTGGAAGCCGGGTCGTGGGGGAAGTGGACGCGAAGTACGCGGGGAGCGACACGCGGGGTGCTTCCGGGGGAACGGAAGGTGCGACGGGCGGAAACGCGGCGGCGATCGGAAACGCCAAAAGCTCCGCCGGCGCGACGCTGCGCGCGGCGGGCGCCCGAAAACCAATCTACGAGGTGGGCGCGCCCGTGCCCGTGCCCTCGTGGGGCTGGGCCGCGTCTTCGCCCGCTTCCGCGGAGAGCGACAAGGCCAAGTACGAGGTGTGCCTCACGGTGCTGGAGAACTCGGACGACCCGGAGCTCGTCGCCGCGGCCAAGGCGCGACTTCTCAAGTACCTGGAGTGAAGAGGAGGAGGAGGAGGATGCGTGTAGTAAAAGTGTTGTCTGAGGCGAAAACGCCCGTCCCACAAAAATCCGGCAAGTTTCTGTCGGTTGGGCCGAAGACGAGTTGACTTTCGCCGTGCGCCGCGCGGCACTTCCTCGCGCGCGTCTCACGCCGCCGGAGTCAGCACCATGTCGTTCATCTACGGACACGACGAGAACGCCATGCCCAGGTACGCACCCGTTCACCGGATACGCACGCGCGCTCCTTTTCCGCGCGCCTCTCCCCGGATGAGACGACGCGCCTCGTTCGTACCCCTCGGTGGCGCATCCTCGTTTTGAACGAGCGACCCGCCGGGGGGTGCGCGGCCGCGCGCGCGCGGGGCGACACGCCGACGCGTCTCGCGACGCGAACGACCGCTCGAACTCGCGCGACGCGCTCGACTCCGAAGCGCGGGGTCGCGCGTGGGGTCCCCACGCGTCCCTCGTCTGTTCGAACGCGCGAAAAAGCGTTTTCGTGACCAATGTATGACCGCGAGAGGCTCATCCGCGAACGCGTCGTATAACGCGCGTCTCTGACCGAAAGAGCATCCTCCTGTTTCGTTCGCGAACCCACGCCTCGATCCGTGCACCGTCGACGCGATATCGCGATATCACGATATCGCAGCGACAGGCACCAGTCCTCCAACGCGTACGCCAACGGCGCGGACCAGAACTGCGGCAACGTGATCACGGATCGCCCTTCCACGCGTCTGCACGCTCCGCCCGGCGGCCACTCCTCCATCTCCTTCGGCGCCGACGCGCCTGACCTGAACGTCCCGCGGCTTTCCCGCGAGACGCAGCAGAACGCCTTCGGCGAGGCGCGCTCGAACGTGCACTCGCAGGTGTTCGGCGCGCCCTCGGACGCGCGCGCGCACTCCTCCAACGCCTACGCTAACGGCGCGGATCAGAACTGCGGCAACTTCATCACCGACCGCCCCTCCACGCGTCTTCACGAGCCGCCGGGCGGACGCTCGCAGATCGCCTTCGGCGACGTCGACAACGCGCCGACGGAGACGAGGGTACACAGGCCGGACACCGTCGCGTTCGCGGCGAAGGAACGCGAGCATCAGGGCAGCGACATCTTCGGCGCCGCGCCGCCGCAACAGCCGCGCGAGGCGCGGATGACGTTTGAAGACGCGCCTCCTTCTGCGCCCGTCTCGGTGGAGGCGACGGAGGTTGAGATCAAGGCGATGACGCACGGTGACTTGCGCGTGCTGTGCCGCGAGCACGGTTTGTCCCCCGCGGGCGCGAAGGAGACGCTGGTGGAGCGCATCGTGCAGGCGATGCACTGCGGGCAGATGCGCGTGATGGTGGCCAACAAGGGCGCGTGCGGCGTTTCGTCGGTTGGGAACAACTACGGACGCGCCGAGGGCCAAAACGTTGGGAACTTCATGACCGGCCGCAACTCCTCGCGCGTCCTCGCGCCGCCCGGCGGCGGGTCGTCGTTCTCGCTCGCCAACGACGGATCCGAACACGCGCACGCGCGCACCACGGTAGGCACCCGCTTCTTCTGAGCCGTACGTTAGCGTTCGGTTCTTCAAAACGCGTTTTCAAACCACGAAAGAGAGTTCTCGACGCGTCCGTCTCCGCCTCCGCGCGGCGCGCGAACGACGACGTCCGCGTCGAGACGACAAAAGTCGACGACGAAAAGACTCACCCGCCCGTTCCCACGTCGTTCCTCTGGAAAAACCCTTCTCGCTTCTCGCGCCTTTTTGTCTCTCTTTCTCGCGACAGATGTCCGAGGCCAAGCTGGCGAACGACTTCAAGGGCCACGACGTGTTCGACGACGGGCCCGGGCCCGCGCGCGTGGCGATGAACTCGATGAAGTCCGCGCACCTCAGAGGCCACGACGTGTTCGACGACTCGCCCGACGCCGAGCGCCGGCGCAGTGCTCGGCAGGCGCTGGAGCCGAAGCGCGCGAACGATTTGGTGGGCCACGACGTGTTCGGGGACGTCGCGACGCCCAAGCGTCCGTCCACGGCGCTGAGCGACCTGAAGCGCCACGAGATGCTGGGCCAGAACATCTTCGCGGACGGGCAGGATGAGGGGTACCGCAAAAACACCGAAGGGGAGATGCGTTTCTCCGACGCGCGCGCGGCGGCTGTCGCGGGGATGGTGGGGAATGACATCTTTTCCGACGGGGACGGGAACACCGCGTGGCGCGCCGCCGTGCAGGTGACCCGCCCGCCCGGCGGCGCACCGAGCAACGTGACGTTTTAGGTGGAGCACGATTCGAGATTCGAGACGCTCTTTTCACGAGACACGCATGTACGCTACGTTTACGCCTTGAGACAAACGACGTTTTTAGTAGTCTACACACGCCGTCGTACGCTTCCGTCGCGAGTCTCGCTACTCAGGCGACTTTCGCGTGCACGTGCGCGACGCACGCGCCCCAGCTGTGGCGCCGCTCGGCGGATTCCAGCAGACGCCAAACTTCCCGCGCGCCACGTCGGTCATCTTCTCCTTCTCTCTCCGAAGTACGAAATACGTCCACGAGCGATCGCCTGAGGGTCACGACGATTGCGCCTTTCTTCAACACTCGTGCGGCTTTCCTCTCGACGTTTTGAAACAGCGCGTCCCCGAAACAGCACGAGTTGACCAACACGAGATCCGCGTTTGCCCACGCGTCGGCGATGGCGTCGCGCGTCGCGTCGTTCTCCTCGCCACAATCCTTCTCGTCCGCCGCGGAAAGAAAGTCTCCGAGGAGGCACTTCACGCGCGGTGCGTCCGCGCCGCCCAGCCTCGGCCTCACCTCCGCGTCGTACAGCGCCTTAACCTCCGTCGCCAACTCGTGCAGCCCGGGCTGGATCTCGACGCCGACGACGTCGCGAAACGCGCGCGGCGCGAGCGCGGCGGCGTAAAACAGAGGCCTCCCGATGCCCGAGCCGAGGTCGAGGAAGACGCCGCCCGTCTCCGGCATCGCGTCTCGGTGCTTGGCGAGCACGGACGCGAGCGCCATGAACCCGAACTCGCCGTACACCAGGTCGGACACGCGCTCGTTCTCGCGCTTCGCGCAGAACATCTCGGCGCGGCACCGCGCGCGAGCCAAGTCGGAGCCGTGGTCGGCGAACAACGCCTCCACCGTCTCGAGCGCGAGCTTGGTGGTGGGCGGGAGCGGCATGCGCGGGGGGACGCTCGAGGCGGCGCGTTCGAGGCGCGCGGCGATGCGCGCCGCGCGCTCGACGTCCGCGGAGACGCGAGACGCGTCGTTCGTCGCGGAGTCGACACCCATCGGGCGAGACGGGAGACGCGCCAAGAAAAGTGCGCGACGCTTGGCGTTCGTTGTCTCCAGACGCGCGTCGAAGCGCTTCCTCGCCCGACTCTGCGGATTCTTGAGTCATTAGACCCTCAGTTTTCTCAGAGTTTTTCAATCACCTTTTTGCCACACGCTGCCCTCGCGCGGCTCAGGGTCTAGGGTCGAAGCGTCGCTGCGCGTCCCCGCCCGCACTCCCGCACGCGCGTCTCCCCGAGACCCCGCGCGTCACCCCCCGAGCGGCCTCACCCGCCCGCCTCGCACGCGCCCTCGCACGCGCGCCTCGCGACTCCAGCGTCGGCCCGCACCGTCGCTTCGGCACATCCGGCAGCTTATCCACCAGCGCTCCACGTCGACATCGTTCATGTCCGCCGTGCGCACCACGTCGATGGCGCGCTGCGCCCCCGCGTGCGCGCCCGCGAGGCCCGCCGCCGCGAAGGCCTCCGTCGCGCCCGCGCGCGCGGCCTACGCGGGCGAGTGCGTGCCCTCGAAGGCCCTGCGCGCGTCGCGCCGCCGCGGCGGCGTCGCGCTCGCCGCGCTCGGCAACAAGACCGGCGACGAGCTTTCGCGCTTCGCCTGGGACAAGACCCCGCGAGGCATGGGCTTCTTCAACAACGAGGACGTCTCGACGACGACCGACCGCCCTGTGTCTCAGGGCTCGTCCATCACGATGCTCTCGAGCCTGGCGCCTCTGTTCCTGCTCGCGGACGCCGGCCTGGCGGACGACATCAAGCCCTCGTACTTCGCGTCGCTCGGTCTGTTCGTGTTGTCGGCGCCTGGATTGTGGTCGCTCGTCAAGCGCAGCGCCAAGAGCAAAGTCGGACGCAAGACGTTCGAAGTCGCCGGCCCGTCGGCGACTGAGGCGATGCCGCTGGACGAGCTCGCGCGCGAGGTGTCCATGTTCTTCAAGCGGAACAACTACGTCATCGCGGACGCGGGCGAGGTGATCGTCTTCGAGGGGAACATCGCGCCCGAGCGCGGGACCGCCGCGTACATCACCTTTTGCGCCGCCGTCGGTTTGCTGTGCATCGGTTTGGTGTGTTCCATCGCGCTTCCCGGGGGCAACGCGTGGTACGCGCTGGCGCTCGCCTCGCCGCTCTCCGGATCGTACTACATGGAGAACGCGGGCCGCAAGGAGCAGATGAAGGTGAAGATGGTCACCGCGGATGATGACATGACCACGGACATCATCGTCGAGGGCGACGTCGAAGAGATTGAGCGCATGCGCCGAGACTTGAACCTCGTCGAGAAGGGGATGGTGTACGTCAAGGGGGTGCTCGAGAAGTGATTGTCGTTCTTGTCATCATCCGTCGCGCGAGTCGGAGAGCGGCTGTCGGTAGACGAGAGTGGACGAGAAGACGAAACAAAAGGAATACGCGTCTGATAGACTATCTGATGCGTATCAGACGCGATTCGCGACGCGCTCTTGCGCGCGCATATCGCGCGTATCGTACGACCTACAGTATGTATAAGAAGCTCCCTAAAAAGAAGTCACTCACTCGTCTTCCTCTGCGAGCCAGAGCGGCAAGCCTGTTTCGCCGCACGAACGCAAAGACTCGAGTTGCGCGTCTTGCGTCATGAAAAACGGGTGCCCCGCGGGCCACGTTTGGTGCGTGGTCACCGCCGCCGCGCCTCCTCCCTTGCGGAACACGGCGTCCACGTCCCCGCCCGCGCACTCGTCCGCCACGACCACGCCGCCGCCCACCACGAAGAACGAAGGCGCGGAGCCGCGGGGGGGCGCGCGATATAGGTCGCGTCTCTCGTCTGAGGTTATATCGGGCGAGGCGATATGACGACCGTTTTCGGCGACTAAACGCTCAGTCGCGAGTTGGCGCACGAACCGCGCGTCGCCCGTTCCAGAGCCGGCGCATCCCAAACTGTCCCCGAGTGTGTTCAAGGGGAGCGTGCGCCCGAACGCGTCGTTTCGGTTTCGGTTTCGATCGTTTTCCAAAGCGTCGTCGTTTCGAAAAGACCCGGGCTCGAACTCCGCGGCGACGCGCTCCTGGCGCCACAGCACGCCGGGGCGACACGCCGCGAAGCCGTTTTTCTCCTTTGACCACTTCGGCGGCGCGCTGACGCACACGAACACGTCCCCGTCCCGGAACGCCTCGCGAAGCGACCGCCGCAACGATTTCGAGTCGTACGTATGACGAGTGTATAACGCGTCGTCGGAGCCTTTGTCGCCGTCATTACGGGGAGCTTGGCCTACGAAAAACTCAGCCGAGTTTCCGAGCGACCAGCAATCTTTCGCCGCGAAGTCGCTCGCGTCGCGCGCGTCCGCCATGAAGCTCACGGCCATGTTCTCGTCCGGCCACGGGAACGCGTTTGTCCCGAGACTCGCCCACCGGTCTTTTTGCGGGAACGGGAAGTGGCTTCGAGGTGAATTCGACGGACCCTCACGCGAAAACACATCGTTCGAACGCATCGTCTGCAGTACTTTCTCCAGAGCGTCGCGCGCGCCGTCCACGGGGGCGTCGTTTGATGTCGTCGGCACGCACGCGACAATCGTCGGCACCCCGGAGACCACCGCGACTCGCTTCCCGGCGCGCGTGGTTTTGGCGCCCGAGTAGTCCTCGCCCAAACACGGCTCGCGCGCTATCCCCACGACGCACAGAACGCACGAGAAGCCCAGGCTCGTGACCAGCCCGGCGGTGGGGTCCGCGCCGCACACCGCCGCGTCTTCGGCGGAGCCGCCGACCAGACGCCAACAACCGGGAAAAGGGCCGGGCTCGCACTTCAGGCGCGAGCCGCTCGGACACAAGCCGCCGCGGCTCGTGGCTTCGGTGTCGTCGTGGAGCAGGCACACGACGCGCACGCCGAGCGCGCGCGAGACGGCGTCCGCGGTCGCGCGCGTCTCCTCGGCGTCGTGGCCGACCACCAGCGCGGCGGGGGGCGGGCCGGACGAACGCGGCGGTCCCGAGATGGCGGACGCGACGACGCTTTTCCGCGAGGGCGACGCGGACGACGGCCGCGACGCGACGCGTCGACGCGCGCGCGACGGCGAGACGCGCGAGCGCGTCGCGACCGATGCCGTCGCGGAAGCCGACGCCGTAGCCGCCGCCGACGCCATCGCGACGGTCTCCGGGACGCGACTCGGCGAAGTGACGTCATCGGAGCGTCGCGGTGTTTTATCTGCGCTCCGCCGCTCGGAGTTTGCGCCGGTTGGAGCGGACTGCCGACGAGCGCGACGGTTCGAAATCCACGTGTCGCCGAGGTCACGTCGAGATTCGAGGCAGAGGCGCGCTTTCGCCATCGCGAAGTCAGACGCGACGCGGCGCGCGGCGCGCGTGCCACGCCCGTCCCCATGCCCCCGAAACGCCTCTCGCCGGCGCTCGCGGTCGCGACCGTCGTCGTGCGATGGCCAGGTGCGCGCCTCGCGGACCTCGTTCACCGCGCTTTTCGTCCGTCTTTCCCTCGGAGCGTTCGTTCGGTCTCTCTAAACGCGCTTTTTGTCCTCCTCCGAACGCACGACGCAGGGGTCGTGCTGGCGTGTAACGCCGCGGCAGTGCTGGCGATGCTCGTCGCGCTGACCCAGCGCGACGACATGGTGGTGGACGCGACGCTGAGGCACTACCTCGCGCGGTCCACCGCGGCGGGCGCCAGGGACGAGGCGTTGTCTCGCCTGCACTCCAGCGCGCACACGGTCCGACACCCGCCGCTTCCGCCGGACGACGCGTTCGCGAACGCGCTGGAAGACAAACGCATGGGCTCGTCCATGGCGGACGTACCCCGCTCGACGCTGCGCGCGTTCATGGACCCGCCGAGGGCCACGCTGGAGCGCGCGGCGCGCGGCGACGTCCACGCGGGCGTGCTCGGAGACTCGGGCGAGGACGAGCTCCACGTCCTGCTGCGCGCGCACGAGACGCGACGCGACGACGGCGAGAAGTACGAAATCGAACGAGACGCTGTGAACCCTATTTCGCCGTTACTCGCCGCGACGTGCGAGCTTCAGCGCGCGGTGCTTCACTCGCGCGGGTACGGAGACGTGTGTCGCGTTCGCTCGGGGGCATCGGACGACAGAGCCACGAACGACGACGAGCGCGCCGATGAACAAAAAACAAAAAGCGAAGACTGCGTGCGCCCTTGGTCCGTGTTGGACGCGCGCGGCGCGTACGACGAAATCGGTTTGGGTAACGTCGTCGACGCGCTCGGCGCGCTCGGCGCTCGGCTCGCGGACGCGAAACACGCGGGCGCCTTCGAACGGGCGCAAAGAACGTTTTGTGCTTCTTCGTTTTCGTTCGAAGAAGAAGGTATTAATACCTTTGAGCCTAACGCATCTTCGAATACCACCGCTTCGAGCGAAACGCTCGTCGGCGGCGCGGGCGCGTCTCTGTGCGCGGACGCGAGTTTCGGCGTTTTATGCGACAAACGCGGGTGCGATTTGACGATCCATCCCAAACGTCGGCGGTGCGTGGTCGCCGGGTTCGTCGAGGCGTGCGCGTTGCTCGGTGCCATGAAAGTGGAGGATCTACGGACCCTCGAGGCGTTCCACGAAACGAAAGCACAGAGACGATTGATACTGTCCGACGCTTCTTCGTGCGACGAGTGGTTCGCGGCGGAAGGAACACAGTCGACGTTTGTCGCGTTGCGCGTCGGCGCGGCGTTCCGGCGCTGGGCGGAGATTGAATCTTTACGAAAAGAAAGCGCTTCGATCGAAGACGTCATCGAGGACGTGACGGACACGCTGCGTTCGCCACCTCCCCTGGCGATCCTCGCGGCGCCGTGGTCGCTCCTGGCGGACGCGACGTTCGGGCGGGACGAGACAAAACTGACCGACAAAAGCTCGGTTCCGTCCCTCCGGGCGACGCGCGTGATTTTTTTCCTCGACGGCGAGCGCGATACAAACGCGAGCGGGAACGACAACCTGTCGCCCGCCGCGCGCTGGGTCCTCGACAGAGCCGGGCCTTTGATAATCGAAAACTTCGTGCACCGCACGGCTGAGACTAAAGTCGCAGTGTCGTGGCACCAGGTGTCGGCTTCGAAGTCTTTGCAGACCGCCGCTCTTTGGCGCGACGTGCGATGGGCCGCGGGGAGCCTGGTTATCACCGCGCTTTTGGTCGCGTTCCACGCGAACGACTTCAGACTAGCGTTCGGCGCGATGGCCGCCGTCTCCGCTTCTTTGATCGCCGCCAACTACGTGTACGCATTTCTCCTGGAAATCCACTGGGTAGGCGCGCTCAACTTCCTCGGGTGTTTCGTGATCTTCGCCATCGGCGCCGACGACGTGTTCGTGCTCGTCGAGTTCTGGAGGAAAAGCGAGAAAGGTATGATGCCTCGCGACGAAAATAACGTCGTCGGTAGGCATCACACGACCGATGCGTCATCGATGAGCGACGAAACCGACGCGTCTTCGTATCGATCACGTCGGGGTCTCCTACGTTCCCGCATGCGGTGGACTCTCGCTAAGTCGGGGTACGCCGTGACTATGACCAGCGCGACGACCGCTTTGGCGTTTGCCGGGAACCTCGCGTCCAGCGTCGCGCCGGTGCGTCTGTTCGGCGCGTACATGGCGGCGCTCGTGGCGTGCAACTACTGGCTCGTGTGCACGTCCGTGCCGAGTCTGCTGGTGCTCGCGGAGAAGAGAAAAAAAAAACAGCTCTCCTTTTCGAGGGAACAAGAACAACGACAGCGGGTACGACGGGAGACTGGTGGTCTTCTGTCGTCGAACGTTTCGCGTCCTCCGCCGAGAGACGACGCGCCGGCGTCGCCGTCGCCGTCGCCGTCGCCGTCGCCTCCGGCGTCGCCGACGCCGTCGGCGCCACCGCTGTTCCCTCCTCCGCCGTCTGCGGCGCGCGCCCTCTTCGCGGGAACGTCTGCTTCCACCGCGCGTCCGCGCGATCCTCCCGGTGTCGCGATCCCGACTCGGAGAACCGCGACCGAGACGAGACGCGAGCCCGGCTTTCTGCGACACCGGCGGACGCGGTCGACGGCGACGATCACCTCGACGCGTTCGGGCGGCGTCTCTGGCGGCGTTTCCTCGTTCGATCGCTCGTTCAGCACGAAAGCGTCCCTGGACGGTCTCGTGAGACCGTCTCGCCCGGTCGCCGACGATCGTCTTCGGGTCTTCGACAGGCGCGCTTCGAGTCTCGGCGGTTCGCGAGAGGCGCGCGGCGACGTCGTACTCGACGTTTTCGGCGACTTCGCTACGGACGACGACGACGACGAAGTCGGAGGTGAGCGTTCTTTCAGAGAATTCTCAGGCACGGAGGACTCTCGCTCGACGCCTTCGTCGCGGTCGTCGATCGGTACGTCTCGTGCCTCGATGATACCCCAAACAGGGAGCCTCGGGAGCCTTTATCGTTTTCGCGACGTCCGCCGACGCGTCTCGCTCGAGCTCGGCGCGTTCGCCACGCTCCGCCGCGGCGGCGCGGAGTGCGTGGTCGTGGTCGCGTTCGCGTGCGTGCTGGCCGCGGCGCTCGCGGCGCGGCGCGCGGCGCCGCCGGAGACGGCGAGCGCGACGGCGACCGCGTTCGTGGAGGACGCGAACGCGAAGGCGTTCCGAGTCGCGTCGGAGGCGTTCCTCGACGCCGACGGCGCAGGACTGTTCAGTCATCAAAAGACGCGCGTCGCCTTTGTCTTCGGCGCGCGCGACGCGGGCGCGCCGCTTCGAGGCGGCGAGGACCACTTCGAGGCACGAAAAAGCTCTTCGTCGAACGACGACGACGACACGAACGACGACGCTCGGTGGACGTTTTTAAAAGGCGTCTCGTCTTCCTGGACGCGTCCGCTTTCGTCGTTCTTCGAAGCCGTCGCGCGCGGCGTCGCCGCGACGCGGCGTCGGGTCTCGCGTCCCCTTCGCGACCCCGACGCCGCCGTGGGCGGCGGCGGCGCGCCCACCGCCGCGCCGCCCGCGTTCGACGACGCGTTCGACATCGCGCACCCGGACACGCAGCGTTTCTTGTTACGGTTTTGCGCCGAGCTGCGCGCGTTGGGGCGCGTCACGGGGGACAGGCACGCGGCGATCGGCGCGCGCGGCGACGGAACCTCCGGGAACGAAACCTCCGCCGCGGACGACGACGGGAACGAAAACAAAAAGAAAGAAAGGGAAAAAAAAAGAGTCGCGGAGGTTTCTTGTTTCGCCGACGCGCTGGACGCGCGTCTGCGGTCTCTCTCCGGCGGTCGCGCGCGGCTCCCGCTCGCGCGCGGCGCGTTCGAGTCCGCGGCGAGGACGGTCATACCGCGCGAGGACCTCGCGTTTGCTGGGCTCAGGTGGTGGCGGGGTCCGCTTCGCGGCGCCGGCGGCGACGTCGCGACGGTTGAGGTGACCGTCGCGACGACGACGTCGCCGGCGACGGAGTCCGCGAAAGCTTTAGCGAAGGAACGCGCCTTCTGGGTGGCTTGGTTCGCGAACGTCACGAAAGACGCACCGGCGAGTCTTGGTTTGGATAAGGGTTTCGTGACGTCAAGAACGTGGGCGCTTCTAGACACGGAAGCCGAGCTGATGACCAACGCGTGGTCGGCGCTGGGCGCGAGTTTGTTTTGCGCGTTTTTCGTCGTGCTCGTCGCCGCTCAATCGGCGACTTTGGCTTTTCTGGCGACGGTTTCCGTCGGCGCCGTCGCGGCATCCTTCGTGGCGTTTCTAGTCATGAACGGTTGGCGCATGGGCGTCGCGGAGAGCACGTGCGTCACTGTTTTAGTGGGTTTGAGCCTAGACTACGTGCTGCACGTCGCCGGCGCCTACGCGGAAGCGCCGGAGGAGACTCTCTGTGACAAACGGGCGAGGGCGTTTTGGGCGACGACGGCGACTGGTAAGTCGGTCTTCGCCGGCGCGTCCACCACCGTCGCGGCGGCTTCGTTTCTGCTGTTCAAGTGCGACGCTTCTTTTTTTAAAACGTTCGGGGCGTTCGTGCTGTGGACCGCGAGCGTTTCGTCCGTGTTCGCGTCGGTGGTGTTCCCGGCGACGTGCGCGCTATGGGGGCCGGAGGCGCGCCGAGCGGACAACGGCGACGCGAGACGCGCGAGGCGGAGGTGATCGTACATAGCATGTTTGCGTTTCGTTAACGCGGTCGTAGTATCAATACGAAGGTAGCTACTGTGCATAGACTACGTACAGCACGTAGTGGCTAGACTATTACCTCTGCAGTAGCGCCACGCGTCTCTCTTCTTCTCTCATCAGTCGTGGATGCCGAAGTAGCCGCGGATGGTGAACGGCTCCTGCTTGACCTCGGGCTCGAGCTTGATCTCGGGCTCTTGCTTGACCTCGGGGTCGGGCTTGACCTCGGGGTCGCGCTTACGCTTCCGCGGCGGAGCCGGCTGACCCGCACGAGCGGCTTTGC
>ENA-OUOG01004193-OUOG01004193.1-marine-metagenome-genome-assembly--contig:-NODE-4193-length-12647-cov-7.525696_pt1 | contig 12647 bp, 9 predicted proteins | sample MGYA00248635_ERZ508505 | MGnify/ENA primary metagenome ERZ508505 (study PRJEB26176, sample SAMN06267871) | marine metagenome | isolation source: Saanich Inlet, British Columbia, Canada | place: Pacific...
AATCGATCGCCGTCTTGAGTGCCACAGTGCTTCAACAAGATGATTGATCTGCGCTTGCAGATGATCCACCTGCTCACCCAGTCGTTGGTTTTCAGACGCCAACCAATGATCGGTCGACTTCAGATCTTGGTGCAACTGATCGACAACTGCATAAAATCTGGGGTTTGATGGCCCAAGGTCTCCCTCGAGCCAAACATCCATCTCGGCAAATGCAGCGTCTTTTGACGCGATGCATGCATAGTCCGGCGAGTAATTCAAAAACGTCTCCATGTGCTCACCAAGCAGCGCGTCTGGTGAATACAAACGCGGGCTATGCATCCGAAGGATCTCAGCCACCGGGAATCCAGCCCAGGCAGCAGTGAACTGGACGAATTCGGGCGACAGAGGCTTGTGGTGGGTGGGATCAAGATAGAACAAATCCGTGCCAACACGGATATTCTCGGGGTTTGGCGTTTCAAACACCAACACACCGCGCGGACTCAATACCCGAAACGCCTCGGAAAAGAGCTCAATCATGTACTCGATGGGCAGATGTTCGATCACATGAAAGGCGCTCAACAGATCCACAGAGTCATCTGCCTTTGCTTTCAGGTAGCGCAACAAATCATCCTCGACAACGTCAACCCCGGATCGTTTCGCTTCCGCGCACATCTCGGGATTACTCTCGACACCCTGGACCGTCCAATGACGCGCTTTTAGTCTCGCCAGCCATTCTCCGCGCCCGCACCCCAAATCAACCGCTGTGCGACTCGGACTGGTTTCAAAACGCTCAAGCAAGGGGTCATACACAGAGAATTTCCGATCCATGGTGTCAGCATCACCACGAAATCGATCTTCAAGGGCTTTGTAAAAGGCGGGGTCTAAATTCATGTATCATCCACTGTCAGTGTCGCGGCCACAGGCACATGCGACACCCCAATAGAATACGGCAATGCCGCGGGGCGATACAGCTCAAACACCAAGGCACGGTCAATCCAGTGAAAATTTTCTGTGAGGTGCGTTTGATCCGGTGTTAAGGCAAGCGTCAGTGCGTAGCTCCCGAGGCCAAAATTTAAAGGCATCTCAAAACGGCACTGACACTGGGTACCACGCACCAGCTGACCAGACGGTTCGCTCAAATAATGCGTATTGGTGCCAAATACTTGCTGGCCGTTGCGGTCTGTGAGCAAAAACCCAACAACACAGCGCTCAAGATCGCGTTGAATCTGCAATGACACGATTAATGCAACCGCCTCGCCAATCCAAAACCCAGACCCATCCTCCGGGCGCGCTCGGGTGCTATCGATCGGCACCAGCGCATAGTCTGTGATTTCAGCGGCCCGCGTTCCTGACTCAATCACACCACTGGCTGAATTGATCACTGCGCGGGATGCAGCATTGGAGGCGGCATCGGCTGAGAGGAGTGCGTTATACAAACTCAGTACTTCAGCTGTTTCACCGTCGGCGGCCAACTGCCCCTGATCTAACAAAATCGCCCGGTCACAGAGTGCTTGCAGCGCAGCTGTATCATGCGACACAAATAAAAGCGTCGTGCCTGCTCGTTTCAGCTCACGGATGTGATCCGCACACTTGTGTTGGAAATAGGCATCACCAACCGAGAGCGCTTCATCAACAATCAGAATCTCGGGCCGAATGCTGGTGGCGATTGAAAAGGCCAATCGCATCGTCATGCCGCTCGATAACACTCGGACCGGCTCATCAAAATACGCCCCCAATTCTGAAAATTCAGCGATCCACGGAATCAACACCTCAATTTGATCGGCTGCCACGCCATACATGGCCAGACTCAAGCGCGCGTTGTCGCGCGCGGTGAGCTGCTCATTCAGCCCCATACCAAGCTCTAATATCGCTGACAGATGGCCATGCACAGCAACCGTTCCGGATGAGGGAGCCAGCGTCCCAACTAAGAGCTTTAACAGCGTGCTTTTACCGGCTCCATTGACACCCACGATGCCAACCGATTCACCCGAGTGGATTGAAAAAGAGATCTCTCTCAGCACTCGATGCCCGGCATGCGCTCGCGCTCTGCCAAACATCCAGCGACTGACGCGCTGCCAGAGTGGATCGTTAAAGAACGTCTTTGAGACTGAGGACACCTCAATGACAGGTTTCATAAAGCATCCATGACTTCAGAAATCGCCCGTCGATAGAGCACCCAAAAGCCAAGCCATAACAGGAGAGACACAAGACCATACAATGCAAACACAGTTACATTGGGTGCAACGCCATAGGCGACACTGTCTTGAAACAGCTGCACCATTGGCACTAACGGATGATGGTCAACAATCCACTGAAAGGACGCAGGCACCATCTCGCGCGTATACACAATGGGTGTCATCCAAAAAGCTAACTGCAAGACGACCGGTAAGATATGCCCAACATCCCGTGCAAACACATGAATCAAAGCTGCCAATGCACCAAGGGCACCGGCGAGCGCCGTTGTCACCAGCAAAAACAGTGGAACCGCCAACACCCAGATGGTGAGCTCAACGCCAAGTGCCGTCATCAAGCCCACTGTCACAAGCCAGAGAATCAGCGCATTCATGTAGGCAGAGCCCATCACGATGAACAACACAGCAAATTTAGGAACTGCCATTTTTTTAAGGACATTGCCGAATTCCACAAAAACCTGAGTCATGCGAGTCAACACGTCAGTGAACACAGTCCAGGCCAAGATACCGGAGACCAAGTACACCGGATAGGCATATGCGTGCTCGATGCCTGGTAACTTGGCTGCCAAGATGACCGAGAGAACCAGCGTATAAATTGCCACCATCGCGAGCGGACTTAGAATCATCCATGCACCGCCAAGGATACTGTTGGCAAAACGTGCCTTAAACTCCGACACGATTGCAGAGATGACGTAGTGGCGGTATGCCCACAATCGCTTGAGCTCAAACACCAAGGTCATCGGATCATGCTCTGATAGACAGCGTAAAGTGCGCCTGCGTATCGTGTGCCCTGAAATTCTGACTCAAAGCGTCGAAACGCCGCTGCCCCGAATGTTTCAACCAGCGCCTCCGATGTCCACAGGCGCTGCATTGCACTTGCCAATGCGTCTGCATCACCAGGATCCACCACAATGCCAGTCTGCTGATCGACCACCAACCAGTCGGTGGCGGTTCCAAGTCGCGTGCAAATGGCTGGTTTGCTCGCTCGCATACTTTCTAATAGCACCAAACCAAAGGCTTCAGCACGGGATGTCGATGGCAGAACAAGACCTAACATGTGTTGCAATAACCATGCACGCTGCGCATCTGAGACCTGCCCGAGCCAATATACCGGATCTGGAGATGGTTCGAGTAAATGTCGCTGCTCCCCATCACCGGCGATCACAATCGGTAACTTGGATTTTCTGGCCGCCTCAATCAAAACCTCGATACCTTTGTACCAACGGAGCGATCCAAGAAACAAAAAGAAACGTTCTGGGATGTCTTCTGGAGGCGCCTCAGGTCGTTGGTCTGTAGCCGGTAACCCAAATGGGATCACTTCACAGGTTCCGTTGAGTTTTGACAACATGGGCGACGTCGCTCGATAGTGGTCCGAAGTCGCGATCACGCGCTGAATACGATGTAACCACCAGGCTTGAATCGGCCGATACAACCGCCCCAAACCCCGATGACCATCGATGTCTGCATGATACGTACACAGTACCGGAACGGTCGCCAATAAGGAGGTCAACTCACCTAAGGGAAACGGCGAATGCACGTGCACGATATCGGCACTCAGCACCAACCGCCTGAACACCACAAACCAACGCAGTGATAATGGAAAATACTTCAATGACCCAGACGGTTTCACGCGCCAGACACGAACTCGCTCAACATGACTGCGCATGGCCTGACCGTGCACCCCGAGACATAAGACGGAGTGGCTCACTTCAGCTTGTGATGCAGCTGCAATGGCAATGCTTTGTTCTATCCCACCGGTGACTGCATCCGGGAATTCACGGGTCAGGTGCAGAACCGACAATCGCCCCACTGCGATTAACCCTGATACTGAGCGGCTACCGCATCAACTTGAGACAGATCACTGGGTTGAAATTGGCCACTGAGTACGCGCACCGTGACCCAGCCTAAGAGCCCGTTGAGAATCACCTGATCGCGTGAAATTTTTGCATTGGCCAGATTATCAAGAGCATCGAGCAGTTCAGACTGAGAAACAGCCCCGCGCTCATATGCTTGTTCGAGCACATTCACAGATTCGAGTTGGCCTCGCACATTTTCAGCTTCTGTGGTCGCAGCGCTCCGCGCATTGGCAAACCGCGCAATGGCCTCATCCAAGGAGCGCACCAAAAAACGCTTGGTCGCCTCACGATCGGTTTCAAGCTGGCCAACACGCGCTGCCTGCTCTGCCTGCTCGGCACCCAATGCGCCTCCCCGATACAAGGGGACTGTGAGCGTCAATGCAAACACCGTTGTGTTGGTGTCACTGATCTGACGATTGTTTGAGCCGATGTTACTTTCTTCATAGCTCGCGCTGAGCCCAAGCCGGGGTAACCGTCGGCGCTCAATGGCTCGAAGCCCAAATTGCTCAGCTTCAATTTGTTTCTCCAGGGCAGCCACCTCAGGATGATTGTTGAGCATCGAACCCAGTAACGTTGAACGGTCCAACACATCAGGCCAATCCACTCGGACCGCCTGAGGCGACACGGCCCCATCAACCTTGATCTCTGGATCTATCTCCAGTAACGCTGCACGAGCCGTGTCAACGGCACTCTTTGCATCGGAGTATTCGGCGCGACGTTCCGCCAGCCGGCTTTGGACGCGCAATAGATCTAACCGGCTCAATTGCCCTAAACGGTTCATCTCAATCGCTTGGGACCGCCGCTTTTCTAAACTCTCAACCAACTCATCAATTGCATTCAACCGCGATTGCGCCCGGATCACATTGACGTATCGTTCGGTTAACTGCAGAGCAAGCCGCTCTTTCACGTTCTCAAGCGACATCGCCAAACTGTTGACCAAGGTTTGTTCACGCTTCAAATTCTCCCAGCGCTCAAGATCGACAATCGCCTGAGATGCCGTAGCCCGATGCGTTTGTCCATTAAAACTGGACTCAGAAGCAAGCGTCTCCTGCTCGACGCGATTTTCTGTTGCTGACAGCTCAAATTGAGGCTTTAAAACACTGGCAGCAATATCCACACGCGCTGACTGCCGCGCAATCTCAAATTCACTGCGCGTCACCGCTGGATGCGTTTCGACCACGCGTAAATACGCGGTTTGCAAATCATTGGGTTGCGCGTGCACGCTGGGAACCAAGGCAAGCAACGCACCCATCACCGCATATCGTTTGGAAATCCGCATCAGTCCTCTCTAAACGCTCGATCCATGGAGTCAGCAATCGGCTTCGCCAAATAATTAAACAACGACCGCGCTCCTGTTTTGATCAGAATCTGAGCGGACATTCCAGGCAACAATACTTGTCCACCTAAGCGCGCGCGCTCAGTCTCTGGCACTTCAATTTCTGCCATGAAATACGGCATACCCGTTGCTTGATCGACCAAGCGGTCTGCAGATAAACGGACTACAGTACCGAGCAGACGTGGCGTAGTGTGTGTATTGAATGCCGGGAACATGATCTCAGCCGCCTGTCCCACTGAGACCCGGTCAATATCTTGGGTCGGAACACGTGCCTCGACTTTGAGCTGATCACCTGTCGGGACCAACTCCATAATTGGCTGACCCGATGAGACGACACCACCGACGGTTTTCAGCATTAACTTCAAAACGACGCCCGCCTCTGGAGCTCGGATGACAGATCGCTCGAGTCGGTTTATGGCCGCATTCAAGCGCTCAACAACGTCTTGATGCCGAGCCCGCACTTCAGCCAATCGTTCATCCACCTGTTTGCCATTGCCGTTGATGAGCGACACTTTTCGGCTCGCAAGCTCAAGTATCTGGCTTTGCAGCGACTGCAACTCACTGTCTTCGCGAGAGAGCGTTGCACGCGCATTCGAGAGCTGACGCCTGAGCTCTTGAACACGTTGCTCGGTTGCAAACCCGTCAGCAACAAGCGCTTGTGCCGTTGCAAGTTCTTCTTGATACGACCGAACAGTCGCTTGTCGCTCTGGAATACTGGATTTAAGTCCCTTGAGACGTTGCTCGAGTTGTGCGCGTTGCTCATCCAACACAGCCAACTGGCTTGACAACTCAACGCGCTGGCGCTCAAAAATCGCCATCTGATCATCACGTGCAGCACCCATAATACGACGCTCTTCAGCATCCAGCTCAAACTGCGGGCTCTCCCAATCAATCTCACCAAAGCCCAAGCGAATCGCTTTCAAGCGGGCAAGGCGCGCTGACAGATCGACATATTGGGTTTTTAAGAGCGCCACCTGCGCTTCAGTTTGTGTGGCATCCAAAGACACCAGTACTTGCCCTCGTGCGACGACTTCACCTTCTCGCACATGAATCTCATCAACAATCCCACCCTCTAGGTGCTGGATGGTTTTTCGCGAGGATTCAACCACGACCACACCAGGGGCCACAGAGGCGCCATCGATGGGCGCAAAGGTCGCCCAAAGGCCAAATCCACCCAACAAACCCAACACCACAAACAACCCGATCCGCACAAAGACAGAATCAGAGGTTTTCACTTGGGTCAGTGCATTCTCTTCAGACATCATCCATGCATCCTGTTATGAGCGCGCTGAGGGAGCGGCCGGAATGGTTGTCACGTTACCACTCGGCGCCTCAACCCCTGATAATTTTTGTAAAATTTGATCTCGGGGGCCCATCATCTTCACCGAGCCGTCAGCCATTGCAATGATCGAGTCAACAACTCTGAGAATCGATTTTCGATGCGAGACGATGACAACAGTCACACCGCGCTCTTTGAGCTTGAGCACAGCCCCTGCGAGCGATTGCTCACCGGCATCGTCAAGGTTTGAATTCGGTTCATCCAACACAACGAGTTTTGGGGTGCCATAAACAGCGCGCGCAAGCGCCACACGCTGGCGCTGACCGGCTGAGAGCGGACACACCCCCAGATCGGTGTCATATCCCTGAGGCAGTTGTAAAATCATGTCGTGCACACCCGCCAGTTGAGCGGCCTCCACCACCAACTCACTGTCGATATCACCAAACCGTGCGATGTTGCTAGCTACAGACCCCTCAAACAACTCAATATCCTGAGGTAAGTAGCCTAAAAATTGCCCGAGGTGATCACGATCCCAGCGATGCGCATCGGCACCGTCGATACGAACCACACCACGCGCGAGCGGCCAAATCCCAAGCAACGCGCGCACAAAAGTTGATTTGCCAGCAGCACTGGGTCCAATCACGGCAACCACGCCCTGAGGTAACTGAAATGAACCAATTTGCGTGACTGGCGATTGGCGGCCTGGTGGCGTCACAGCCACATTTTCAAACACTACCTGGCCCGCTGGATCTGGCAAGGCCATGGGTTCGGTTTCAAGTGGCACTTTCTCGAGTAAGGTATTGAGCCGCTCATACTGACCGCGCGCCGAGACAAACTGCTTCCAGACACCGATCATTTGGTCGACCGGCGCGAGCGCGCGACCCAACAAAATGGACCCCGCAATCATGAGCCCCGGCGTGATTTCTTGTCGGACTGCCAGGTAAGCACCTGCACCCAAAATCACGCTTTGAATAATAATCCGAAGCGTTTTAGAGAAGGCCACGAAAAAACCAGCTCGATGACTTGCGTCCGATTGATGCCCAAGCATCTTCAGATGGCTATCTGACCAAAGTGCACGAAGTCCCTGAACCATACCCATCGCGTGCGCCACTTCCGCATTCCGCATGCTTTTATTGGTCTTCGCGGACAATGCTGCTTGCTCTTTATTCGCCTGAGCCAACAAAGGTGATGTCGATTTTTCATTCGCCCAAGCAAGCAAGCCCAAAACGATGGTAGCGCCCACACCAAACCAACCAAACACGGGATGGAGTAAAAACATTACAACGATATAAATAGGTAACCAAGGCGCATCAAAAAATGCAAATAAACCGTTGCCTGTCAAAAACTGCCGAAGACCAAGTAAGTCCTGTAATGGCTGCGCCTGGGTGTTTGCGCCTCCAGAATACAAGGCTTGTTGCATCGAAATTCGATACAGTCGATGGCTGAGCAGTTGATCAAAGCGGTTTGAAATTCGAACCAACATCTGCGAACGCACCCACTCAAGCACGCCCATGATGGCTAATAGAAACACCATGATCAGCGAGAGCATCCAAAGTGTCGGCATGCTGCCGCTTTGGATCACACGATCATAGACCTGCAACATGTAAAGCGGGGGAACCAACATCAACAAGTTGATCACCGCGCTAAAGCAACCCACTAACACAAACGAACGTTTACACACCTTTAAGGCGTCGTTGACGGTTTTTACGGACTCAGTTACTTTCATACCAACACTCTGCCCTGGCTACCAGAAAGCATACATTAGGCGTCTTCGCTACTCGGCAGCTCAGCCTTCAGTGCAGCCGCATAAGCAGTCCGCGCCGTTTGCAAAATAGCTGCTTCAGCTTGCAACTCAGCCAGCTTTTGATCGACCGTTTGAATTGACCCCAGTTGCGCACGCGCATTGTCTGAGAGCTGCTCTAGATCGTACTCAGTGTTATCAATAGTAATCGTTGCCATATGCCGGACTCCGGTAGGTTTCATTAACCTAGATATTACCACACGAAATCAAAATTTGTGACAAATGTCACAAATTCTTGTGTTAGAGAAGATGAATCGATGCGGCGAACTGGCAATTCTTAAACGACCAACTCGACTACGACTCTACGTAATTATGTTATCAACATCGAAGCCTGCGGTATTCGTAGCTCCGACCAGTTTGACAATCAGGTCAGTTGCCGCATCGAATCCAGTATCTTTTGCAGTCGCTTGCACGATGAGATAGTGCCCAGCTGCCCCGCCCGCTAACACTTCTACGAGGAGCACGTCGATATCAGGTGATGTATCCGATGTAAGCGCCACTGAAACATTGGCATCTGATGCCAGAATCGATGCTAAGTTCGAGTGGAATGCGGACGCTATGGTTAAGTTGTTAGTGATTGATCCATCGATTGTAATTGGTAGCTCGAACTGATCCTCAGAAAAATCAAAACCGTGAATCAAATCCCCGGTGAACTCAACCTCAGATGCATCTTGTTGCGAATCACTGATCGTAGAAAATGCAACGAGATCTGGACCACTCGACAAATGAAAGATATCCGCACCACCCCCGCCCAGTAGACGGCCGCCGCCAGATCCGATAGTGACGAAATCAGAAGTATCGGACCCGATAAAGTCATATACATCAGTATCAGAAAGAACCCATTGTTCAACCCCAATGACGTTGGTTAACGCTGGAAGATTTACCGACCCTCCATCCGTTATGAGCAGTTGATCAACGCCATCAACATTCTCACCGAGGTCAATTGCAATATTGGCTAACTCCCCGACAGGCAGCTTGAGCGCATCGCCGTACTGGGACCCCGTAATTACCTGAAATGCTTGATATTTATTTGTGGATGCATCAACAGAAAGACCTTTCTCAAAAACCAGCGTATTTGTACCTAAGTCTGCATCGATGAAACTTAGGTCGGTTGGGACCTCACTAATCGTTACTGTATCGTCGCCAGCTCCGAGTGACACGGCGAGAGTAGCCTCGCCAATACGAACACCCAAACCCGTACCTGCCCCTTTTAGGATCACCGGAGCATCCCGGATTTCCGATACATCTATCGTTGACAACGTAGTCCAGTCTAGGTCGGCAACAGCAATGTCAAATCCACCCTGCTTTATGCTCTCTTGAGCTACGTTAATTTGTAGAACGCCTGTCAAAGAACCAGTTACTTCCAGCGCGCCCGCTGCGAAGGAACTCGTTATCGACGAATTTGGCTCACTTAAATCCGGGCCTTGATAATCAGCATCACCGATCACGACATCAATCATTGATGCGATTTGACTGGGCGCTCCTAGCAGCTCAACTGTTGTGGGCATTCTTGATGCAAGCGAGTCATAACTCAGCACTGTCTGGACATGGTGGTTCATTGCGGACACGCCCTCTGCAGACTCCGTAAAGTTCAAGAGCAAATCAGAAACAGTCAGACCTGCGTTTACCTGCCCCACCCAATAATTAAACCCTTCCAAATCAGGGGTACGTGCAAAAGTATTTTGGTACATTTTTGTCACAATCTGATCTACGGTTGGGTTAGCCCCGAAGCGCGTCGCGAACTCAGGGCTGGTAATAAAAAGTGTCGAGACGTCTTGCAGATTATGAGCACCTTCGTTGATTTTTTGCGCCCAATAGTCAAGACCTTCTTTATCGGGAATTCGTCCAAATGCCGCCTTGTAGAGACGAACAATTCCTTCTTTGACGTTTGAATATTCAGGACTTTCGATGAGAGCCTCGGCTAACCCTCCTAACTCAATGTTGCCTGAATTGAGCTGGCTCAACCAATAATCAAACCCTGCCTGATCTGGATCTCGCCCGACAAGCGAATTGTAGAGGTAGATGATCGAATTTTCGTAACTCACCATTGCATTTTAGTCCCAAGTAAAACTGACCCAATCACTCAGCCAGTAATCGACTTTGCGAGGCAAAACTTTACGATTAGGTGTCAACTTGAGAAATTCGCACGGGATAACATCAGGGTCTCTAGACTTCATGCCAAATAACCGCAATCACCAAGTGGATGACCGTTCATCAATAAAGGTAAAGTTCTCGCTACAATCGTCGATATTCTACTTGGATGTTGACAAGAGCTGCGGTAAAAATGCTGAGATTCAAGTGGAAATCATCACTAATTGTAGTTGCAATTGGGTCTTGCACAATCTCGCCATTCCTCAATGCTCAGTTTAACGAAAGCGAATTACGGAGCTTGGTCAGGCAACTGAATTTACGGGTTGATGAGAAAATCATTGCCGGACAATTGAAGCAATTGAGCCCGGCCTTCCAAAATAATTTCAGGACCCAAAGGGACCTCACTGGTGAAAACGTCGAATCATATTTCACGTTACGGCCTCGAGAAGTGATGGCCTTTAGGGAATATATCCAAAGACTCGCGAATATGCAGGTCATCACTATGGCTCAGGGTGAGTCGCTGGTCCGAAATTCTTTGATGGCTGTGGAAAATGCATCCATCAGATCTAAACCGTCTCGGATTGTTAGGCGCCAAGAATCTGAGTCACTTTTGGGCGGAGCAGCAGCATTCCCGCTCGATATGACAAGCAACACTTCTCAAGGAACTTCCATTGGAAACGACAACATTAACCAGCTAGGCAATAAAACCCTGGATTTCGGAGAGTCCTTAGAGCAGGACCAAAAAGCTTCATTAGCAGCACAAAAACTTCAAGAATCGTTGCTAGAGCAGGAGCGTGTCGAACGCAACAAACAGCTGGCGCAAGCACTGATCAAAGAGTTTTCAAACGGGAAACCGTCTACTCAATCAATTGGAAAAAGAGTCGAACGGGCTGTTTCAAGCTTTGTCGAGCAGGAGTCTAGAAAACGCGGAGAGAGAATATTCGATAACGTCGAAGTATCAGTAGAGTCAATTGCAGGTAACCCAGAGTATTCAATTCGAGGGCTGATGGCATTTGACGAGGTCAATCCCGACTATTTCTCGTTTAGTGAGCTTGGTGTAACCGCTGACGGTGATGATTCGACTATTAATATTGGGATAGGCATCCGAAAACTCTCGAAATCGCAAACAGTGATGGCAGGCGTCAACGCGTTTTATGATCAAGAACTAGGGTCTGGCCATAAAAGAGGGTCTGTTGGCGCTGAATTCGTCAGCAAGCCGCTTCGTGCCAACGCCAACCGCTACTTCAGTCTCAGTAACGGGATTAATCGCAATACGGCGCAAGCTGAAAAGCCCGTATCCGGACACGACTTCGACGTCGAAGTTTCGCTTCCTTATTTTCCTGGGCTGGTCGCGGGATACAACCAATCAAAATGGTATGGGGAAGATGGTGTAAGCGACGTCGAACGCAAATCTTACCGTCTCTCCGGGAACCTATCGCCTAACGTCAATCTTGAACTGAGCAACCGCACTTACGATTCTGGTGCAAAAGACCAAAATACCGCCAAAATCAGCTACATGTATCGGTTCGGGTCCGAAGAGGAAGTCCCGACCTTGATAGAGATGGACTCAGTAGCTTATCGATCAGCAAAGCTAGCACCACACGAGCGGTACAAATTTGTTGAACGCGAAAACCGAATCATCACTCAGGTCGCGAATACATCGAACTTGACCATGACCTTCACAGGATTGTAATGAGCATGATCAAGATCCCTGGTTTGCAGATATCAAAAATAGGTCGTGTGTTCGGTTTGCTGATTGCGGCTCAAATCTTCGCGATGCCATCTCAGGCCGCAGCACCTTCTGCGTCAGATGACACCGCGACAGTAATTGAAGGAGCGACCATTGCTTCAATCGATGTACTTGCTAACGACTCTGACAGTGATGGTGACGCCATTTCAATAACCGCGGTCAACTATTCCGGGGTAGGAACAGTCACCTTCACATCCTCATCATTGAGCTATACGCCTCCAACCAATTTTTCGGGCCAAGTTAACTTGACTGAAACAGTGATCTACACCGTCTCTGATGGCGCCTTAACCGACACCGGAACACTCACCATTACCGTCACCGCCGTCAACGACGCCCCTGTCGCCGTCGATGACAGCGAAGCAC
>ENA-OUOG01004195-OUOG01004195.1-marine-metagenome-genome-assembly--contig:-NODE-4195-length-12646-cov-3.921076_pt1 | contig 12646 bp, 12 predicted proteins | sample MGYA00248635_ERZ508505 | MGnify/ENA primary metagenome ERZ508505 (study PRJEB26176, sample SAMN06267871) | marine metagenome | isolation source: Saanich Inlet, British Columbia, Canada | place: Pacific...
TACGAGCCTTAAATTTCTTATTATACTCGGCAATATTTCTACAAAAAGCATTTTTCAGCAATTCGTAGCGATTATCCATTTCTATACAAAGCGAGTTTAGTGTATTAATAACCTTTGTATTATCTGTTATAATGGCATCCTCACTATCTGGTAATTTTGCTAAGTAATGACGCTCTATTTTATTAAATAAGGTCAATTCTACCTTTTTTGGATCTACCAATACAAACTTTACTTCTGCTGGATGTTTTTTATATAACAATGATGTTAATACTGCATTAAGTCCCACAGATTTTCCCTGTCCTGTTGCACCAGCCATTAATAAATGCGGCATTTTTGCTAAGTCAACCACTAAAGTTTCATTACTGATGGTTTTTCCTAGTGCAATAGGTAATTGCATTTTAGAAGTCTGAAATTTTTGAGAAGCAATGGCAGAATGCATCGATACGATAGTTGCTTTTTTATTTGGAACTTCTATACCAATAGTTCCTTTTCCAGGGATTGGAGCAATGATTCTAATTCCTAAAGCAGAAAGTGAAAGGGCAATATCGTCTTCGAGATTTTTTATTTTTGAGATACGTATTCCAGCTTCGGGAACAATTTCATAAAGCGTTACTGTAGGTCCAATAGTAGCAGAAATACTTGTAATCCCAATTTTATAGTTCAGTAGGGTTTCTACAATTCTGTTTTTATTTTCTTCAAGCTCATCTTGGTCTATAGAAATACCTTCGTTATCGTATTTTTTTAACAAGTCTAAAGGAGGAAACTGAAAATTACTTAATTCTAAAGTAGGATCAAATTGTCCAAAATCTTCAACCAATTTGTCCGCAAGATTATCTGTTTCTGATTGTTCTTCAGCAGCAATCTCGACTTTCATTTCTACTTCGGGCTCAGACTTTTTTACAATAACCTCCATTTCTTTTGGCGTATCGGGTTTTGAAATTTCAGCTTTTTCTTTATTGATTTTTGAATGGTTTGATATGGTAGGTTCTAAGTTTTGAAGCGGTATTTCAAACGCAGACTTAAAAGCTTCTGCTTCTTCAGACAAGCTGTTATCTATAGGTACTATCGTTTCGGTATCATCTTCTGATGTTTCATCAAATTCTGATTTCATTTCCTTTTTTGCACGTCTGAATAAATTGACAAAGGTTTCACCGGTCATTTTAAAACGAATAGCCAAATAGACAATAAGACCAAATGTTAATAATAAAGCAGTTCCGATTTTTCCAATATAGTCTTGGAAGAAATGATTCATCTCATAGCCTATAACACCACCGAGTATATCATATTTATGAGTGAAGAATCCTAGGAAAATAGATAACCATATAGTAATGAGCGTGCCCCAAATCCAATGTTTTCTTAGTTTAACAAGATTTAAATTTAACGTTACATAGACTCCTGATAGAAATAAAAGTCCAGAAAATATAAATGAAGGTATTCCAAATCCTTTTGTAATAAACCATTCACTTAGTTTAACGCCAAATTGACTCGCCCAATTTTGAGCTTCAACTTGTCTTGAAGGAAATTCAGCCAAAATACTCTGATCTTCTTTACCTGTAAATAAGAAAGAAACAAACGAAATAAAAAGAAGCACACCAAGAATTATAAGCAGACTTCCTAATATGAGTTTTTGCTGATTAGAGAGCTTAAACGATAAGCTTTTGCGTTTTGCCTTAGTAGCAGCTTTTTTCTTAGTTGTTCTTTTTGCCATCTATGCTATCCAATAAAGGACTAAAGCGAGTTTAGTGTTGATTTAGTTTTATAATCAAAAATACAAATAAGTAACGTTTATCCTAATGGTTTTGGTATTTATACCAAGGTGTTATTAACAATACTTTAATTATGCAAATAGCTTTGGTATGTATATGATACCCGCAACAACAATCGCAATTATAGAAGCAATAAAAACAGCTCCAGCACCAATATCTTTTATGAGACCAATTTTGGGATGATGCTCAGGATGAATAAAATCTGCCATGTACTCAATTGCAGTATTGGCACCCTCTACACTCATTACAACAGAAATCATAACTAATTGTATGAGCCATTCTGTCGTAGAAATGTTAAAATAAATACCAGCAACAGTAACTATTGCTGCAATAATAAGTTGCAGTTTTATGCTGTTTTCTGTTTTTATTAAAACCATCAATCCCTTAAAAGCATAGCCTACACTTTTAAGGCGATTGACTCCAAAAGATTCTTTATTTCTATTTGGCATATTTTAGTTTAAGGCTTGCAATGCTGCCTCATAATTTGGTTCTTCACCTGTCTCTTTAACTTGTTCTGTATGTATGATAGTGCCATCCGTATCAATAACTACAACTGAGCGAGATAATAAGGTTTCAAAAGCACTATTATTAAAGGTTACACCATAAGCATTACCAAAATCTCCAGTTTTATAATCTGAAAGATTAATGACATTATCTAGGCCTTCAGCACCACAAAAACGAGCCATAGCAAAAGGTAAATCTTTAGAAATACATAGTACTTTGGTATTGTCTAAATTACTAGCTTTTTCGTTAAATGTTCTTATGGATTGTGCACATACACCTGTATCTACACTAGGAAATATATTTAGCACCAATCTAGAACCACTATAATCACTTAATGAAATATCTGCCAAATCCGTATTTGTTAATGTAAAGCTTGGCGCTTTTGTTCCAACTTCTGGAAGGTTACCAACTGTTTCTGCAGGATTTCCGCCTAATGTAATATTTGCCATTTGTTATTTATTTTTTTGTTAAAAATAAGAATTACTGATTTTATATATGTGAAGAAAATGATAAATAATAACGACTTAAAACGTACCTACAAAACCAATCTGGTTGGGTGCAAATCTGAGATTCCATGAGATCAATTTATCTTTTTTCGGATACTCATAAGCGTTCTCTTTAAACAGATATTTATCAATAGCGTCTACAACAATAATACTTAAAACAGTACTGAAGGCAATATCTGTAAACCAATGTGCGTCATCTATTAAACGGGATATTGGCGGAATAGCACCAATGGTATAAATGCCTGCTTTTACCCATGGATTTTTAAACTGCTTCGCAATAGAATGTGCCATGGTAATTGATAGTACGGTGTGACCAGATGGAAATGAACGAAAGCTTGACTCATTTGCAAAAGATGAGAACTCTAAATTACCAACTTCTCTGCTAGGCCTCGCTCTTCCTATTGCATTTTTTGTAATGGTTTGAATTAGACCTGATGTGATAGAAGATGAAATGATTAAAACACTTGTTTTCCTTATTTTTTCATTTTTTGTAAATAATCCAAAGCCATAAAGACCAGCATTTGCCATAAAATAATTTTGTGGACTTCCAAAGTACCAACCAAAATCTCTTACTACCTTAGGAAAATTACCAGCTTGTCTTTGTGTAAAATCTTGAATAGGCTCATCTGCAAAAGTTAACAATGCAGTACCCCCTATAAGAACTCCCAACTTTGCAAAGTCTTTACCTTTCCAATGTAGTGGTCTTGTTAACGCATGCCCAACACTTTTTAAAGTATACTTTGTGTCGTGTTTAGCCATTTGCCATATAGTTTGTGTCGTGCTATCTTCTTCAATTACTAATTGTTGGCTATTGGATTTAAAAATCCAAAAAAATATAATAATGAAAAGAAAATAGTTAAGCTTCATATTTATCTCAGTTCTGCACCAAGTTTCTCTTCAAAGTTTGTTTGAAGTTTACTCATTATTTTATCAATTTGCTTCTCATTGAGTGTTTTGTTTTCATCTTGAAGTGTAAAACTTACAGCATAACTCTTTTTACCATCAGGGAGATTTGCACCTTCATAGACATCAAAAAGATTTACATTTTTAAGTAATTGCTTTTCAGTTTGTTTGGATAGGTTATAGATGTCCTCGAAAGAAATGTTATGGTCTAAAAGAAGCGCAAAATCACGTCTCACTTCAGGGTATTTAGGAATAGACTTAAACGTAATATTATTGTGCTTAGTCATCTCTATTACATTATCCCAATTAAAATTGGCAAATAATACATTTTGAGAAATACCAAAGTGTTTGAGTATGGATTTTTTAACCAAGCCAAAATCGACCATTTTTTTCTTTCCTAGTGCTAAGCTCATGCCTTCACTGAATAAATCAGAAGTTATTGGGGAAGATTTTAAGCGATGTAAGCCTAATCGTTGTAAAATTGTTTCGACAGTACCTTTAAGGTAAAAGAAATCGCTAGGAGTGCCGCTAGAATTCCAACGTTCTTCAGTTTTGTTTCCAGTTACGAATAAGGATAAATGCTTATATTCTTCACGTCTCTCATCATATTGATGGTATGTTTTACCAAACTCAAACAATTTTAAATCGCTACGCTTTCTATTAATATTATAGGCTACAGCTTCTAATCCTGAAAATAGAAGTGATTGTCGTAAAACTCCTAAATCATTACTCAAAGGATTCAAAATTTCTACGTTATGTTGTGCATCTAATTGCTCACTAAGTTCCATGTATTTTGGAGTAGTTAGCGAGTTAGCCATAATTTCATAAAAACCTTGTGATGCCAATTGGTTTCCTATAATATTTTGAAGTTTGTAATCTTCAAAACGTGTAGAGTTTGAAATTGATGCATTTAACTTTTCAGTGGTACCTACATTATTGTAACCGTATACGCGAAGAATTTCTTCTATAATATCGGCTTCGCGTTGTACATCATTTCTATAAGCAGGTACTGTAAGCCCTAAGCCCGTCTCAGTAACATTATTTACTTTTATATCCAAAGAACTCAATATACTTTTTATGGTTTCTCTCGGTATTTCTTCGCCAATCAATTGTTTAGCTTTATCAAAACTTAAACGAACTTCAAAATCTTTAATTTTATTGGGATAAGTATCAGAAATATCACTAGATATTTCTCCACCGGCGATTTCTATTATTAATAGCGCAGCACGCTTTAATGCATACTCTGCAATGTTAGGATCAATCCCACGCTCAAATCTAAACGATGCATCTGTATTTAACGCATGGCGCTTTGCTGTTTTACGTACACTTACTGGATTAAAATAGGCACTTTCTAAAAAGATACTTGTTGTGCTTTCTGAAACTCCAGTATCTTTACCTCCAAAAACCCCGGCTATACATAGTGGTTTTTCAGCATCACATATCATTAAGTCTTCTTCATGCAATTCGCGTTCAACATCATCTAAAGTTGTAAACTTAGTTCCAGACTTGCAGGTTTTTACTTCAATTTTATTTCCAGAGATTTTATTGGCATCAAAGGCATGCAAAGGTTGTCCTAGCTCATGAAGTACGTAATTTGTAATATCTACAACATTATTAATAGGAGAGAGGCCTATAGACTTTAATCGATTTTGTATCCAATTTGGAGATGCTTCAACTTTCAGACCCGAAATAGTTACACCACAGTATCTTGGTGCTTTTTCTTTATCCTTTACATCTACATCAATTTTTAATGAACGCGCATCTACATGATACGAGCTTACCGATGGCGTTATGAGCTCTAAGGCTAATTCCTTCTGTATTAATCCTGCTTTTAGGTCTCGTGCTACACCAAAATGACTCATAGCATCTGAGCGGTTGGGTGTCAGTCCAATTTCAAAAACAGTATCATTCTCAATTTCAAAAACCTCAGCAGCAGGTGTTCCTACTTTTAAATCAGCATCCAAAATCATGATGCCATCATGCGATGCTCCTAGGCCAAGCTCATCCTCGGCACAAATCATACCATGACTTTCTTCACCACGTATTTTTCCTTTTTTTATTTTCCAAGCTTCACCTTCAGGGGTGTAAAGTGTGGTGCCTATTGTTGCAACAGGGACTTTCTGTCCTGCTGCGACATTTGGAGCGCCACATACAATTTGTAATGGAACATCAGCGCCAATATTTACAGTAGTCACTTTTAATCTATCAGCATTTGGGTGTTGTTCGCAGGTTAATACTTCACCAATAACAATGCCCTTTAGGCCGCCTTTTACAGATTCAAAGGGTTCTATGCCTTCAATTTCTAAACCTAAATCGGTTAATAACTCACCTGTTTTTTCTGCGTCCCAATCTATTTTAATAAACTGCTTTAACCAGTTATATGAAATCTTCATAATTCAATTTATTGAAGCTACAAAGATAAAAATAGTTATGGCTTATAGAAACGCATTGAAACAACTTTAAGCATTTATTTATCGAATTGATATATGATGTGACTTTATATAAATTAACGTGTCCAAAAATTGATTATATTACTAAAAACAAATAATAATTATAAATTTATGAAAACACTTTTAAAATTGGTCGTTATTGGAACTTTCCTCCTTAGTTTTTCATGTAGAGAAACAAAGAAAGATGATGCAGAAACGGAAGCTATGATAGAACAAATAGAAGCTGTTGAAAGTGATATTGATAACATTTCTGAAGATGTGGATGCTAAAGCTGAAGCATTAGAAGCAGCAATAAAAGAGTTAGATAGTATATAAAAACAAGAAATTATGAGACAAATTTTAAAAATAGTAATATTTACTGCTTGCATACTGATAAGCAATAACACGATGTATGCACAAGGAAATTCTGGTAAGGCTAATGGTAAAGCAAAGAAAGAATTAAAACAAGCAAAAGAAAAGGGTGATAAGGTGGAGAAAGAGCTTAAGGAGAAACAAAAAAAAGTAAAAAAAGAAAAGGCACTAAAAGAAAAGAAAATTAAAGACAACGCTGAGAAAGTTAAACAAGAAAAAGAAAATAAAACCAAAACACTAAAAGAGAAAAAGGATAAAGCCCTAAAAACGCAAAAAGGAAATGCTTTCGGAAGAAATAAAAATGGTTTAACAGGTCGTGAATTTGGACAAGCAAGAGCGGCAGATGCAAGAGCTAAAATAGATAGAGAGATAGAAGACTTAAACGAAAGAGAACGTACAGCAAAAAGAAGTAGAAGTAAGATAGAAAAAGTAAAAGAGATTTTTAAAATAGATAAAGAGTCAGGTAAATTATCAGAAAAAGAAGTTAAAGAAAGGGAAGAGAAAGTTTCTAAAGCAGAAGAAAAGTTGTCAGCATTAGAAAAAGCGATAAAGACTGCAAAGGAACGTGCACAAAAAGACAAAGAGATATTAGATAAAGTTCTAAAAAAAGAAAAGCAGGACTAGAGCTGTTTAATTTACAAAAAAGGTGTTAATTCAAATAACACCTTTTTTTATGTAAGGTATTTATTGTTATTTCGAACTTCTAAACAAATATTTTTTCAATGCGATATCTATCATTTTTAATAATAGCCTTATGTTTTACTTCTTGTAAAGAAGAAAACAATATAAAAACTCTAAAAAAAGGAACATACAGAATGGTTTTAGAGGTACAAGATGCACAAGAATTGCCTTTTATATTTAAAGCAACCTCAGATAGCACATTAACAATATATAATGCAGATGAGCGCGTTGAAGTAGATGAGATTCGCTATGTTAATGACTCCATTTATATTAAAACACCAGTTTTTCAAAGTTATTTTGCTGGCGTGTTCGATGGTGATAACATTGAGGGTGATTATATTAATAAAACAAGAAATCGTATCGTCCCATTTAGGGCTACTTATGATAATGATGTGCGTTTTTATCCAGGTAATGCTACCACTTTTGATATTTCTGGTGTTTGGGAAGTTGTATTTAGTAAAGGTGAAAAAGGGGAGTATATCGCCAAAGGTGTTTTTGAACAAAACGGACAAGATGTAACAGGTACTTTTAGAACAACAACCGGTGATTATAGGTATTTAGAAGGAATTATGGACGGAAATATTTTAAAGTTATCTACTTATGATGGTGCACATGCGTTTTTGTTTAAAGCTAATATAAAAGATACAACCATGGAAGGTCAATTCTATTCTGGGAATCATTGGAAAGAGCCTTTTACTGCAAAGCGTAATCCCGATTATGAATTGCCAGAAATTGACGAGTTAACTTATTTGAAGGAGGGTTACGATACCTTGGAGTTTTCTTTTCCTGATGAGAACGGTAATATGGTATCACTGAGTGATGAGCGATTCATAGACAAGGTGGTATTGGTACAAATAATGGGTACTTGGTGTCCAAACTGTTTGGACAGCAGTAAGTTTTATACAGAATTTCATAATGCTAATAAAGACAAAGGGTTTGAGGTCGTGGCTTTGACAGTAGAGTTTAAAAAAACACCAGAAGATGCCTTTAAAAATATTAATCGTTTACGAAGACGAGTGGGTATGACGTATCCTATTCTTTTAGCGCAATATGGCAGTGGAAGCAAATCTAAAATGCAAGAAAAATTGCCTGCACTTAACCATGTAATTTCTTATCCAACCTCAATATTTATAGATAAAAAAGGAAAAGTACGTAAAGTACATACAGGATTTAACGGACCAGCTACTGGAGAAAAATTTACAGACTATAAAGCAGATTTTGAAGCCTTTGTTAATGAATTATTAGAGGAGTAACGCTTTAGTTGTTATTTTAAAACTATAAATCCAACTTTTTTGTATTAAACCGTCAACGAGTTTAATCATATAAGTGCGCCTAATAATTACATCAGAGTATTCTTTAATTGTGTTTGTTTTGCTTCAAGGTTCATGTTATTTATACAGACTACCAATGCTATTCCAATAACAACTAGTACAATTTCTCCAATTGCGTAAATGATGTATCTTGAGAACTTGCCTTCTGAAAGCAAGTTTTGGCTAATTTTTCTAAAGAATATTATCATTGGAAAACCTTTTCTCTAAAGATATGATTTTTAATTCACCGAGATTTGAATAAAATGAATGACAACGTTGGTAATTGAGCTGTTTTAATGGCTTATATACATTGTTAGCCTCTGTTATTTGTTTTTTAATTCTTGAATTCTAGTTTTATAGTATTCATTATCACTTAATTCAGCAGCCTTTTGAGCAAACTTGAGTGCATTGGGAATATCATTTTGAGCTTCATAATAACCCGCCATTGAATCATAGGCATTAGCACTTTTGGGGTAATAGTGGACGTTCATTTTAAAAAACATATGAGCCCTTTCTGTTTGCCCCATTTGCATATTCATATGACCATAACCATTTAACAATTCCTCAATCATTGGAGGTACATGATAACCAAACTGGGCTAAATATATCTCTTCTTGTTTTTTTAATAATTCAGTTAATTCTCCTACGGTCGTATCCGGGTTGTTATATTTCTCTGGGGTTTTAAACTGATACCAGTTAAAAAGAAAAATTAATCCATCTCTTATCGAAGGTAAGGGCACCGTTCCATGCAGGTCTTCGGGATAAATATTCCAAGAGAAATTTAATCCGTTTTCAGTCTGAGATTCCATAAATTCTGAAAAATCGATTATGGAACGAGCAAACAATGTATATTCTGAGGTATCGGACATAATATTATCTATTGTTATTTTTTCATCGAACATATGAGTTGTTCTGCAGCAAGAGACACATAAAGTGATTTTCCTTTAAAACTTTTTGTCATTAGTTTTTCTTTCGCCTGTTTCAATAATTTTTGATTATCCCAATCCATACTTGGATCTATTGCGATGTAATTTTTGAAGAGATGATTATGATTGATGAGCGTGTTTATGGCAAATAAGCCAGCATAGGAATGGCCAATTAAGGTCCTATATGGTGTTGTAGGGTATGTATTGTCAATATGTGGAATAAGTTCTCTCTCTATAAATTGAGTGAATATTTCTGCTCCTCCTGTTTCAACGTCCATGCTACTTCCTCGCCTCATTTTAACTTGGGAAGTGGTTAGGTCTTTTATTCTGTTATTTTTATTTGAAATCCCAACAAGTATCATATGAGGTAAATAATGCCCCCAATAGTTATCATATACAGTTTCCAAAGTGTTTTGCAGAGAGAATCCATCTAGTATATACACCACAGGATATTTTTGGTCTCCATTTGGTTCGTAATTCTCAGGAAGCTTTACCCAAAATGCTCTATTTTCCTCAAGTGATGTTGAAAATAGGCTATCTACAATTTCTAATTTGATAGTCTTTGATTGTCCGATTATTACCTGATGGAAAATAAATATTAAACAGATTGTTAATAGTAACAGGGTGTTTTTTTTCATTCTTTTATTGAAGTTTATTAAGGCTTACTTGTTTGCCTATGATTTCGTTGTGTTTCAGCGACTAATTTAGCGAATATAAACCATTTAGATACTAACGAATGGAACGTTGCGTCGCAAAAATCCGCAAGACACGAGTATACCCAACTTGCATCGCAATTATTGTAAGCAGGCGAGTACTAGTCATTAATTGTACAAAGTTTTAGGCAATGTAATTATTCCCTTAACTCAAACATTATATTAACAATTTCTACTGATGGGGTTTCGACTACTTTATAGGCTTTTGGAATTGTAGCTGCAAGTTCAGATTTTTTAAAATCCTGCAACGATTCCATTGAGTCCCATATATATACACCTCCATATTCCCCTGGACCTCCAAGTTTAACATAATATTTCTGAACAATTCCAGAAATAGCTTTGAATTGTGGCTCTCGCTCTTTGGCTACCTTTAGAAGTTCTTCTTCTGATAATTCCGTTTTTAATTTAACGATTTGCATTATAGTTCCTTTCTTTTTCTCTTCCATAGTAACATTGTTTGTGCCTTAAATTTTCTATTCTGTTTGATCATGTAAAAAATAAAAGTCAAAATTCTAACGGAACTTAAAATCTAACCCAATTTTTTCATTGCTATGTTATTTTTAATGTTGCCTAACACTTTTATGTATGGATTGGTTACGGAAAAAACCACAGAATTTATGACGCCGTTATCGAAAGATAGTAAATTGTAATGACACGGGTCACTTTTGTTGGTGAACTGGCGAAACAATTTCGATTAGGAATGTTGCCTTAATGATATATATGAGTTGTTGGCAAACGTTATTGTTTCTCAACCTAAAAATTTTCCACTATGGAAGAAACATCTTCAATTTTTTTCCATTCAGTCGGTCTTTCAAAGTCCTGTCCCGACTTTAGAACTTTTGCATTTGGATAGTTATCTCGAATATATTTCCAATTAGTATCATTCCATTTGTTTTTATCCATCTCTATAAGTTCTACATTCTTTAAAGGTCCAGATACAGCTTTCCCAATCAATGGCCACCAAAGGCTTTCTGTTTCCCTATCCCAAAACACAAATCCATCTAATCCATTCCAAACATCTTCATCATAGTAAGTATAACCACTTAATGCAAATGTTAATTCTTTATCTCCATAATTCCGCTCGTATATAGCTCCTAAATCAGCCAATATGCAGTAAGCGGCCATTATAGGTTGACCATCTAAAACGTCGTTAACAATTTCGTGTCTTGTAAGGTCTTTAAAGGAATAGGCTTTTACCTCCTTACCAGATTTCGCTAGCAAGAATCTTGTACTATCTGCCCACACTTTGTTAGCTTCTGTAACAGAAATAAATTCTGGATTTAATAAAGCCGGAAATTTTTCGCGTCCAATTCCATAATGAAACTGTTTATCTTTAAGCGAATAATCAGTTATGTCAAAGTGCTGATATTCATTTTCTCCGCCATAAAGCATTTTCTTTCCATTAATTTCAAAAAACTTACCATTTTCTAGTGCTACTGGACGTTTCTTTTTCTTTACAGATTCTTTGTTCTCCTTTGATTTGACCTCTTCTTTTATTGTTTGCTCTTTACAGCCTATGAAAAGAACAGTTAGACAAAGTAAAATGATATTTTTCATTATGGTTTATTTAATGTTCGCCAGCCTGTTTGTGTATGGTTTCATTACGGAATGACTCGTAGTGTCAATCCAATGTAAACCGAAAGATAGTAAATGTAATAGGAATTTCCGGCAGGAAATTAGGACGTAATGGATTACGCACGTTGTTGCCCACAGTTTTTATTTCAGTTCTTTTTCTCTAAATAAGCGATTAAATTCAGTAAAGTTTTTTCATTGGCTGGAATGAAATAATTCATTAATGACAAATATTTCGGATTATTTTTATATCCAATTCCGAATGATTTAATAGTGGTATATCCATTTTCTAAGTCGTCAAAATAAATAACATTGAAAAAATCCTTGGCGTCATCTTTCATAAATTTAGGAAAATTGTCCGTTATTTCTGCTTGTAAGGTCAGAAGTCTTTTTGGTACATAATTTATGATGTGAGTAACGATTGTAGTACTATCTCCAATTTTACCTTGTTCATTGTAATTCGTTTTGATAGAACCGCCAACTTTTAAATCAACTTCTGCAAGCGGTACAGCCCAATTTTCCCAACCTTTTTTAGTAGTATATGCTTTCCAAACCGAATCAATAGTTGCCTTTACAGTCAATTCTTGGATTAGTACCAATTCAGGTGTTTTTGTTGAATCTATTTTTGATTTAACTCTATTATCCTGTCCAAATGTGATTGTAGACAGAGAGATTAAGCAAAGGATGAGTGATATTTTTTTCATAAAAGTTATTTTTTGGTTAATCCTAATAAATATATAATAAAAAAAAAAGAGAAGCGAAGTGATTCCTTTAATAATCGTTAAAATGTTTAATTATTTCGCTGAAATGTTAAACAAAATTTAAAATTATATTGATACCTAAACAAAAAAAATCCACACCATTTGGTGTGGATTGTTGTGAAATCAATAAGATTTTGCTTATTCTTCTACAAATTTTTCCATAATAGCATCACTAACACCCATATTACTAAAACCACCATCGT
>ENA-OUOG01004197-OUOG01004197.1-marine-metagenome-genome-assembly--contig:-NODE-4197-length-12641-cov-11.713706_pt1 | contig 12641 bp, 10 predicted proteins | sample MGYA00248635_ERZ508505 | MGnify/ENA primary metagenome ERZ508505 (study PRJEB26176, sample SAMN06267871) | marine metagenome | isolation source: Saanich Inlet, British Columbia, Canada | place: Pacific...
CTGCGCGCCAGAGGGTTAACGGGGTTTAAGCGGCTCTGATTCTAGGGGGGTGATATGCGTGCACAACCCGTGCACAACCCGTGCACCGCCTGAAACGTGTTTTTGTTAAGAGAAAATTAGTTAAGCCAGCGTGCGCCGCTCGGTGCGTTAGGCCATTTGTGAAGAGAAGGTAAATATTCCCTTCCCCATAAGGGCATGATAGCGGAAGAGCCATGAACAAGCTCCCTTCGAAAGAGGAAATCCTCACATGGATTTCCGAGAACCCGACCCAGACTGCAAAGCGTGATATTGCCAAAGCTTTTGGCATCAAAGGCGCGCGGCGGATTGACCTTAAGCGCATCATGAAAGAGCTCGAAGACGAAGGGCATTTGAAGCGGCGCAAAAAGACTTACCGCGACAGTGACAAGCTTTCGCCTGTGTCGGTTTTGCGTGTGGCCGGGCCGACCGCTGACGGGGACTTGATGGCTGAGCCGCTGGAGTGGCAGGGCGAGGGCGAGATGCCCAAAGTCATGATGATCACGAAGGCGTCTGACCCAGCTCTTGGTGCGGGTGATCAGATCCTTGCGCGGCTGACGCAGGTGACGGGCGAGCCCTATGCCTATGAGGGCCGTCTTATTCGCCGCATCGGGACGAACCCTACGCTTGTGCTCGGGATTTACCGTGCTGGCTCGGACGGGGGGCGTATCCTTCCGATCGACAAGGGCGAGCAGAAGGAATGGACCGTTGACGCGGGCTCTGTGAACGGAGCGAAGGACGGCGAACTTGTGGAGGGGGCTTATATTGGCCCCAAGGCGCGCATGGGCCTGCCCAAGGCGCGGATTGTCAACCGCTTGGGCGACCCTTCGGCGCCGCGGGCTGTGAGCCTGATTGCGATCCACCAGCATGGCATTCCTGATCGTTTTCCTGACGCTGTGATCGCGGAGGCGGATGCGATGAAACCTGCGGGGCTCAAAGGGCGCGAAGATTTGCGTGAGCTGCCGCTTGTGACGATTGATCCGCATGATGCGCGCGACCACGACGACGCCTGCTATGCGGAGGCGGATACGGACCCGAAGAACAAAGGCGGTCATATCATCTGGGTCGCGATTGCGGATGTGGCGCATTATGTGCGCCCTGGCACGCAGCTTGACCGTGAGGCGCGCAAGCGCGGCAACTCAAGCTATTTCCCTGATCGGGTTGTGCCGATGTTGCCTGACCGTTTGTCTGGCGATTTGTGTTCTTTGCATGAGGGTGTGCCGCGCGCCTGTATTGCGCTGCGGATGCAAGTGGATGCGCAGGGCACAAAACTCTCCCATAGCTTTGTGCGTGGTTTGATGAAATCGCCTGCCTCGCTGAACTATCAGGAGGTACAGGCGGCGCAGGATGGCGCACCAAACGAGAAGTGCGCGCCTTTGATGGAAGAGGTCATCGCGCCACTATACGAGGCTTACTATGCGCTTCGGACGGCGCGGGCTGTGCGCCAGCCGCTTGAGCTTGATCTGCCAGAGCGCAAGATTGTGCTGAATGACGAGGGCGAGGTTGTTTCGATTGATTATGCCGAGCGGCTTGATGCGCACCGTATGATCGAGGAGTTCATGGTGCTTGCCAATGTTTGTGCCGCAGAAGAGCTTATTGCGCGCAAGACGGCGCAGCTCTTTCGTGTGCATGAAGAGCCAAGCACCGAGAAGCTTGATGCCTTGCGAGAAGTGGCGCAGGCGTCTGGGCTGACGCTGGCCAAGGGGCAAGTGCTCAAGACGATGCACCTCAACACGCTTCTCAAACAGGCGGAGGGCATGGAAGAGGCCGAGCTGATCAACATGAGCACATTGCGCTCGATGACACAGGCCTATTATTCGCCCGAGAACTTCAGCCACTTTGGTCTTGCGCTCAAGGCCTACTCGCATTTCACCTCACCGATCCGCCGCTATGCTGATCTGATCGTGCACCGCGCGCTTGTTTCGAGCCATGGCTGGGGCGAGGACGGGTTGACCCCTGAGGATGAGGCCGATCTGACCGAAACGGCGCAGCATATCTCCGCGACAGAGCGCCGCTCCATGCTGGCTGAGCGTGACACGACGGATCGCTACCTTGCGTCTTATCTCAACAAACGGGTGGGCGAGGCCTTTGACGGCAAGGTCAGCGGGATTGCGCGCTTTGGGATTTTTGTGAAACTCGACGAGACGGGCGCAGACGGTCTTGTGCCGATGCGCGAGCTGGGGCGCGAGTTTTTCAACTTTGACGCCGACCGCGGCGTGCTCGTTGGCTCCGAGACCCGCCGCGAGATCACCCTTGGTTTGCGGGTCAAGGTGAAACTCGCCGAGGCGGCTCCCGTCACGGGGGGGATTGTGCTTGAGCTTCTGGAGCTGGATGGCCGGGCCGTTGAGAAAGGCCGTGGCAATGGTCCACGCGGTCGGGGCAAGCCGCCCAAACGCGCTCAAGCCAAAGCCAAGATCAAAGGTGATAAAACCAAACGCAAGATCGAGCGCAAACGCAAATAGGCCTCCCTCTTTCCAGAATATCTCCGGGGCCGACTGCGCGCAGCGAACTTGAATGTAAGCAGTGCATCTCTCCGTGCGGCAAGCATTCGCTTGTCGGGGGCCTGCGCTTGAGGGTTTCTCTTTCGGAAACGACTGTTTCGCGTTAGGCTTCATGAGAGCAGTGGAAGAGGCAAAAATGCTTCAACGATATTTAGGACTTTCAGTATTGATGGCAGGGCTTTCGGGCTCTGTGGCGGCGAGCGGGACTGTGGACACATCCTTGCGCCCAGTCATGCGCCCTGGTTCGGGCACGGGCGGAGAAATTGTTTCTGTCATGCGCGTGAGTAAGGTACAGCCGACGTTGCGCCCAGTGGTCCGCCCTGCTGACTTGGGCCCTGAGGCCACGCCTGAAGCTTCGCTTCTTGAGGTGAAGAGCTATCCGCGCAATGCGGGATTTGAACGCTGGGTTGAGAGCTTTAAGCCGCGCGCGGCCAGTGCAGGGATCAGCCAGCGGGTGATCAACCAGGCCTTTCGTGGCATTCAGTACAACACTGATGTGATCAAGAGCGACGGCAACCAGGCCGAGTTTACCAAAACGATTTGGGAATATCTGTCGAACGCGACCTCTGACAAACGGGTTTCTGACGGACAAAAAATGTTGCGTAAGCACCGCCGCACCTTGGAAGCGATCGAGCGCAAATATGGCGTGGAAAAAGAGATTGTCACGGCGGTCTGGGGGCTTGAAAGCTTTTATGGGGACATAAAGGGCGATTACAATGTGATCGAGGCGATGGCGACGCTGGCCTATGACGGGCGCCGACGCGATTTTTTTAGCAAGCAGCTGATCGCGGCGCTGAAAATTTTGCAGCGGGGCGATACGACGGCAGCGAATATGAAAGGCTCATGGGCCGGCGCTATGGGGCATACGCAGTTTATCCCCACGTCTTACGAGCTGTTTGCTGTGGACTTTACCGGCGACGGCAAGCGCGACATCTGGAGCAATGATCCGAGTGATGCATTGGCCTCAACGGCGGCTTACCTTGCGCGTTCGGGCTGGCAGAAGGGGATGCCTTGGGGCGTTGAAGTGAGTTTGCCTGCTGGCTTTAACCGCGGGCTCGCGAGCCGCAAAACCCAGAAGATGCCGAGCGATTGGGCCAAGCTTGGGGTGAGGGATGTGAACGGCCAGCCGGTGCGGGATTATGGATCGGCGTCGATCCTTTTTCCTGATGGCGGGCGTGGACTTGCTTTGATGATTTTCGAGAAAAACTTCCGTGCGATCGAGCGCTATAATGCGGCGGATGCCTATGTGATTGGTGTCGGGCATCTGGCGGACCGTTTGCGGGGCGGTGTGCCACTCAAGGGTAATTTTGGCCCTGGTGAGCGGCCTTTGACAGAGGATGAGACCAAAGAGCTGCAGCGCCATTTGAAGCGCAAAGGGTATGCGCTTGAGAAGATCGACGGCAAGATCGGGCCGAACACCAAGGCGCAGATCAAGGATTATCAGAGCCGCAACGGCTTGACGGCGGATGGTTATGCCTCGGAAGCGCTTTTGCAGCATGTGAAGCGGCGGTAATTGGGGTCGAATTTTCGCTTTGCGAAAATCCGATCCGCTGGGGGAGCGCTGCTCCCCCAGACCCCCACGGGATATTTTTGGAAAGAAAAAGGGATAGGGCTTTAGCCGCCTTCGAGGCGGTTGAGCAGGACGACTTCGCTTGTTTCAAGGATCGGCTGGAACCAGCTGTCGTTGTAGATTTTGCCATCAATGGAGACGGAAACGCCGCGGGCGAGCTGGGGACGCAGGGCGGGGTGATTTGCTTGCAGTTCTGTGAGGAGTTCGCGCAGGTTGGAGGCGTTGACCTCTAGCTCGCGTTGACCCCCCGCCAGATCGGCGAGGGAGCCCCAGAGTGTGACCGTGACCACGGCTCAGCGCGCTTTGATGGCCGCCAGAAGCTTGGGCGGGGACATCGGCAGGCTTGTCATGCGCACGCCTGCGGCGCGGCTGACGGCGTTGGCCAGTGTGGCCAGCGGCGGGACGATCCCTGTTTCGCCCACGCCGCGGACACCGTAGGGGTGGCCGGGATTTGGGATTTCAAGGATCACAGGGTCGATCATCGGCAAGTCGGAGGCGACTGGGATGCGATAATCAAGGTAGCCCGCGTTTTGCAGCGTTCCATCCTCACCGTAGATATATTCTTCGTTGAGCGCCCAGCCGATGCCTTGCACAGCGCCGCCCTGAAGCTGGCCTTCGACATAGTCGGGGTGGACCGCTTTGCCCGCGTCTTGGAAGACGGTGTAGCGCAGCACTTTGACAGCGCCTGTTTCGGGGTCGACTTCTGTATCGGCGATATGCGTGCCGAAGCTGACGCCTGCGCCTTCGGCGTTGACTTCAAAGTGACCCGCGATGGGGCCGCCTGTGTTTGAGGCGATGGCGGCAATGTCTTTGAGCGTCATCGGAGGGAATTTGCCTGCGTTGGGGCCAGCGGGCTGGGCGGCGCCATCGACCCACTCTACGGCTTCGGGCTCGATCCCCCATGTGGCGGCGGCGCGGGCCTTCATGATTTCGATGGCGTGGCGGGCGGCTTTGATTGTTGCCAGACCGACTGCGAACGTTACGCGGGAACCGTCTGTGACCTCGTTTTGACCGAGTGTGGCTGTGTCAGCGATCACGGTGCGAACCTGCTCGTAGGGAATGCCGAGTTCTTCTGCGGCCATCATAGACATGGAGGCGCGGGAGCCGCCGATATCGGGGTTGCCCTCAGACAAGCTTACGGTTCCGTCAGGGTTGATCATCAGGGAAACGCAGGTGTCGCCCCCGAAGTTGAACCAGAAACCGCAGCCCATACCGCGGCCTTGATTTGGCCCAAGTGGCGCGCTCCAGTGCGGGTGCGCCTTTGCGGCTTCCAGCGTGGCTTTGAGGCCAATGGCGGGATATGTCGGGCCATAGGCGGACTTTGTGCCTTCGTCGGCGGCGTTGAGAAGGCGCAGTTCGATCGGGTCCATGTCGAGCTCTTTGGCGAGCTCGTCCATCACGCTTTCGACGGCAAAGGCGGCCATGGGCGCGCCAGGGGCACGGTAGGCCGCGGCTTTGGGGCGGTTTGTGACCACTTCCCAGCCGACAGACTGGAGATTTTCCAGATTATAGGGCGCAAAGCCGCACATGGCGCCGAGCGCGCCATTCATGGCGTAAAAGCAGCCTGACTGATAGCGGAACTCGCCTTGGGCTGCGGTGATCTTGCCTGACTTTTTTACGCCGATCTTGATATCAATCGAGGTTGAGGATGTCGGGCCGGAGGCGCGCAGAACTTCTTCGCGCGCCATTGTCATCTTGACGGGCTTGCCTGTCTTTTTGGACAGCATGAGGGCCACAGGCTCTAGAAAGACTGTTGTTTTGCCGCCAAAGCCGCCGCCGATTTCGGAGGCCGTGACTTTGAGGCGGCCTGCGTCCATGCCCATGATGGCGGAGCAGGTGTTGCGGACCATGTAGTGGCCTTGGGTGCAACACCAGAGATCGCCTTGGCCATCGTTGCCCATGGTCGCCAAACAGGCGTGAGGCTCGATATAACCCTGATGGGTGGCGGCCGTTGTGAAGCTGCGCTCGATGATGAGATCGGCCTCTGCAAAACCTGCGTCGATGTCGCCGTGGCCATACTGGCTGCGCGCGAGCACGTTTTGGCTATAGCCTGCGGGGACGCTTTCCTGCTGGCGACCTTCGTGGAGAACGGGGGCGTCTTCTTTCATGGCCTCGTCGACATCGACCACATGAGGCAGCACGTCATACTCGACCTTGATGGCCTTCAGAGCAGCCCGGGCGACAGAGCGCGAGGTTGCGGCGACGGCGGCGACGGTGTGGCCATCGTAAAGGGCCTTTTCGCCTGCCATGACATTGTCGAGCACATCGCGTGTGCCTTGGTCTTCTGGTGTGTGGGTGAAATCCGCACGGGTGACCACGGCTTTGACCCCGGTCATCGCTTCCGCTGCTGAGGTATCAATGGACACAATCCGCGCGTGGGCGTGGGGGCTGCGCAGGCAAAGGCCGATGAGCATTCCGGGCGCTGACATATCCGCGCCGTAGCGGGCGCGACCTGTGACTTTATCAAGCCCGTCGGGGCGAGGAGGGCGTGTGCCGACAACTTTGAAGCTGCGGGTCTGGAACTCGTCTTTGGCCATCAGGCTGCTCCTCTCATTTCCGCGGCTGTCTCAAGGACGGTGCGGATGATTTTGTCATAGCCCGTGCAGCGGCAGAGATTGCCTGCGAGCCAGTAGCGGACTTCTTCCTCGGTCGGGTCGGGATTGCGCGCGAGCAGATCTTTGGCTGCGACAAGGATACCCGGTGTGCAAATGCCACATTGGAGTGCGGCCTTGTCGATAAAGTTTTTCTGCAAAGGGTGCAGCGTTTCGCCATCGGCCATGCCTTCGATGGTCTCGACAGAGCGGCCCTCTGCTTCGGCTCCGAGCACGAGGCAGGCGCAAACGAGACGGCCATCCAGCATGACCGAGCAAGCGCCGCAATCGCCTGAGGCGCAGCCCTCTTTGGACCCTGTTAGATCAAGCTGGTCGCGCAGCACATCAAGGAGTGTATCCTCGGCTTCGCAGAGGTAATCGACGCTGTCGCCGTTGATGGTTGTGTTGACGTGGATACGGCTCATGAGTGTTCTCCCAGTGCACGGGTGTAAGCAAGGCGGGCGGCGCGGCGGGCGAGGACGGCAGTGACGTCTTTGCGGAACGCCACTGTGCCGCGTTTGTCATCAATCGGTTTGGCAGCGGCAGAAGCGGCCGCGGCGCAGGCATCCAGCGCGGCATCTTCGCATTTGGAGCCGATGAGAGCTTCGGCAGCTTCTTTGACAAGCAGAACCTTAGGGGCGACCGCGCCGAGCGAGACACCAGCGCATTCAACCGTGCCGTCTTCGCCAAGAATAATATTTACAGCGCAGCCAACCACGGCGATATCCATCTCTGTGCGCGGGATAAAGCGCAGGTAAGCATCTCCGCCCTTCTGGGCGCGCGCGGGCAGAAAGACCGATGTTACGAACTCGCCAGCGGCGAGGGAGTTTTTGCCAGGGCTGAGGGGAATTTCGATCACGGGAACATCTCTTGTGCCATTGGGGCCAGCGATGCGCACGGTTGCGCCTGCCGCGACCATGGCGGGAACGCTATCGCCCGCGGGGCCTGCGTTGCAGAGATTGCCGACCATAGTGCAGCGGCCTTGAACCTGAGTGGAGCCGATCAGCTCTGCGCCTTCGACAACACCGGGGTAATCTGTCTTGAGGCCTGCGTGTTCGCCCATGGCCGCGCAGGAGACCCCTGCGCCGATGCGCCAGCCACCCTCCTCGGATGTGATTTCGTTCATGCCAGCGATGCGCTTGATATCAACGATGGAAGAGGGCTCGATATGGCCTGCGCGCAGGCGGACGAGCAGGTCTGTGCCGCCTGCCAGAACACGCGCGCCTGCGTCGGCGGCGAGAAGCGCGACGGCGCCCTCAACTGTTTCTGGAGTTTCAAATCGCATTGCCGTCTCCCTACGGTTCATGTCTCAGGATTGTGTTCGGGCGAGACTCAGGGCTGCCCTTTGAAGGCAGTCTCGCCAAAGCGGGCTGGCTTGGCAAGGGCGTGGGGCGACAAGAAATGTCGCGGGTGCGAAATTCAGCTGCCGCAGATGCCTTGGAGGCGGAGCCAGTCATTGTCCGAGAGGAGCGGCTCTGGCGTGACAGTGGCGAAAGGGTCTGCCTCGATCAGCTCGAGTGTCTCTTCGCCTGTGATGTCGCGCGCATAGGCGTAGGGGCGCGCGCGGACAGACCAAGCGGCAAAGCCACGCAGCAGGGTGTCTTGGGGCACAAAGCTGCGAGGCTCTGTCAGCATGTGCTCGGCGTAGGCGTCTTGAGCGGCACTTGGCACTTGGCCTGTCGTCAAGAGGCGCAGCGTTGTGACGAGGCCTGCGTGGGTGAGAAAGTCATGCAGCGGGTCGTGCAGTTCGGCTGCGAGGTGCTCGGCGATAATATAACCTGCGACAACGTCAGGCTCTTCGAAGTCCTCAATCAAGGCGCGATTGAGCAATATGACCCCGCCCGGGAGATGGGCGGCCTCGAGCACACCGCCTGGCAAGACGACGAGGCGCGCGGCGCCATCCGGGGAAGGCAGGCGCGCGCCGAGTTTGCGCAGGGCTCGTGTGCCTTCGGGGGCTGTGCAGGGCAGGCCTGCGACACGGGTGATGCGCGATAGGAGGGCAGAGCCAAGCTCTGTGCGTTTGACATCTGGCACAACGCGCACAGCATGATCGCGCGCGGCAGAAGGCAGCCAGAAGACACCAAGCGCGGCGACTGTCGCAAGGACACCAAGGCTAACCCAGAGGCGCAAGCGGCCCGGATGTGGGCGGGCGCGCTCGATACGGGAGCGGAGCTTTTCGATGGCGTCGATCATCGTGGCTTCGTCTGAGGGAAGCTCCAAAGTTTCGGTGCGGTCTCCATCTGGGTGAAAAATCGCGGGGCGGGTGCCTGGATTGGCGCGCTCTATCGCGGGGAGGGACCAATGGGCGAGGGCGCGGTCGTTGTGATCCGATATTGTGAGCGTGGCGTCGCCAATCGAGACGATCACCTCACGGCGCTGGGCGTCTGCATTGGCACGCCAGAGGCCAGTGGCTTCTATACGGTCATACTCTTTAAGCGCGGTCATCGGATGGGGCTGCTCCTGCCTCTTTTTACAGAGGGTAGCATGCGGCGTGCGCCAGTGGAAAGAGGGATTGCACCGAGGCTTTGCCACGGCGCGGGGGGGAGGGAGCTAGCCCCCTCCCCCAGGGTGTTTTGGAAAGAGGAAGCTGAGCGGTTTTAGAGGGTTTTGGCGATTGTGCGCAGCTCGAATTTCTGGATTTTGCCCGTGGAGGTTTTGGGGAGGTCTTGAAAGACCACTTTCTTGGGCGTTTTGAAGCCAGCAAGTTTTGTACGGGCAAAAGCGATCAGCTCCTCTTCGCTGGCTGTTGCGCGGGGCTTGAGCTCAACAAAGGCGCAGGGCACTTCGCCCCATTTGTCATCGGGCTTGGCGACAACGGCGCAGAGCGAAACGGCGGGATGGCTGGCGAGCACACCTTCGACCTCCACAGAGCTGATATTTTCGCCACCCGAGATGATGATATCTTTGGAGCGGTCCATGATCTGCAAATAGGTGTCGGGGTGCTGGATCGCGAGATCGCCCGAATGAAAGAAGCCGCCCTTGAAGGCCTCGGCCGTGGCCTCGGGGTTTTTCAAATACCCTTTCATGACGGTATGCCCGCGGATCATGATTTCGCCTTGGGTTTGGCCGTCATGGGGGACGGGGGCCATTGTGTCGGGATCCAGCACCACGGCTTCGTCCATCATGGGCATGAGAACACCTGTGCGCGCTTTGATGGCATAGCGCTCCTCTGAGGGGCGCTCATCCCAACGCGAGCGCCAGAGGCATTCTGTGACGTGGCCGTATGTTTCGGTGAGGCCGTAGACCTGTGTGACGTTAAACCCGAGCGGCTCGATGGCGGCCAGAGTGGCGGCGGGGGGCGGCGCGCCCGCTGTGAAAACCTGAACGGTGTGGTCAAAGCCGCGTCTGTCTTCGTCTTCGCAATTGACCAGCGTGTTGAGCACGATGGGGGCGCCGCCGAAATGGGTCACGCCTTCATCGGCGATGGCATCATAGACCGCCTTGGCTGTGACATTGCGGCAGCAGACGATTGTGCCGCCCAGAAGCGGCATCATCCATGTGTGGTTCCAGCCGTTGCAGTGAAACAGCGGCACGATTGTCAGGTAGACAGGGCGCAGGGTGAGTTGCCAGCTTACGACAGTGCCCATGGTCATCAGGTATGCGCCGCGGTGATGATAAACCACACCTTTGGGGCGGCCCGTTGTGCCAGACGTATAGTTGAGTGCGAGGCTTTCCCACTCATCTTGCGGCATGATCCATTTGAACGCGGCATCCCCACCAGCGAGGAAGGCTTCATATTCCGGATATCGCCCAGTGGCGGGGTGGCCATGGGAGGGATCGGCGACTTCGACAATTTGAGGGCCTTTGCCGTCCATGGCCGCGATGGCGGCCTCGACCGAGGGCAGGAACTCTGTATCGACCAGCGCCATTTTGGCTTCGCCGTGCTCGAAGATGTAGCGGATGGTTTCGATGTCGAGCCGTGTGTTGATGGCGTTGAGCACGGCCCCTGTGGCAGGGACGGCGAAATGTGCCTCACAATGGGCGGGGATATTGGGCAGAAGCGTTGCGACGACATCGCCTGGCTGAACACCTGCACGGGACAGAGCAGAGGCCAGCGCGCTCACGCGGGCATGATACTCGGCGTATGTTTTGCGATGCTGCGTGCCGTAGGCAACAGCCAGACGATCAGGGAAAATATAGGAAGCGCGCTTGAGGTGAGAGAGCGGCGTCAGGGCCACAAAGTTTGCGGCGTTTTTATCCAAGCCAGTTTCATCGCGCATTTGAGCCATTGTCTTCTCCCTGTTTTTTCCCGCTTATGTCGGGTTCGGGAGAGACTACGCGCAGGAAGGCATATTTGAAAAGCCTATGTGCGACCAATTGGGGACGGAAATGACGTGACTGAGACAAGACCTGTAGCGGCGGCAGTCTGGATGCTTGCGAGCATGCTTATCCTTGGGGTGATCGATAACTTTATCGTCGTGATGGCAGAGGTGATCAGCCTTTGGCAGATGTATGTGATCCGTTTGCTCATATCCATTCCTGTTGTCTTTGGTGTGGCGCGACTTTTGGGGCAGCCTTTTTTGCCTGTGAACTGGTGGCCCGTTTTGTTGCGCAGCTTTCTGTTTGCTTCGGCGATGGTGTTTTACTTTGCCTCGCTCGCCTTTTTGCCGATTGCGCAGTCGCTTGCAGGTTTGTTTACCTCGCCCATCATTGTTGTTCTGATCACCGCGCTTTTTTTGCGAGAACCGATTGGCGCCTATCGCATTGGTGCGGTGATTGCAGGCTTTGTCGGAACACTTGTTGTGCTTCAGGTCAGCCCGAGCAGCTTTAGCCCGCTTGTTATTGTGCCGGTCATCGGCGGGGTGCTCTATGCGCTGAATGCTGTGATTACGCGGCGGATGTGCGGAGCGGAGAGCACCTGCACGCTCTTGGCGGGAACGATGGGGATGCAGGGTGTGCTCGGAATTCTCGGGCTTTTTGCGATTGCAGTTTTTGGAGTGGTAGAGATCAGCGGGCCACTGGCCTTTGTGACACGGGGCTGGGTCTGGCCGATGGAAGGGGTGAGCCTGCTTGTGGTGGCGCATGTGCTCGGCTCGATCGTGGGCGTCTTTTGCCTAACCAAAGCCTATCAGCTCGGTGAGGCCTCGCATGTGGCTGTGTTTGAATATTCGATCATGGTGTTCGGGCCTGCCTTTGCTTTTGTCTGGTTTGGGCAAAGCCTGAGCGCGGTGCAGATGGCGGGGGTTGCGCTGATCATTGTCGCGGGCTCGGTGATTGCTTTGCGTTCGCGGCAAAGCTAGGCTTCGGCCATGATTATTTCGCGCGGGCGACAGTATATTTTTGTGCATATCCCGAAGACGGGGGGAACCTCGCTTGCTCTCGCGCTTGAGGCGCGGGCGATGCGCGACGACTTGATGCTGGGCGATACGCCTAAAGCGCTGAAGCGACGCAAGAAGCTGATGGGCGCGGAGGCGCGTGGGCGGCTTTGGAAGCACTCGACACTGGCCGACATCGAGGGGCTGGTGAGCCGCGATGAGATGCGGGAGATGCTGTGCTTTACCTTGGTGCGTAACCCTTGGGACCGCATTGTGAGCTATTATCATTGGCTGAAAGTGCAGAACTTTGAACACCCCGCAGTGGCGACGGCCAAGACGCTGGGCTTTAGCGACTTTCTGCGCGCGCCGGCTGTGGCTGGTCCGATAAAGACGCATCCTTACGAGAGCTATTTGCGCGCGAGTGACGGGCGGGCGTGCGAGGCGCTCTATATCAGGCTGGAGCATTTTGCCGAAGATGCTGCGCCACTCATGGAGCATCTGGGCTTTGAGCTTGAGCTGCCGCGGGCAAATGCCAGCGCACGAGAGGATGATTACTGTCGCTATTTCAGCGCCGATGATTCGGAGGTTGTGGCGGAGCTCTGTGCGGAAGATATTGAGAAATTTAACTACAATTTCGATTAAAACGTCAAAAATCAGAACAATTTGGTCGCGTGATGCCGCGCTGTTTCGCTGGGCGGGACAGTGCCTA
>ENA-OUOG01004200-OUOG01004200.1-marine-metagenome-genome-assembly--contig:-NODE-4200-length-12635-cov-6.542762_pt1 | contig 12635 bp, 14 predicted proteins | sample MGYA00248635_ERZ508505 | MGnify/ENA primary metagenome ERZ508505 (study PRJEB26176, sample SAMN06267871) | marine metagenome | isolation source: Saanich Inlet, British Columbia, Canada | place: Pacific...
CCTAAGCTCAAAGCACGTCACGGTCTTAATCGCAGATACTATCAAGATATTGGCTCTACATCATATGACATGGCTAGTGCAATGAACGAAGAACTGTTCCCCGTACTAGCCAAGCATTTTGTATTTCTAAGCGAGTTCATAGAGCTAACTGTTAATTCGCCCAAACTGCCGCATAGTAACCTTTTCCGTTAGTATCGCCGCCGTTGTTGTCAACTTCAACACCGTCGTAGTGTACTTCAGTAATAGTGTCTTCACCGTTCAAATATTCTGTGGTGTGGATCACCAGCTTCTTAGGATCAAAGTCTCCAACAGTTTCAATCACGCCGTCAAAGAAGCCACCTTTTTCTGCTGAGTACAGTTGTGCAATATATTCTACACCTTCTGGGTCATCGTCGCAACAGCCCATTTCAACAATTTCAACTGTGTTGTCTGATTCTTCCAAGATGCGATCATTTAGTTCTGATACATCTTCTCGATCAATTACTTCTGCAATATGACTTGCACTATAATCTTCACCTGCAACTTCATCTACACTAATATATGCACTACCGTATGTTGCACCATTAGTATGTTCAAACTCTGTGTGTGATTCATACCAAGGACGCTTGTACATATCGTCTTCTGGATCGTTTAGAAACTGTGCTTCGACAGGTACTGTATCAATGCTATCAAAGTCACACTCGTCAACTTCTTCACAGATCATGTACTCTACAAGATCATTGTCACCGTTTTCTTCTGTTACTTCTTTCCAAAAGTCATGCGCAGCTTTTGAAATACTCATGTAGGCTGCTTCGCCACCGTATCCTGTAATCTGAACACGATAGTAGCGAGGACCGCTCAGTGCATCTACTAGTTCTTGTTTTTCTTCTGATGTTGCCATCTTATAACTCCATATCAGCGGCGACAATATATCGCCATTCTTTCTTTTCTAAAATACCTGGACGATGCCAGCTCTTGCCAGGGAATATAATCCACTGGCCTAGTTTTGCAGGAGCATAAAAGTGTCCATCACTTTCCGGCCCCATGGGTGCAAATTCTGTGCCTGATGTTTCTAGATTGGTTCCTTCAGGAATATGTAGATAGTATACGCCACTCAATACCAAACTGTCTTGTCTTGTGTGTTGATGCCAGTATGTGTTGCGGTCTTCTTGTGTGTCAACGTTAGTCTTGTATCCCCAACTCTTGATAGTTTTAATTTGTCGCTCTTGCTTCATGTATGCAAAACACGACCAGATAAAACTCATCTTGAGATTGTTCCAGTCTTCGCCCGGCAACCCAAACACGTTTACATCTGTTTGATAAGGGGGTGAGTTCTTCCAATACTTGCCCTTTTCTACAAGGCTGTGTATATCCTGTGCCATGCGCTCTCTTGCGCTAGCATTGATAAGAGAAGTCCAGTCGTAGTATTCATATTCAATCATAATATTATACTAACAGACTGGACTTCATTTGTCAACCGTTTATCTTAGATCAAAACGGTCTGCGTTCATTACCTTGTTCCATGCGCTGATGAAGTCACGAACGAACTTAGCGTTGTTGTCATCTTGTGCATAAACTTCAGCAATAGCACGTAGCTCTGAGTTTGAGCCAAACACTAGATCAGTGCGTGATGCTGTGCGTACAACTTCTCCTGTTGCACGATCCTTAGCAGTGTATGTGTTGAAGCCTGAAGCTTCCCACTTGACATCCATGCTTAGTAGGGTCTTGAACCAAGTGTTGTTGAGAACACCGTCTGTCCATACACCGTCAGCTGTTGCACTAACACCCATTGAGCGTAGTCCGCCTACAAGAACAGTCATCTCTACTGGAGTAAGTCCTAGCAGTTGTGCCTTGTCTAGCATCATCTCTTCTGGGCTTACAGCAAACTCTTTTTCACTGTAGTTGCGGAAGCCGTCTGCTCTTGGCTCTAGCAAGTTGAAGCTGTCTACATCAGTGTTCTCTGGTGTAGCATCGCCACGTCCTGTAGTAACTGGAACCTGTACAGTGCTTGCACGTTCGATACCAACAGCACCACCAATAACAATTACGTCAGCAAGGCTAGCGTTGTACTCTGCGGCAATGCTTGTGTACACGTCAAGTACTTTTTCTAGCTGTGCTGGCTTGTTTACAGCCCATGTACGCTGTGGAGCAAGAGCAATACGAGCACCGTTAGCACCACCACGGTTGTCTGAACCACGGAATGTGCTAGCACTTGCCCAAGCAGTCTCTACCATTTCGACAGTGCTTAGACTGCTGTTAGCAATGCTATCTTTAATTGCATCTACTTCATTGTCGCTAAGTGGTCTTCCTGCGTCTACTGGATCCTGCCATACATAGGTAGTATCGTTGTAGTCACCTGTGACATAATTGGTCTTAGGACCCATATCACGGTGTAGCAGTTTGAACCACGCACGAGCAAATGCTTCGCCAAACTCTTCTGGATTGCGCAAGAAACGCTGACAAATTTCATCATACGCTGGATCTGTGCGCAGTGCCATATCAGCAGTAGTCATCATAGGCATAACTTTTGTGTCGCTGCCGTCAACTTCTGGAGTCATGTCTGCTGGGTCAATATTCACAGGATGCCAAATGTGCGCACCTGCTGGGCTCTTGGTAAGTTCCCACTCGTACTTGTAAAGCAGTTCTAGGTAACCCATGTCCCACTGGATAGGATTAGTAGTCCAAGGACCTTCGATGCCACTTGTGATAGCATCAACGCCTTTGCCTGACTTGTGTGTGCTTAGCCAACCAAAGCCTTGATCTTCAATGGCGCCGCCTTCTGGCTCTACGCCAACAAGATCCGCAGGACCATTGCCGTGTGCTTTACCAAATGTGTGTCCACCTGCTACAAGAGCAACAGTTTCTTCGTCATCCATTGCCATGCGTCCGAATGTTTCGCGGATGTCCTGTGCGCTCAATGCTGGGTCTGGATTAGCATTAGGGCCTTCAGGGTTTACATAGATCAAACCCATTTGCACAGCGGCAAGCGGATTCTCTAGATCCTGACGAGTGTCGCCATAACGATTGTCGCCAAGCCATTCATCTTCTGCACCCCAGTAAATATCTTTCTCTGGATGGTAGATGTCTTCACGTCCAAGTGCAGTACCGTGGTTAGGTCCGCCCATGTCTTCAATAGCAACGTTACCTGCCATTACTAGCAAGTCTGCCCATGACAGTTTGTTGCCGTACTTTTCTTTGACTGGCCAAAGCAATCTACGTGCCTTGTCCAAGTTGCCGTTATCCGGCCAACTGTTCAATGGTGCAAAACGCTGTGCGCCTGTTGCAGCACCACCACGACCATCGCCTGTACGATATGTACCTGCGGCATGCCAGGTTAGTCGAATAAAGAAAGGACCATAATGTCCGTAGTCTGCAGGCCACCAGTCCTGACTGTCTCGCATCACTTCCTTGATGTCTGCTTTTACTGCTTCGATATCAAGAGTCTTAACGAGTTCACGATAGTTCACTTCTAAAAGAGGATCGCTTTTAATATCGTGCTGGCGGAGAATATCTAAGTTCAGTGCGTTAGGCCACCAATCTTTGTTTTGTGTTCCCGTGTTCGTCTGAGTCGTCGAACCGTGGAACGGGCATTTGCTTTCGCTCATATAATGTTCTCCTGTGTGTGATAGATGATATAATGTATCATAGTTTACATTATACATTATTTACAATAGAAGTCAACTATTAAAAAGCATATATGGATAGATTTTTAATTGTATTTTTTAATAGGTATTATTGACAAAATTTATAGTATTGCAAATATGAAAGCGCCAATTGCGGCTATACAAATCGCAACAGCAAGGGCTACTATACTCATATCAACTAGGAATTTTTTACGCTGGGCTCTAGCAAGTCTTTTTTTGCGTTCAGCTTCTTCGCGAGATTTTTTCATGTCTGATTGGAACTGTAGCCAGTCTTGCCACATACCGCCGCGACCTTGATAGATCATCATTTCTTTGAGTTCGTCTTCTTGTTTCTTGAGTTGTTCAGCAGCCATGAACGCTTGTAGATCACTTTTGTATCCGTGTTCGTGTGCTTTTTTCTGTATTTCTGTTTTTAGACCAAAATACTCTGCGACTGCTTCACCAGCCTCATAAATTTCTTTGCCGTTCTGAATGCTTTGCTTGATAACATCAAACGCGGCATTAGCGGCAGCAAGTTCTGCTATCATAGCCTGGGCCCTCACCCTACTATGTATTTATTAATTATTGCGTCGGATGCCTAGAGCACTATCAGCACGGAATAGTTTTACTGTGACTGAGTTGTTTTGATTGCCACCTAGAATGTAATAGTATAACACTCCATCAATCATTTGCTCTTTTACATAAAAGCCAACGTGTCCCTGCCAACCTTCGTTACCACGAGGGAATACAACCACATCTCCCATTTGGGGATCGTCAACTGCTTCTCCCCATTGTAGAAACGATCTTGCAAGTAACGGATGCTGGTGATCTTTATTGCTGATTATACTGCTTTCTTCTAGGATAGCATTAGCAAATGCAGCACACCATTCAATACGCACAGGATCAACACCTGTTAGTTCTTTTAGTTCGCTGCGATTTTCTTTTTCTGTATAGTCAAGATACTTGATGCCTTGATACACAGGATTCATTACTTGCACACGTATAAATTCTACTCTAGGTTCTGGTGCTGAAGCTTCTTCTGCAATCACTTCTTCAGCTGGCTCTTCTTCTTCAGGTGCAAGATTAGTAACTGATAGTGTCTTGGTAGGACGAGGCTTCCAAACTTCTTCGTAGAATCTATCATTTGCTGATTGCATCGCACAAGACGATAGAAATAATGTCGAGACTAGTAGTGCAATATATTTCATCAAGTATTTAACCTTTACATGTCTGCTAGTGGATTGTCAAGTGCTTTTTGTAGTTTGTCTAACAACTCTACTTTGTTGGCTTCTTGCTTTCCTTCGATGCGATCCATCTTTTCGTCGAACCTAGTTAGCTTGCTGTCTACTTTGTTTTCAAGTGCTAGCAGTTTTTCATCAAACGCTTGTAGTCTTCCGTCTACTTTACCTTCAACGTAATCTAGATTTTTTTCGATGTCACGTACATCTTGCTTTAGGTCGTCTTTGATTATTAGTACATCTGCTTTGATACGCTCTAGGTCTTCTGAAGTCTGCTGCATTTGTGCAGAGATTTCGCCTAAGTCTAGTTCTGCAAGTGCTTCTACTTTTTGATATGTAATCAGTCCGCCATAGAGAGCACCTAGTATACTACCCACAAGAGCAAGTAATGCCAAGACCGAAGTCATTGTCATTCTTATACCTGCAATGCGAAAACCTTTGTCTTTTAGGTTTTCTAAATTTTCTAGACTTTGCCCTAAGTCTCTTTCTGCCATCTTGTTACCCCTCAATAACGTTGATTAGTTTTCGAACTGAGTGCCTCCACTTTCGTTCAATCTTCTAAGTGCTTCAAGTTCTTGTTGTAGTTTTAGAACTTCAAGTCTTTTCTTTCTTAATTCTAATTGGTACAAACTGTTACAGTTGATACGCTCTTTAGGAGCATCTAGTGGTATAGTAATTCTTGCATACACACCAACATCTTTAGTTTGTGGATTTAAAGGATCACTACCTCCAAATGGACCGGTTGCATTGTTTACAATACCAGTTACTCCAAACTCAAGTTGTGTTGCTCCGCCAATAGCGTTTTTACAATCCAACTCTCCTGCACGTATGCTGTCCTGTCCAAATGTACCAGGTGCTGACGGTAATGCCAAGTTTAATGAACTGCTGTCTGCTAGTGCAGAACTTGCAAAGCATAATGTGGTTAATAATAGGGCAAGTTTCTTCATCGTTTATCCTCAAATTTAGAGCATATCTTACTACTGATAGGCGTGTTAGTGTTACTGCCTTTGCGTAGTTTAGATTTAGAACATACATAAACGGCACGTTCCTTATCTCTTGCTCTAATGTAAATATCGAAAGTAACATGTCCTAGGTACTCTAATTTAAACACATTGTACGCTGTTACAAATGGAACAGGTTCAAAGTTTTTGTCAAACACACCTACTTCATAATACTCTACATCTGCCCTCTTGTTAAACATTTTCATTGTTGTCTTGAGCAAGCCATCCATGTGACTTATTTCAAGACGTGGATATGTTGGCACCATTTCATGCGCCTGCACTGGTAGTGCCAACAATAATCCAACAATGATATACTTTAACATCTTCATCTTACTTTGCAATACACACCGCTTCTGCTACTGCTGTATAGGTGCCCCCGGCAAATGCTTTGTTGCCGCCCATAGTTGCAGTTGACTCAATAGCAAACCAAGTTGATCCTGTTGCTGTTAGGTCATAGCGATCTGTGTCGCCTACTTCTAGCTTGTCAGCTTCGTATGTGCCCATGCCTGTTGCATCACTTACTGTTTTAACACTTACACTACCTGCCCATGTTACTTGATCAGGCAAGTTTGGTGCACTGCTAAATGCTGTTGGTGGTGTAATTTCAGCATAGTATGCGTCTGCTAGTGATACATCATAACGTACTACCGCTGCATCACCACCATCCTGTGCCGCAGTTGTTAGTGTATATGCGTTAGGGTTACCATATGTACCTGCTGTATCTGTTTGTATAATACAGCGTGATTGAACTGTACCTGTGATTGGTACTTGTTCTGCATTTGCAAATGATATTGCTGTAGTAGATGCTACTGCTACTGCTACCATTGCTTTTGCTATTCTTTTATTGAACATCTTTGCTCTCCTTATTTGTACTGTTCATCAATCATTTGTTGATGCAGTTTTTGTTGTGCTAAGTTGTTCCTTAGCCCTCTTCTGTTATCAGGTAACTGTGTGTCAGCTAACTGAACAGAATCTCTGTATACTCCGCCTGGGATACTCTTTGAGTAGTATCCGTTTACATTTGCTTGCATATTTGCTATTTCATTCATTTGTTTAATCATTTGACTTTCTGCAAACAGTGCAGCCGCGTCACTGGCGGACATCATTTTTTCTAGTCTATACCTACGTTTCTGTTCTTCTTCTTCTTCTTTTTTCTTCTTTTCGTTTTCGTCTAGATTTTCTTCATTTTGTTCCTGTGCTATTTCTGTTTTACGCTCTAGGTCAACGTTTTCATCTTCTAGTGCGTTGTACAAATCGTCTAAGTTTACTTCAGGAATATCTGGAACTGGTGTAACATAGCCTGGGCAGTTGGGATCAAACTGTGGATTGTAGCACGGATCTACTCTGTAGGTGTATATCACACGCGGATCCTCTACACTGCCATTGCCTTCTACGTCAATAAATCCATCGCCCCATTGATCCCTGTGAATGCCTCCGATGCCTATTACTTTGTTGATCTCTGTACCATCTAGTGATCCTGGACGCCATTGATCGTGTTCTCTAAATATGTATCCTGTTCCTGCTGCATTTTCGTTGCCTACATATACATCTACACTATCTTCAGTTTCTTTGCGAATAGTGTAGTTGTATATTACTGTATCAATATCCAAGCCCGGAGGTTCTGGAAGCACGTCTGGCATACTCCAAGTTAGACTTTGATCTGTGACTGCGTTGCCTGTTGACCCGTAGTAGGGTGCTATACTCTCAGAGTAGGAGTAACCAGGCAAGAGCACCAATACCGCCGATAGTACCAGCTTTCTTAGGATCAATTTTATCCATCTCCTCTAGTTCACGGCGAGTTTCCTCTACGTGTGTTTCCCATCCTAGCTTTGCAGCGTCACCGATCATTCCATCATATGGACAAGGTGTACCGGCATGCATCATAGCTTCGAATACTTTTTGATCTTGACACATGGTACTAACGGCAGCAACTTTCATGCCCATGTCATACAGTGTCTTTGCATTTTTTAGTCGTATACAGTTTTCTTCTGTAAACGTAGTACCGGCACTAATGCCGAGTATCTGTGTTTGTACAGCGCCAGCAACACCAATTGTGCATAAGTCGCTATTATTGCCTGCGCTAAACTGCGGCGATATAGCACTAGGTGGCGGCTGGTTAATTGTTGTATTCATGTTGCCATTTGTTGTGATAGTGCTGTCTGTACCACTCTTGGTACATACATATCCTTCTGGACACACTGCGTCTTGGGCATAAGCCGTAACCGCAAACAACGATAGCATCATTGCGAATAATAGTCTAATCATGTTTACCCCTCATGTTAAAAACTCGCAAGAGTCTTCAACTGTATTTATATAGTAAACGAGGATATTAACTGCGTAGATCAATTACAGGGTTCGTAATCACACGGATTTAACATGCGATCCCAACTTGGACCTATGTTTTCCCAGTAAGATTTGCTGGCAGGAACAGCCATAGAATACGATAGCAGTAACAATCCTGTTACTAATATCAAACTAATTTTCCACATTGCGATTGTCCCACGGTGCGTTTTCGTAGCAGCCTGCTGGCAGTGTGTCTTTGTAGCTTACACCTGCTCTAAAGCCATCGCTATTTTTTTCGATGTATGCACTTTCAAATGGCATTTCACGTGGCTTGCCCCAACAGCGATTTAAACTCTGCCCTGGCACTCTATATCTTGGATTGTGCTTTAGAAAGTCTCGTAGTTCGGCAAGTTCTTCTGATCGCTGCCCTTGTTTCCAGTCTTGATAGCAAGCGGCTGCTTGATTGTAGTCATCTGTAATTTGTATACATGCTTTGATTACATTGTTATTTTGATTTGCATGTGACGGTAGTGTTAATAGACAGATCGCTATTATGAGAAATACCCTCATTGTATGCCCTTTCCGCAGATGCCCGTATCTGCTAGTGGTATTTAGTCATAAAAAAGGGCTACCCGAAGGTAGCCCTAGAGGGGTGTTGGGATCTTTATTATTAAAACTTCCAGCTGATCCCTGCTGAAAGACTTGTGGTGTCTCCTAAATCAGTCATTGTTTTATCAACTCTAACTTCAAAGGTAACATCTTCATCTTGTTTTTCTAGTCCTACACTTAGTTGGTTAACACCGTCTGTGTGACGCAATGCTGTGGCATCTAACAGACCAAAGTCAACTGTACCGCCGATAGTAGCGTAGCCATACATTTCGCTTGACTCTGATACACTACGTGCTGTAAGTGCATCACCACCTTCTGTGTAGGCATCAGTTGTACGCTTGCCTCTAGTGTAACCTACTACTGGCTTTAACTTTTCACCGTTACCTTCGAACATTAGTCTAGCACTAGAATCAGTACCGCTTGTTGATCCAGTGTTAGCCCAATCGCCAATAGTACGACTGATTGAATAGTCTGTCATAGCATGACGCAAACCAAATGTAACTGTGCCGTTTTCTACACGTCTGCCAATGTTTGCATCTAATACTGTTGTACTTGCCTTTGCTGTGTTATTGTCTGCATCATCTACATCTGTGCTAAACCTAGCAAGTCCACCTCCGATGATAACACCGTTTTCAAGATCCTTTTTGCCACCTAGCGTAAAGCCTCTAGTTGTACCTTCCATGCCGTTGTCGTACTTGTGATTTGCAGTTAGACCATTTAGTCCGTCAAACTCTAGTCCACGTACTACACTGTTTGTAATATCTTGTGCTGTAGCAGTTTGATCAATGCGTCCGCTTACACTTTCAACTACGTCTGAACTTGTGCTTGCATATGTTGTTGCAGTAGCACAACTCTCTGTGCCGTTTGCTGTAGTTGTAGAGTTATCGCTGTATGTTGTAACTGTTGTAGGTGTTGTGCAAGTGGTTGTGTTTGTTGCTGTTGTTACAGTTGTAGTTGTAGTAGTTTCTACAGTCTGTTCTACATCTGTTTCACTTACTGCGTTGTTGCTTACGATAGTTGTAACTGTTCCTCCATCTGCTGAAGTAACTACAACAATAGGAACACCTGGTGCAGTGCTTACTACCGTAGGCGCTGCTGGTGCGGCGCCAACACCTGTTCCTGTGCCTGACTCGTCAATAGTACCACTTACTGTTCCTGCTACAACACCTGCAATAAGTTCTTCTAAGAACTGTTCGTTGTTTGCATCATAGTAGTTTGACTGCGTCCAGTTGATGTCCGCAATAACAACCACCGTACCATTGTAATTACTGCTAAAGTCGCCGGCGTTACCAATCCAAATCATGCCAGTTGGATTGCCACTGCTGTCTGACGCAAGCACCCTACCTGTACCGCCTGTGTTAGTAATGGTTGCCGCGGCAATAAAATCTACTGAAGTATCTGAACTAAAGTAACTGTCGTTGCCGTCTTGAGCGTTGCTAGGTCTTCCTCCTACGCTTACTGCTCCGCCCCCTAGTGTGCTTGTAAATTCGCTGATACTGTTGTTTCTTGTTGCAAACGAAGTGTTCTCGCCTGCTAGATACAAGTATCCTGAATTCTGTAGGAATGTGTCATACACTGCTTGATCTGCACTGCTGATAGCACTATTGATACGCAAGTCCCAAACTTGATCTACGCCAGTCATATCTGAGGGTAGGCTGGAGACTTCTGTGACAGTGTGTCCTGCGTCTAATAGTTCATTTTTGATTGATGTTCCAGCATCGCCGTATGAACCAACGATCAGTACATCATCGGCTTGAGCCGCCGTGGCTAAACCTAACACAAGAGCTGTGCTAGCCAGAAATCTTTTTATCATTATTTTGCCCTCTAAGAAGAACGCCCTCACGCTCTGCTAGTAGTATTTATTCAATACTAGGGCAAATTAACACTTAGTATAATATTAAACGTTGGCGTTAGGATCAGCTGCTGGTTCTTGTGCTGTCGGTTCAGGCTGTTGGTCTTGTGCTTTTTTCTGCTCGGCTTGTGCAGCATCTAATTTTTCGATGTTGGCAATATCCTTTAACAGTGGTCCCATTTCAACAATATTTCGAATTGCGCCGCCGCTGAGTGCTGTACGCAATTGCACTAGTATATTCTTTGATGGAATTTTAATTGCACCGTCTTTGCCTAGCGTATCTATTGCTTCTTCTGTTTTAAGATTACCAATAATGCTAATTCTGTGATTTGCTAGGCCTGGTTCGTTAACAACCTGTAAATCGTACAGTTCGAGAGCAGCTAACAATCTTGCATCAAAAGCTAGTTCTTTGTATGCAATTTTTGCACTCGGGCTTAGAATAACCATAGTTACTCCTTCTTCGCCTCTAGTTGCATGGAAGTTGATAGCATCGTAAACTTTTTGTACAAGTCTGTATTCTGCTTGTGTATTATCACCTTTGGTATATGCTGCTACCTGTTTTGCCATTTCAGAATATAATTTAGCGAACGGACCTTCACCGTAGTTATATTCTTTGTAATCTTCTTGATCTCTACCTTTGAATCCGAATTGCGATTTCATATCATCAGGAAGTCTAAAATCAAAGATACTTTCAAAGAAGTCGCTTACTGTTTCCCATTCAGCGCCACTTATTTGTCCAAACTGTTTAACACTACCGGCTTTAAGACTTAGTAGTCTTGTAGTTTGTCCATCGTATGCAATCTTTAGATCAACTTTAGTTACACTTTGCTGTGTTGCGTCGCCGCCGTCTGAAATAACTTCAACTTTGTTTTGCGCAGGATCAGCTTTAGCCTTTTCTACTGCTGTAATTGCACGTTTATTAGAGTTAGCATATTCAACAGCATGTTTAACTTGTGTTTGTAAATCTTTTATTGTTGCAGGTGCAACTTCATACTTTGTTACAAGTACGAAGTTTGTTGACGAACCCATTGGATCGTCTTCTTCCATCCAAAGTTTTAGCGGCTTCATTGAAGAGGAGTTTAGTGTAAGACCAAACGAGTAGTTGTCATCTTCTACACCAACTGTTTGATAGTCTGTTGTACCTTCTACTTCGCCTTGGGCCACTACACCTTTGAGAATGTTTATTACATCTTGTGTTGTAACAGTTCTGCCGCCTTTTTGGAATTTTGCTGTAATAGCCGAACCTAAGATTGCTTCTGCAATGTCACCCTTATTAGGAACTAGTGACCCTTTAACCGCTTCCGATTTATATAAATTAGTAGGATTGACTGATTCGCCGTCGATAGTAAACTGAGTAGCTTTAGTCCATTCTGGATAGTTTTCTAGTGCATAATTCATCCAGTCTTTTGGAGTCATTTCTTGTCCGTCAACTGTGATTTTATCAATCATTCCATATTTAGTTTCTTTGCCACTTAAATATTCAAATGTTCTTTTGTCGTTAATACTTTTTGCTGTTGCTGTTACATACTTAACAGGGGTAGACTCGCCCGTAGCTTTCCATTTAGCAGCCGACATCTTGCTAGCTTCGTCTAGTTTAACTTTTGACTCTACTATTTTAAAATCGTTAAAACGCATCGTTATGTTCCTAATTTATTTGTAGTATTTATGCTATCTTAGGAAACAACATATCTGTACAGAACACATCAACTTCTTGTTCAGGCAATCCAAGACTCTTCATTGTTCTAGGAGTATGCGGATTTTGTTGCTGGTTATGACAGTAATAGTTTTGTGCTGCAATAACTATATCTCTGTCGCCTGCGCCTGCGCTTTCACCTACTTCATTAAAGTATGCACGTAGATTATTAAGAGCAATATCAATAATAGCTACTGCTTCCTCTTCAGTACGTACATTACCTGCGGCTAACATACTGTCTGTAAAGATGTTGCGAGCCCACTCTGGTAACTCACGTTGTTTGCTAGGAATAAAGTCGGCTACCGAATCACGATAGCCGTCTATCATTGGATGATCTATATTTGAGCTAGGCGAAAA
>ENA-OUOG01004207-OUOG01004207.1-marine-metagenome-genome-assembly--contig:-NODE-4207-length-12594-cov-6.546297_pt1 | contig 12594 bp, 8 predicted proteins | sample MGYA00248635_ERZ508505 | MGnify/ENA primary metagenome ERZ508505 (study PRJEB26176, sample SAMN06267871) | marine metagenome | isolation source: Saanich Inlet, British Columbia, Canada | place: Pacific...
GAAACACAGAGCGTGCCGTCGGAACTCTTTTGGGCCACCACGTCACGATGAGGCACGGCGAGCAGGGACTACCCACCGGCACCATCACGGTTGAGCTCGAAGGCTCCGCCGGTCAATCCCTGGGAGCTTTCCTGCCCGGAGGTATCTCACTGACACTCACCGGGGACGCCAATGACTATGTCGGCAAGGGTCTCTCGGGTGGTTCGGTGGTGGTGAGACCACACCCGGAGTCGGTATTCCCGCCGGAGCACAATGTCATTGCTGGAAACGTGATCGGTTACGGCGCCACCTCGGGAACGATGTTCCTCTCCGGTGTCGTGGGCGAGAGATTCCTGGTTCGTAACTCCGGCGCCACGGCTGTTGTTGAGGGCGTTGGTGACCACGCTCTGGAATACATGACCGGGGGACTGGCCCTGGTTTTGGGCGACGCTGGTCGGAACATCGGCGCGGGAATGTCGGGTGGCTCGGCCTATGTCAGGAACCTGCGGAGCGAGCGCCTTAACCGCGAAGCCATGGTTGCGGGAGAGCTTGAAGTTGGCCCTCTGGGCAGCGCTGACGCCGAGATTGTTCTGGACCTTCTGCGCCAGCACGCATCGCTGACCGGGTCACCTCTCGCGATGCGGCTGTTGGAGAACGTTGATGAGACCCTGGCGAGTATCAGCAAAGTTACTCCTCGGGACTTTCAAGCAGTGCTTCGCACCCGTGCCCAGGCGACGCAAGAGGGACTCGACCCCGATGGCGGGGAAGTGTGGAGTCGGATTCTGGAGGTAACTGGTGGCTGATCCACGCGGTTTTATGAAGTACACCGAGCGGGAGCTTCCCGCCCGCCGGCCCGTCGACGTTCGTATCGGAGACTGGAAAGAGGTCTATGGAGCAGCTGACCCGTCTGCGCTGACCCGCCAAGCGAGTCGATGCATGGATTGTGGTGTTCCGTTCTGTCACCAAGGCTGCCCACTGGGCAACCTGATCCCCGAATGGAATGATCTGGTCCGACGTGGGGACGGAAAAGGGGCAATCGAGCGTCTCCACGAGACCAACAATTTCCCCGAATTCACGGGCAGGCTTTGTCCGGCACCGTGCGAGTCGTCGTGTGTGTTGGGGATTAATCAGCCCCCGGTGACGATCAAAAACATCGAGGTGTCAATCATTGATGATGCGTGGGAGAACGGCTGGGTGCAACCTGTCCCGCCCGATCGCCTCAGCGGCAAAACGGTCGCCGTCGTCGGCAGTGGGCCAGCAGGTCTTGCTGCCGCTCAGCAGCTCACTCGCGTAGGCCACACGGTTGCGGTCTTCGAGCGCGATGACCGAATCGGCGGCTTGCTCCGCTACGGCATCCCCGACTTCAAAATGGAAAAACACCACCTCGATCAGCGACTTGCCCAGATGCAAGCTGAAGGGACGCGCTTTCGCGCGGGTGTTGAGATCGGGGTGGACATAACCTGGGAGGAAATCCACGAGCGCTACGACGCGGTGGTCGTTGCCACCGGTGCGAGCGTCCCGCGAGAGCTCGACATTCCCGGACGGGACCTACTGGGCATCCACCACGCCATGGACTATCTCACTCCCAGTAACCACGTTCAAGCAGGGGACGCGGTAGAGAGCCTCATCACCGCAGAAGGCAAGCACGTTGTCATTTTGGGAGGCGGAGACACCGGTGCCGACTGTTTGGGCACCGCACACCGCCAACACGCCTTGTCGACGACGATGCTGGCCATTGGCGAGAAGCCGCCCACGGAGCGGCCGGAGCAGACGCCGTGGCCGCTTGACCCGGTTCTGTTTCAAGTCCAAAGCGCCCACGAAGAGGGCGGTGCGCGCGAATTCCTCGCTTCCACGGTGGAATTCGTCGGTAATGACGCTGGTGAGGTTCGTGCTGTGGTGGTTGCGGAGACCGAATACCGCGATGGCGGACGTTTCCCCAAGCCAGGAACGGAACGCGAGATTCCTGCTGACCTGGTACTGCTGGCTCTGGGCTACCGAGGTGCGGAACACGAGAACCTTACGAGCCAATTATCGGTGGACGTTGACAGCAGGGGGAACCTGGGTCGCTCGGTCGACTACAGCACCGAAGTGGACGGTGTATTTGTTGCCGGCGACGCCGGTCGCGGCGCGTCCTTGATCGTCTGGGCGATTGCCGAAGGCCGGGCGGTGGCCGCTCAAGTGGATGAGTATCTCGAAGGCGCTACGCTATTACCCGCGCCGGTCACCGCGAACGACCGCGCACTCCACGCTTAGAGCCAAGGGATTCATGAGACGCGCAAAAATTGTTGCCACGCTGGGCCCAGCAACCGCTAGTTACGACAACATCCGCTCGCTTCTCGAAGCAGGCGCGGATGTGTTGCGCATGAACCTTTCCCACGGCTCGCATGATGTCCACGAGGAAATCTACGCAAACGTTCGCAGGGCAGCAGAGGATACGGGTAAGCCCGTCGGAGTGTTGGTGGACCTGCAAGGACCCAAAATTCGGTTGGAAAAGTTTGCGAGTGGTCCCCATGAATTGCGCAACGGCGACACATTTACCATCACCACGCGTGACGTTGAGGGAACCAAAGAGCTGGTCGGAACCACCTACAAGGGCCTGCCGGGCGATGTGAGCGCTGGCGACACATTGCTTATCGACGATGGCAAAATTCGCTTGGAGGCAGTGAGCTCGAGTGAAACCGATGTGGTGACGACTGTGGTCGTGGGCGGCACTGTCTCCAACAACAAGGGCATCAACCTTCCCGGTGTCGCTGTTTCAGCCCCTGCGCTCTCGGAGAAGGATGAAGTGGACCTTCGTTGGGGCCTTGGTCTCGGGTGCGATTTCATTGCCCTGAGCTTTGTCCGAAATGCTGCGGACGCTACGCGGGTTCGAGAGATTATGCGTGAAGAGGGCCGGACAGTCCCCATCATCGCGAAGATTGAAAAGCCTCAAGCTGTCGATGCTCTGGAAGAAATTATCGACGCGTTCGACGCGGTCATGGTCGCTAGGGGCGACCTGGGGGTCGAGTTGGCGCCGGAAACCGTTCCCATCGTCCAGAAGAAAGCCATCGAATTGTGTCGCCGTATGGCGAAACCCGTTATCGTCGCCACGCAGATGCTCGAGTCGATGATTGACTCGCCGGTGCCGACGCGCGCCGAGACCTCTGATGTCGCCAACGCCGTGCTCGATGGTGCCGATGCGGTCATGCTCAGTGGCGAGACCAGCGTGGGCCAGTTTCCCTCGATCACGGTTGCAACGATGGCTCGCATTTTGGAGTCTTCAGAAACCCACGGGCTTGACCGGATTCCGCCGCTCGGGACGAAACCTCGGACACAGGGTGGCGCCATTACTCTCGCTGCAGCTGAGGTCGCTGACTTCGTGGAAGCAAAGTTTCTCTGCGTCTTTACGGAGTCTGGAGACTCGGCTCGACGCATGTCGCGGCTGCGTTCCCGGATCCCCATGATTGCGTTTACCCCCTCCGAGGAGGCACGCCGGAAGATTGCGCTGTGTTGGGGGATCGAGTCCCACGCAGTGCCCCGTGTCAGCCACACCGACGCAATGTATCCCCAAGTGGACAAAGCGCTATTGGAGGGCGGTCTCGCGAGCGTGGGCGACAAGGTCGTGGTGATCTCCGGCTCGCCTCCCGGTACGCCCGGGTCCACGAATGACCTTCGCGTGCATGTTGTGGGAGACGCTCAAAGCGGCGCAGCACCCGCTTGGCAAGACTGAAGCTACGTGCCGGATGTGGGATTTGAACCCACACGCCCTTTCGGACAAAGCATTTTGAGTGCTCCGCGTCTGCCATTCCGCCAATCCGGCTTGCCGCGCTCGTAAGCGCCCTCTGAGGATACCGTAGGCTTAAGGGGTGAGCGACACCGAGAATCTGAGTTCTGCGAAGCGACGCGTAGTAGTTGCCGAAGATGAGTCGCTCATCCGAATCGACGTCGTTGAGACCCTAGAAGACAATGGTTTTGAGGTTGTTGCAGAAGCTGCCGACGGCGAGAAGGCGGTAGCCCTTGTCGAAGAACTTCGCCCTGATCTGGTGGTCATGGACGTCAAGATGCCTCTGCTGGATGGCATTTCGGCTGCGGAAATTATTACTCGTAAGCGGCTGGCGCCCGTCGTCTTGCTGACAGCGTTCTCGCAGCGAGAGCTCGTGGAGCGGGCTGCTGAAGCAGGTGCACTCGCCTACGTGGTTAAGCCGTTCACCCCGAACGACCTCATCCCCGCGATCGAGGTGGCGCTCTCACGCGCAACCCAGATTGAAGCATTGGAAGATGAAATCAGCGACCTGGCGGAGCGCTTAGAAACTCGGAAAGTTCTTGACCGGGCAAAAGGCATCCTGAACAACACCATGGGCCTGCCCGAACCTGAGGCGTTCCGGTGGATACAGAAAGCCTCTATGGACCGCAGGTTGACGATGAAAGAGGTCGCGCAGACCGTCATCGATCAGCTGGCCGAAAAGTCGGACAATCCAGACGTCTAGCGCTGGTCGCGCAGGATGTTCGTCATTCTCACCGTCGAGAGGCGGTCTCCCTGCTCGTTTCGGATCGTAATCTGATGGGTCGCCAAGGTTCGCCCCAGAGAAAGAGCCTCACAGGTCGCGGTTACCAAACCCTCTGTCGCGGATTGCGAGTGGGTGGCATTTATCTCAATGCCCACCGCAAATCTCCCGGGTCCTGCATGAACCGCTGAGGAGAGCGACCCCAGTGACTCAGCGAGCACCACGTGCGCTCCGCCGTGCAGCAAACCAATCACCTGGCGGTTCCCTTCAACAGGCATCGTCGCCACCGAGCGTTCAGCGCCGAGTTCGAGGAGCTGAATGCCCATTTTTTGGGCGAGTTGTCCGCCCCCAGTTTCAACCAGGCGGGCCACCAGCTCGGGGTCTAAATCAGCGGGGAAGATCGTCATGGTTGCTCCTAGCGGGGGAGTAGAGCCGGGTAGGCTGACCCCGTGAGCGACAAGCCTACCTTGATGGTCATCGACGGACATTCTCTCGCTTTTCGCGCGTTTTACGCCCTCCCAGTTGACAGTTTTGTCACTCCGGACGGACAGCACACCAACGCGATCCACGGATTTATTTCCATGTTCCTGGGGTTGCTGAAGAAGGAAAACCCAACCCACGTCGCCGTAGCTTTCGATATCTCACGCTTTTCTTTTAGAACCCGGATCTATCCCGAATACAAAGGAACCAGGGGGGAGACCCCTGCGGAGTTCATCGGCCAGGTCCCCCTTCTTCAAGAGGCCCTGCACGCCATGGGGGTTGTCACTGTGCAGAAGGAAGACTTCGAAGCCGACGACATCCTCGCCACGCTTGCGACGACCGGGTCTGCGGAGGGTTTTGACGTCCTCGTCGTGTCCGGAGACCGGGACACTTTCCAGCTGGTCAACGAGCGCGTGACGGTGCTTTACCCCAGCGCGCGAGGTGTTTCCGAACTCAAGCGCTACACGCCCGCGGCTGTAGAGGAACGTTACGGAGTCAAGCCCCATCAGTATCCAGAAATTGCCGCACTTGTTGGCGAAACGAGCGACAACCTCATTGGGATCGACAAGGTGGGCGAAAAAACTGCCGTCAAGTGGATTACGCAGTTCGGGTCGCTGGATGCCGTCCTTGAAGCGGCCGATGAGATCCCCGGCGTAGTGGGCAATAACCTGCGCGAGCAAAGAGAGCGGGCAGTCCTCAATCGGCAACTCAACCACTTATTGACTGACGTTGACCTCGGCGTTTCCCTCGCCCAATTGGAGCGTGGCACCATGGATGCCGGAGCTATCCAGGAGGTTTTTGGCAGGCTTGCCTTTCGCACTCTCAAAGACCGTGTGCTTGCTTTAGCTGGCGGTACCTCGGCGCCCGCACCGGTAGAAAACGTTGTCGCTCCGGCGCAGGACCTTCCGGCAGAGCGAACCCTCGTAGACGAGGAGCTTGCCTCCTGGCTGCATAAGCGTGAGGGGCTCGCCCTTGGAGTCTCGGTGAGCAGCGCGGGGGGAGAAACAGTCATCGGGCTCGCAGATCACGACGAGTGCCTCAGAGTCCCCGTCACGGGAGGCAGTCGCGATCATCAACCACTGATTGACGCGTTGGCCAACCCGCGCCACCGCTTCGTCTACTTCCATTCAAAGCTCGCGCTGATGGCACTGGCTCAATCCAATATTGAGACCCTGGCGCCCTCAGGAGACGTGGTGCTCGCAAGCTGGCTGACCCACCCGGCGGGCAAATCACCAACACTTGCCGGGCTCGTTCAGCAGGAGTTGGGCATCCATCTTCCGGAGGCACCGTCTGACCAACTTGTCCCCGAAGACCCACCGGTAGGGGTTGGGGTTGAAGCGTGGTGCGCGCTTCGGCTATGGACACCACTCGTCGAGGGTCTGGAATCGGGTACGCGGTCGGTGTTGGAGACGATCGAACTGCCGTTGGCCAAGGTTCTCGCCGATATGGAGACCCGAGGAATTGGCAGCAATCGCGACCAGCTCGACCAGCTCGAGCAGGAACTTGGGGCTACCGTATCCACCCACGAGGCAGCTGCTTTCGCCGCTATTGGGCACGAGGTCAACCTCGGATCGCCCAAACAACTCCAGGGTGTGCTGTTTGACGAACTCGGAATGCCAAAGACCCGGGCAACCAAGACGGGCTACACCACCGACGCGCAGGCCCTGTCAGAGCTTCAGATGACCAACCCACACCCGTTCCTGGGCGCGCTACTGGCTCACCGTGACGCGACGAAACTGCGCCAAATCGTTGAGGGCCTCCGCCAGGCGGTTCAATCTGATGGTCGAATCCACACAACGTTTGACCAGACGGGAACAAGCACCGGCCGATTGTCCTCGTTGGATCCGAATTTGCAGAATATTCCGGTCCGGACCGAGATGGGGCACAAAATTCGTGCGACGTTCGTGGCAAAAAGCCCCGCAACAGGACTACTCACTGCCGACTACTCCCAGATCGAGATGCGCATCATGGCCCATCTCTCCGGAGATGAAGGGCTTATTGAGGCCTTCCACAAAGGTGAGGACCTGCACCGATTCGTTGGTGCTCGAATTTTCGATGTATCGCCAGGTGAAGTGACCCCGGAGATGAGAACCAAGGTCAAGGCCATGAGCTACGGGCTTGCCTACGGTCTCTCTGCTTTCGGTTTGGCGAAACAGTTGTCTATTCCCACCTCTGAAGCGAAAAGCCTGATGACCGAGTACTTCAACCGTTTTGGCAAGGTGAGGGACTACCTGCGTTCCGTCGTCGAACAGGCCAAGGAGGATGGCTACACCGAGACTATTTTCGGGCGCCGGCGGCCGTTCCCGGAGCTGTCCTCGCCCAATCGAATGGTGCGCGAGGGAGCCGAGCGGGCCGCACTGAACGCCCCCATCCAAGGCACCGCTGCGGACATCATCAAACGCGCGATGATCGCGATCGAGGCAGACCTCCACGAGCAGAACCTGAACTCCACAATGGTCCTGCAGGTGCATGACGAACTGGTTTTTGACGTTGCACCAGGGGAGCAGGCGCAGTTAGAGGCTTTGGTCACCCAACACATGGGTTCGGCTGCCGAATTGGCGGTGCCCCTAGACGTGCAGATCGGTGTTGGTTCACAGTGGGATGAAGCCGCTCACTAGGGTTTGTGCTCATTCCCGCCGGCAAGCTAGGCTGAAGGCTTGCCCTCAGGGGCTTTTTGTCCTGTCCACGCGGGCTCCCCATGGAGTCAGCCCAAGTAGAAACCTCCAACCACTATCCCTATGACGAAACCAACAACTGCCGGACTGAAGCAGATCGCTATCAACGACATCGGCAGTGCCGAAGACTTCCTCGCTGAAGTCGAGAAAACACTCAAATTTTTCAATGACGGGGACCTCATCGAAGGTACCGTCGTCAAAATCGACCGAGACGAAGTTCTCCTTGACGTCGGTTACAAGACCGAGGGTGTTATCCCCTCTCGCGAGCTTTCCATCAAGCACGACGTCGACCCTTCAGAGGTTGTTGCCGTTGGTGACGCCGTTGAAGCTCTCGTTCTCCAGAAAGAGGACAAAGAAGGCCGACTCATCCTGTCCAAGAAACGTGCTCAGTACGAGCGTGCCTGGGGTGACGTTGAAAAGATCAAGGAAACCGACGGAGTCGTGACCGGTACGGTCATCGAGGTCGTCAAGGGTGGTCTCATCGTCGACATTGGACTGCGCGGCTTCCTGCCGGCATCGTTGATCGAGCTTCGCCGGGTTCGGGACCTCACTCCCTACCTCGGCCAGGAAGTTGAAGCGAAAATCCTTGAGCTCGACAAGAACCGCAACAACGTGGTTCTCTCGCGCCGCGCACTGCTGGAGGAGAGCCAGAGCCAAAACCGCTCGAGCTTCCTCGAAGGCCTTGTCAAGGGACAGGTGCGTAAGGGCGTTGTTTCCTCGATTGTTAACTTTGGTGCGTTCGTGGACCTCGGTGGGGTCGACGGCCTCGTCCACGTCTCTGAGCTGAGCTGGAAGCACATCGAGCACGCAAGCGAAGTAGTCGAGGTTGGCCAAGAGGTCACCGTTGAGGTGTTGGAGGTTGACATGGACCGCGAGCGCGTTTCGCTGTCCCTGAAAGCAACCCAGGAAGACCCCTGGCAGATCTTCGCCCGCACCCACGCGATCGGTCAGATTGCACCAGGTGCTGTGACCAAGTTGGTTCCCTTTGGCGCCTTTGTCCGTGTTGCCGACGGTATCGAAGGGTTGGTTCACATCTCGGAGCTGTCCGACAAGCACATTGAACTTGCCGAGCAGGTTGTCTCCACAGGTGACCAGGTGTTCGTGAAGATCATCGATATCGATCTCGAGCGCCGTCGAATTTCGCTCTCCATCAAGCAAGCGAATGAGGGCGTCGATCCTGAGGGAACCGAGTTTGACCCCGCGCTGTACGGCATGCCGACTGAGTACGACGACAAAGGCAACTATGCCTATCCCGAGGGCTTCAACGTGGAGACCGGCGAGTGGCTTGAGGGCTTTGATGACCAGCGGAAGGTCTGGGAGGGTCAGTACGCTGACGCTCAGGCTCGCTGGCAGTCGCACAAAGCACAGGTCGCTCACATGGCAGCCATGGTTATTGTGCCCGTCGAATCCTCGGCAGAGGAGGCGGAAGGCGTCATGCCCCAGCCCGTGGCCGACGAGCAGGAGGGGACGCTCGCCGATGACGAAGCGCTCTCGGCACTCCGCGACAAATTGATTGGATCTGCAGAGTAACCAGAACGATTGTGGCCCCGCTTCGGCGGGGCCACATCTGGTTAACGGTCGCTAGGGTGTGAGAATGCCCGTTGTTGCGTTGACCGGAGGAGTTGCCGCCGGCAAGTCGACGGTATCGGCGGTTCTTCAAGAACGTGGCGCCGTTGTCTTGGATGCCGACGTGTACGCCCGCGAGGCGGTTAGCCCCGGTTCTCCCGGACTCGCCGCCGTGGTGGAGCGTTTTGGCGATTCGGTTATGGACGCAGATGGCACCCTCGACCGCGCGGCGCTGGGCGCGCTGGTGTTTGGCAATACCGTGGCGAAAGCTGATTTGGAAGCCATCATTCACCCACTCGTGCGCCAACTTTCTGCCGAGGCTATCCGTGAGGCCACAACCCTTCAGCCAGAGACGGTGCTTGTCTATGACATCCCGTTGCTCGCGGAAGCCCGTGACCCCGGCGAGTTCGATGTGGTCGTTCTCGTTGACGCACCATCCGATCAGAGGCAGGCGCGGCTCGAGTCAGAGCGCGGTTTCAGCGCCGAAGAGGCTTCGGCAAGGGTGCTGGCTCAAGCCAGCGACGAACAAAGGCGGGCCATCGCTGATGTTGTCCTCGACGCCTCCCAGAGCGTTGAGGTGACACAAGCGGCGGCACACGAGCTCTTCGATGCGCTCACAGACGCTTGGCCCGATCGTTTGGCGCACCTACCCCGGATTTTCCCGCTCTCTGCCACGTAGGCTCGTCGTATGGAATCCACGCGGGCGTTTCGACCCTTTGAGGTCGTCAGTGAGTACACGCCCAGTGGCGACCAGCCACGCGCACTGGACCAACTCGAACAGCGGCTGACCGCCGGAGAGTCCGATGTGGTGCTGCTGGGTGCCACCGGGACCGGGAAATCCGCTACCACCGCGTGGTTGATCGAGCGACTGCAGCGTCCCGCGCTCGTTCTAGCCCACAACAAGACTTTGGCTGCACAGCTCGCCAACGAGCTCCGGGACATGTTGCCTCATAACGCCGTCGAGTACTTCGTGTCCTATTACGACTATTACCAACCAGAAGCGTATGTGCCCCAGACGGATACGTTCATTGAGAAGGATTCCTCCGTGAACGCGGAGGTGGAGCGGCTGCGCCACTCGACAACAAACTCGCTACTGAGCCGGCGCGATGTTGTTGTCGTGTCGACAGTGTCCTGCATTTATGGGCTGGGGGCACCTGAAGACTACTTCGAGGCCATGGTGTCGCTACAGGTTGGGCAAAAGATTTCGCGGGAAGCACTAATCAAAGCGTTTGTTCAAATGCAGTACGAGCGCAACGACATCGCGTTCGAGAGGGGAACGTTCCGCGTTCGGGGCGACACCATCGAGATTATTCCCGTCTACGAGGAGCTCGCGCTGCGCATTGAGATGTTTGGGGATGAAATTGACTCGCTCAGTTCACTCCACCCGCTAACCGGCGAGACGCTCTCCACCGAAGAGACAATGAGCGTTTTTCCCGCCACGCACTACGCCGCGTCCCCCGAGACGATGAAAAGAGCGGTGGGCACCATTCGAGAAGAGCTTGACCAGCGGGGAGCTGAGCTCGAAAAGGCCAACAAATTGCTGGAGGCCCAACGCATCCGCATGCGCACCACATATGACCTCGAGATGATGGAACAACTCGGTTTCTGCTCCGGTATTGAAAACTATTCGCGCCATATTGATGGGAGAAAACCCGGGGAAGCCCCCAACTGTCTCTTGGATTACTTCCCGGAAGACTTTCTCACCGTGATCGATGAATCCCACGTCACCGTTCCCCAAATTGGCGGCATGTATGAGGGCGACGCTTCGCGCAAACGGACCCTGGTAGAGCATGGCTTCCGCCTGCCGAGCGCGATGGACAACCGCCCGCTGCGGTGGGATGAGTTCCTTGGTCGAACCGGTCAAAAGCTCTACCTCTCGGCAACACCCGGCAAGTATGAGCTGGGCGTGTCCGACGGCGTTGTGGAGCAAATCATCCGGCCCACCGGGCTTATTGATCCGCGCATTGTGGTCAAGCCCGTTGAGGGGCAGATCGACGACCTGCTCGAGCAAATCAGGGTCCGCGTGGCAAAGAACGAACGAATCCTGGTCACGACGTTGACCAAGAAAATGTCAGAGGACCTCACCGATTATCTCGACGATGCGGGGGTTAAGGTTCGCTATCTGCACTCCGATGTTGACACGTTGCGCCGCATAGAGCTGTTGACCGAACTGCGCGCCGGGGTATTTGATGTGCTCGTTGGGATCAACCTGCTCCGGGAGGGTCTCGACCTCCCGGAGGTATCCCTTGTGGCGATTCTTGACGCAGACAAAGAGGGTTTCCTCCGCTCGTCCACCTCCCTGATTCAAACTATCGGGCGAGCCGCGCGGAATGTCTCCGGTGAGGTTCACATGTACGCCTCCGGGATCACGCGGTCGATGGCCCAAGCCATTTCAGAGACCGAGCGTCGACGAGAGCTTCAAATCGCGTACAACACGGAGCACGGTATCGACCCCACCCCCTTGCGGAAAAAGATCGCCGATATCACCTCGGTACTCGCGCGGGAGAAGGCTGACTCGGAGGACCTGTTGGAGGGTGTCACCACCGCAACGGGTGAGGGGTATTCCCGGTCAAAGGGGCTTCAGGATGGTCCTGACGAGCTTGGGTCGCTTATCGCGACGTTGACCGACCAGATGATGCAAGCATCCGGCGAGCTCAAGTTTGAGCTGGCGGCGAAGCTGCGCGATGAAGTTCGAGAGCTGAAGAAGGAACTGCGAGAAATGACGACAGCTAGCCGCTGATGTAGGGCATCCAGCATTCCCTGCCTAGACTGTCCAGGTGCCTATCGAGAGACCCAAAACAGACTCGGTTCTTCATGTAAAAGGTGCGAGGGTTCACAACCTCAAAGGGGTCGACGTCACCATTCCGCGGGATTCGCTCGTGGTATTCACCGGACTGTCCGGGTCAGGCAAATCTTCCTTGGCTTTTGACACAATTTTTGCGGAAGGGCAGCGACGGTACGTCGAGTCTCTTTCTGCGTACGCTCGCCAGTTTCTGGGCCAGGTTGACCGACCCGACGTGGATGTCATCGAGGGGCTCTCGCCGGCGGTGTCGATCGACCAGAAGTCGACCAACCGTAACCCCCGTTCGACCGTGGGAACAATAACCGAAATCTACGACTACCTCCGATTGCTGTGGGCGCGGACCGGCATTCCGCACTGTGTCACGTGCGGAGAGGCCATCGCCCGGCAAAGTGTTCAGACCATCGCTGACACCGTCATGAAGAAGGAGGAGGGGTGGCGTTTTCAGGTTCTCGCCCCAATCGTTGCCGGGAGAAAAGGCGAATTTGTTGACTTGCTACGGAGCCTGAACTCACAGGGCTACGCGAGGGCGCGCATTGACGGGGAGGTTGTCACCCTGTCTGACGCGCCAAGTCTGGCAAAGACCAAGAAGCACGACATCGACGTCGTC
>ENA-OUOG01004208-OUOG01004208.1-marine-metagenome-genome-assembly--contig:-NODE-4208-length-12593-cov-5.633429_pt1 | contig 12593 bp, 4 predicted proteins | sample MGYA00248635_ERZ508505 | MGnify/ENA primary metagenome ERZ508505 (study PRJEB26176, sample SAMN06267871) | marine metagenome | isolation source: Saanich Inlet, British Columbia, Canada | place: Pacific...
GAACTTCTCGCACGAATCGGAGTTCGATCCAAACGCGGAGTCTCCGAACGGAGTTCCCGAGCTGTCAACGAGCGTCTCGAGGTACTCCGCCGCGGCTTTTCCCTTCGCCTCGGCGGTGGCTTGGTACAACTCGTTCATCAGCCTCAGCCGCTTCTCCTCCAGAGTACGCCCGCCGCCGCCGACGCCGCTAATCCCTTCCGAGGACAGAAAGGCATCCCTGAGCTCGTCCATCCTCCCTCTTATCGCCCGCACGCGCGTCAGCGCCGCCGAGTGCGGCAGCGTTAACACTATTTTTTCGCGGCTCTTCGCCGGGAGCTGCGTCAGGACGTCTTTTTTAAGCCGCCGGATCATGATCAGCCGCGACAGCACCGCGTGCAGCTCCTCACCGTTACTGCTTCCCTGCCACCCGAACCGCGACCCGGCGCAGTACCGCGTCGCGAACTCGCCGAACTTGGTGAACACCATCGGTCGCAGCGCCTCCGCTTGCGAGAAAATCTCAACCGGCCGAGACAGCGCGGGCGTTCCCGTGAGGCACAACGCTCTCCTCGCGCCCTTCAAAAGCGGAACCACGGCTTTCGTTCTTTGCGCCTTGGAGTCCTTTAAAAAGTGCGACTCGTCGCACACCACCACCTGGAACCGCTTCGAAAGCAGCGTCGGTGCGAGCTTCCCCACCAGCGAGTACGGCACAATCGCGAACGTCGCGCCGTCGATCTTTCTCGACTCGGCGCCGCTCCCGACGGCGGCGACGGTGAGCTTTTGACTATTTTTTTTGCTCTTCGAAAGCCGCGCGCGCGACTCGGCAGCCTCTTTCTTCCCTCCTCCTAAACCGTGACCCGAACCGGAGGGCTCGAGCCCGAGCCACTTGACCAGCGCCTGCTCCCAGGCGCCGCGCAGGGACGTGGGCACGAGAATGAGCACCGGCCACTCCTCGCGGTAGCACGCGGCGATCGCAATCGCCTGCACGGTTTTCCCGAGGCCCATCTGGTCGCCGATCAGGCACCGCCCGCCCCGGCGCAGCGCGAACCGAACGCCCTCCCTCTGGAACGGGAACATCGCGTCGCGAATCGAACCCGGGATCTTCGCGTACAGGCGGTCCACCTCGGCAGATACCAGGTCCTCGACGGAGAGGGGAGACGTTTTTTGGATAGAGACGTTCGTCGGAGCGTTCAAAGGAGACGCGCCGGAGAAGTCGTTTCCGGTGAGACCTCCTTTTTCGCGCGCCGCGCGACTTTCCTCGTTCGCGCTCGGACTTATAGTCGAGCGATGTTTCGAGTGCAACTCTCGGAACACAGACCCGAGCGCGCCGGGATCGCGATCGCGGCGCGGCGGCTCTTCCGGCGTCTCTTCCGTCGAACACTCCTCGGTCAAGTCCGTGCGCTGGGTCGCGGTCGCGCCAAGGCTCGCGCCGCGATTTTCCGTCAAGACTTGAGTCGGAAGAACGCCGCATCCGGACACCACCAGACCCAGCTCTTTCTCCGCGTCCCGCGCGAGCGCCTTCTCGACGGCGACCACCGCCTGCAGCGCGCGCGCCGCGATGGGCGACGGCGCCACCGTCTCCACCGCCAGGTCGCGCGCCGACTTGAGCGCGCGCGCGGCGTCGGGCAGGTTGGCATCCGGGAAGCTCCAGCGCCGCGAGACTTCGTCGAAGGAGGCGTTCGGAATGGTCTTCAGCACGCGCACGAGCTCGGGGTCGAAGAAACCCGGGGGCAGAAGCACCAAAACGCGGCGCGCGTGCGGGGACAACGCCAGCTCGACGCGCACCGACTTGCGAGGACGCGACGGAGCGGACGGACCGACGGTTTTGTCTGTCCGCGGCGCCGCAACCGCCGCGCTCGGGCCGAGCACGCGGTGGTAGTTGCTCGCGTCGAGCGGAGGGTGAGCACCGCCGCGTGGAGCACCGCCGGGGGGTCCCGGCGCGCTTTTTTGTGACGACGACGCGACGCCGGGATACGCATCCCGACGGTCGCCCGCGGCGCGCAGGTCAAGCGCGGCGCGCCCGGCGGCCGGGAAAGGCGGTTGTTGGTTTTGGTTCTGCGGGTGCCACGACGGTCCGGGCGGGTGCGGCAAGTGAGGCACCTGCGGCCGATCGCCGTGCGACTGCGGCTGCGGCCGCGGCTGCGGCGGCTGCGGCGGCGCGCGCGGCGGCGCGCGCGGTTGGGGCGCGTTGTCGAGCGCCCCCCACAACGCCGCGTCGTCGAACTCGTCCTGGATCTCAAAAGGCATGGTGCTCTCGGGTGCCCAGATTCGCTCGGACTCAGCGGGACGCTCTCCCCGCCGCTCACCGCGCCATGCCGCGCGCGCGCTCCTCGCGCGTCGTCTTTGGCGCTCGCGGACTCGGTAGGCCGCTTCCGAGGCGCGCTCGGGGGACCGCGCGTCGCACGAACCGCGGACGCGCGCGACAGTTTGAACCGAGCTCGTGACAGCGGCGCTCCGTGGCTCGCGTCGTGGCACAGATCGCGCGCGAACCAGTTCAGTGAGTGTGCGCCATGTCGGGACATTTTTGCGGACGATTGAAAACCAAGACTGATGAGATGAGAAACCGAGACGCGACGACCGTCGCGGCGCGAGGGAAGGACAAAAACGAAATCTTTGTTCGTGTAGAACACTGTGCAGTTTAAAATGTTGTCGTTCTATCCCACGCGCGGCGCCTCGCCGTCGTGTACACGCCTCCGAGCGGTCTGTCTCGCTCCGCCCGCACATCGCACTCGCTCGGTTTTGCGCCTAAAAAAAAGACGCGAAAAATCACTCTGAAATTCTCACCCACACCGGCACAATCGCTTTTTTCTCGGCCGCTCCTCCTTCGCAGCCGAACACGCTTCGGACCGCGGACTTAAGCGATGCCCGACTCGCCGCGCACCATACCCGCGCTGAGCGTGTTCCCGTCCCCGGTCAGCACGGTGATCTCGCCCGCGGCGTTGACGTCCATGATGCACGAGGAGCCCTCGCCGATGTCGCCGTTGAGCATCTTCTCCGCGAGGTTGTCCTCGAGCAGGCGCATCACCGCGCGACGCAGGGGGCGCGCGCCGTACGTGGGGTTGAAACCCTCGTCCACCAGGCGGTCCTTGAACCTGTCCGTCACGTCCAGCGTGATGTCCTTTTCCTTCAGGCGCTTGAACACCTGGTCGAGCATGATCGCCGCAATCTCGCGCACCTCGTTCTTGTTCAGCTGCCTGAACACGATGATCTCGTCGAGGCGGTTAAGGAACTCGGGGCGGAAGTAGTTCTTGAGCTCCTCGTTCACCAGGCTCTTGATGCGCTGGTACGACGTGTCCTCGGCGTCGTCGTTGAGCTGGAAGCCGAGGCCGCCGCCGCCCTTCTCGATGACCGAGGAACCGACGTTGGACGTGAGGATGATGAGGGTGTTTTTGAAATCCACCACCCGCCCCTTCGAGTCCGTCAAACGCCCGTCCTCGAGAATCTGGAGCATCATGTTGAACACGTCGGGGTGCGCCTTCTCAACCTCATCGAAGAGCACGAGCGTGTACGGGCGGCGGCGCACCGCCTCCGTGAGCTGGCCGCCCTCGGAGTACCCGACGTAGCCGGGGGGGGAGCCGATGAGCTTCGAAACGGTGTGGCGCTCCATGAACTCGGACATATCCAGGCGCACCATCGCGTCCTCGCTGCCGAAGTAGAAGGCGGAGATGGACTTGGCGAGCTCGGACTTACCGACGCCGGTGGGCCCGGAGAAGATGAACGACGCCACGGGGCGGTTGGGGTTCTTCAGCCCGGTACGGGCGCGGCGGATCGCGCGCGAGCACGCGACGACAGCCTCCTCCTGGCCGATGAGGCGCGAGTGGAGCGTCTCCTCCATGTTCATCAGCTGGTCCCCCTCGGCGGCGGAAACCTTGTCGACGGGGATGCCGGTCCAGGACGCGACGATGTTGCAGATGTCCTGCTCGTGCACGGTGGGCCCGGCGTCGCCGCCGCCCGCCTCGATGTTGGCCTTGTTCTCCTCCTGCTTCGCCTTGGTGATCTTGGAGATCTCCGTCTTGAGCTCAACCTCCTTGTCGCGAAGCGCGCCGGCGGCTTCGAAATCCTGCGAGCGAATCGCCGTGTCCTTCTCCTTGAGCAGCGCCTTGAGCTCCTTGTCCAGCTCCTTCGCCTCCTCGGGGAGCGCGGCGTGCGCGAGGCGCACGCGCGAGCCCGCCTCGTCGATCAGGTCGATCGCCTTGTCGGGAAGGAAGCGGTCGGAGATGTACTGGTGCGCGAACTTCGCCGCCGCCTCGATGGCTTCGTCCGTGTAGCGCAGCTTGTGGTGCGTCTCGTAGCGCTCGCGCAAACCCTGGATGATCTGAATCGTCTCATCCACCGAGGGCTCGGGAACCTGCACGGGCTGGAAACGACGCTCGAGCGCGGGGTCCTTCTCGATGTGCTTGCGGTACTCGTCCACGGTCGTGGCGCCGATGCACTGCAGCTCGCCGCGCGCGAGCGCGGGCTTGAGGATGTTCGCCGCGTCGATGGCGCCCTCGGCGGCGCCCGCGCCGATGAGCGTGTGCACCTCGTCGATGAAGAGGATGATATCTTCGTCAGCCTTCACCTCGTCCATGAGCTTCTTGAGGCGCTCCTCGAACTCGCCGCGGTACTTGGTGCCGGCGACGAGCAGGCCCATGTCCAGGGTCATCATGCGCTTGCCCTCGAGCGTCTCCGGGACGTCGTTGGCGGCGATCTTCTGCGCCAGCCCCTCGGCGATGGCGGATTTGCCGACGCCGGGCTCGCCGATGAGGCACGGGTTGTTCTTGGTGCGGCGGCCGAGAATCTGCGTCACGCGCACAATCTCGTTCGCGCGGCCGATGCAGGGGTCGAGCTTCGCCTCCTCCGCCTGCTTGGTGAGGTCCGAGCCGAACTCCTCCAACGTGGGCGTCTTGGAGCCGCCCGCGGCGCCGCCCGCGCCGGGCGCCGCGCCGACAGCCTCCTGCGACTCGCCGACCATGCGGATCACCTGCGAGCGGATCTTGCTGGGGTCCGCGTCGAGGTTCTCGAGCACGCGCGCGGCGACACCCTCGCCCTCGCGGAGCAGGCCGAGCAGAAGGTGCTCGGTGCCGATGTAGTTGTGGCCGAGCTGGCGAGCCTCCTCCAGCGCGAGCTCGAGCACGCGCTTGGCGCGCGGGGTGAAGGGGATCTCCACGGCGACGAATCCGGAACCGCGGCCGATGATCTTCTCAACCTCGATGCGAGCCTCCTTGAGGGAGATGCCTGCGCGCGTACGGAGACGCGTGATTTTGAACGAGCGCGGTGAGCGACGGGTCGAGCGCACGAGAAAGGCCGGGCGACGGCGGCGACGAACGGCGCGCTCGCGGCGACGTTTAGCGCGCTCGCGCGGCGCGAGGAAAACATTTTTTTTCGCGACAGACGGCCGTTTTTCGACGGTTCGCACGCCTCGCACAGTGGATAAGGCACACGCATATCTCCGAAACGTTGGGCGAGGGGGGCGTCGGCGGGGGGGTAGAGGGGACGTACCCATGGACTTGAGCACCTTGGCGGCGATGCCGGTGCCTTCGCCGATGAGGCCGAGCATGATCTGTTCGTCGAGGCGGCGGCGGAGGGGTCAGAACGCGTCGCGAAGCGCCGGGCGCCCGAGAGGGGGGAGGACCGCCACAGGGCTTGACCTAAAAACGAGAACGATTGTCGCTCGTCACCGTCGACGGGGCGGTGCGAAGGGAGGGGCGGGAGGCGCGTCCGCGTACCTGCTCGGTGCCGACGAAGTTGTGGCCGAGGCGGCGAGCCTCCTCCTGCGCGAGCATCACGACCTTGATGGCTTTCTCGGTGAAACGCTGCGTCGGTGGACGGGGAGGGGTGAGGAAGGGTCAGGAAGGAAACCTCGGCGGCCACGACATGACGCCCACGTGCGCGAATCTGGCTTTTCCCGTCCGGGAGCACCCCGGCGAGGCGCGCGGCCGCGCGGTCGCGAGCCCCCCGAGCCGGATCGCGGCGGCGCGGTGGCGCGTTCGGTGTCCGAGCCGACCGGACGCGCGAAACCGCCGGCGATTCCGGGCCGTCTCGTCTCGGAACGCGCGGTCGTCGCGAGAGCAGGGTAAGGCGTCATCTCGCGCACGCACCTCGAACATCGCCTTCACGACGAACTTCTTGCCGACGCGCCCGCCCGCTAGGGTCTGACGCGCGACGGTCGAGTGGAAGGAGGCCCCCGAACGGGAGACCCCGAGGCCGTCGACGGCCCCCGCGCGGCGGAAGCCGGTCATGGAGCCGATGGAGGCGGGCGCGACCGCCGCCGAGGCGGCGGCGCGGCACCGAACCTTGCCGGCATTGCGGACGTTCACCGTGGGGCGAACGCCAATGGAGGTGGCAGCGACGCTGAACATGTTTCCAACTGCCGAGTCCACGTATCAAACACGACGAGGAGGTCCGCGCAGACGATACTCGCGAGAAGTACGAAGCGCTTTGGGCGTGGCCTTACTAGCGCCGACGCTCGTGGGAGTGACGGTCGAGCGCGGCGAACGCGCGGGTCGACGGCTTCCGTCGACGTCGGCTTCCGTTTCTATCGCGGCACGAAAAGCCCCGAAAACGATCAGCGAAATCCGAAAATCTCGGCCGATTGACTCGCGAATCGACCGTTCACACGCCTCGACGGAAATTTCCGAGATCTCTGCGCCAAAACACGCGATCGAGTTGGAGATCGAGGAGAAAAATCGCCCTTTGGCGAAACCGCAGAGTCGGCAAGTCGCTTAGTTGGCAAAGTTTCCGCTTCGAATAAACGCTGACTGTTTCCGCGTGAAAGAAAGTCGCCGTCGGTCGAAAGCGCGTTTTCTGAACGCGACGGTTTTCGTTCGAGCGGACGTTTCGTCAAGCGCGCGAACGATTTTCGCCTTTTTTTTTTTCGCGAATGAACGAGGCTCACAACGCCTATCGTATATCACACCGCCGCGACCATGTCCCCTTTGATCGTCGCGCGGTCCTGCTCCACCAGCAGCATCGCCGCGTCCCGCGCATCCTGCACGGACATGTCGAACGCGCTGTTGCGTTCCTTCAGGCGCGACACCAGCTCGGAGAGGCGCGCGCGCCCCGAACCGCTCTCGGCTAAGATCTCGGCGATGCCCTCCGCCACCGCCGCGCGGTGGCGCCGGTCGCTCGCGCTGTGCCCGGTGAGGATCTTGTCCATGTCGATCTGTCCCGTCTTGGGGTCCCACGCCGCCTGCTGCATGGCGACGCGCATCAGGCGCAGCGCCTCGGCCGCGTCGCGGGCCTCCGCGTGGTGGCTCAGGCGCATGCGCGCGAGCGACTCCGCCAGGCGCACGAGCGACTCGAGCTGCCTCGGCGTCGCGGTGATTGTGCGCCTCCCGCCTCCCAGACGACGCATGTCCACGTACCCCTCCACTAACATCTCCGCCGCCTCGTCGTTGAGCACGGGCGCGTACGTCTTGCGCGCGTACGAGATGTAGTCCGTGAGCGTGGTCGCGTCCAGCGCGCCCGTCGCGCGCGCCGGCGGATGGCGAAAGTGCAGCGACACGAGGTGTCGCGCCAGTCTGCGATCCGTCTCGGGGTTGGGCTTGTCCAGCACGAGGTAGATCAGGTCGAAGCGCGAGAGTAACGTGGGAGGCAGCTGGATGTTGTCGATGACGCTCATCGCGGGGTTGTACCGCGACCCGACCGGGTTCGCGGACGCTAACACGGAAGTGCGCGCGTTCAACACCGCGATGATCCCGGCTTTAGCGACGGAAACCGTCTGCTGCTCCATCACCTCGTGTAACGTCGAGCGCGCGCCGTCGGACATCTTGTCGAACTCGTCGATGCAGCAGATGCCGCGGTCCGATAACACGAGCGCGCCGGATTCCAACACCATGTCCTTCGACTCGGGGTCTCGCGTGACGTACGCGGTTAAACCCACCGCGCTCGAACCCCGGCCGCTCGTGTAGATTCCCCGGGGCGCGACTTTGTTGACGTACGTCAAAAGCTGCGACTTGCTCACCCCGGGGTCGCCGACGAGGATCACGTTTATGTCCCCGCGCACCTTATTAGCGTTCGTGCCCTTGAACGTCTTGTGCGTCGCGCCGAACAGCTGACACAAAAGGCCCTTCTTCACCTCCTCCATCTCCCAGATCGAGGGCGCCAGGGACGACACCAAACGCTCGTACACGTCATCCGCTTTGCCGACGCGTTCCAAAAACGCGACGCGCTCGGGGGAAAACTCGGCGTCGGCGCCCGGACCTAAACTCGACGTCGGCGGATTTTCAGCCGCGTCCGGGTGCGAATTCTCGGCATTCTCGGTCGCCGCATCGTCGCCGCCTCCTCTCGCGGCGGCGTTCGCCCTGCGCTCCTCCGCCTCGAGGTCCTCGCGGTCCTCCCTGCCCGCGGTGTTCGCGATGCGGTGCGAGGCGTCCTTCCGCACGTGGATCACGTCCACGTACGTCTTGTACACCGCCTTCAGTATGCGCATGTTGGGCGCCGCGCGGATGGGCACCGCGCGGTACACGCCGGTGATCTCCACGCGGTCCCCGGGCTTCGCCTCGTCCACTAACGAGTCGAAGACGCACATGGACACCGTGTGCGGGGTCTCGCCCTCCGGGATCGCGTCCGGGGTCTCCTGCATCTTGATCTGCTGCTTGTTCGCGAACACGCACCGGTTGTGCACCAAAGTCATGGTTCCGATCGATTCGCAATCCGCGTTGCGGCACTTAAGCGGCGGCTCGTTCACCCTCCCGCGGTCGACGAACGTCAAGTCCGGCGCGTCGCCGCACACCAGGCACTTGAAGTACGCCATCTTCAGGTCCGGGATCACGGACGAGCACCGCGTGACCATGCCCCGCACCGCCACTAACTTGTCGATGTCGCTCGGGTTCAAGTCCCTCATCGCGCGCGTTTCTTTCAAGTTGAACGTCCGCACCTGCACGCGCGTGAAGAGCTCTTCGCCAGGCGGAAGCACGCGTTCGGCGAAGTGCTCGTTCGCGACTTGGTCGAACAAAGGCACCATCTCCTGCGGGTACGACACGAGCTTCTTGTACAGACCCGGGTCGTACGCCTCGAGGTGCTGGCAATCCAAATCGAGCTGGTAGTTCTCGCGCTCGAAGCACTCGACTAACGCGCGGTGGTAGTGCGGTAAGTCCGGCCTATTCGGGAGCTCGAAAAACTCCAAAAAACGCTTGAACCGCGCGCCGTCCTCGCGAACCTCCACCGTGGTGCCCCAGACCAACGTTCTTTGGTTTTCGTGGGCGCCGGTGTCGTCACCCACGTCGCCCTGGGTGCCGCCCTGCGTGCCGTACCCAAACACGTCGTCGGGGTCCACCACCGAGCGCGGCGCCGACGGCGCGGGCGACGGGAACGTGAACCCCGCCGGCGTGCCCATCGTGTTCGGCGCGCCCATCGGAGTTACCTCCGCGGCGGTCGCGCCTCTGCTCGCCACCAAGGACGGGCGACGCGCGCTCCCGCCGCCCAGGTCGTTGCGCCCCGTCGTTTTCGCGGTGGGGGTTCCTGTGGTGGTTTTGGTTTCGTTGGAAGTTTTCGGGTGAGTCTCGGGTCCGGAGATGATGTCGCCGAAAAAGCGTTGGACGTTTTCGATCGGCGCGGTGAGCGCCTTCGCGGGCGCCTGTCGTACCTCTGAACGAGCCCGGCGTGCGACGCGCGGGGACGGGCGTCTGCTTCTCCGGGGGCGAGAACAGGTCCAGGGGAGAGTCCATGGGCGTGGCCATCGGCTGCGACGGCGCCTGGCCCTGGGACCCGCCCGCGGACCCGGGCCCCGGCGTCGGCTGCGCCGAGGGCGCGCGGTGGTTCCGGGGGCTGCGCCGGGGCGACCGGCGCGGCACGGACGAGGGCGGGCCCATGGGCGCGGGGGTCATCTGCGCCGCGTCGTCGCCGCCTGCGATTGAGGTGGTCAGAGGATGCGCGGAACGGGTGGGTCAGGGGTTGCTCGGTGTGCCGAGATCGAGCGATCCGCGTGTGACAGACAAAGACGAGCGATTTTTGAACGAAGCGCGCGTTCGAGCGCGGGCACGGGACGCGAGGCGCGGGCGCGAGGCGTCGCCGGCGGACCAAACACGCACCTCCGACCGATTCCGTCGCGTCGTGCGTCGACCCGTCCATCGGGTGGTCGCCGTCGCCTTGCGTCGACATGGTGGCGCGCTCAGCCGCGCTCCGCGATCTGCCCCAACTTTGTTGGCACCCGAGGACAAGTTTGAGTTGCGCACCTCGAGCGCATTGCAAGTCCAAGAGAATTTCTTTCACGTTTCACCTTTCACGCCGCGAAAAAACAGTTGGATTTCCGATTGACCACGACAGCGTTTCCAGTCGCGTCGCCAGAGCGGGCGCGCGGTGGGCGCCGAGGCTCCGCGGCGCGTCCGGGATGTCCCGCACGACACGCGAAACGATGCGCGCGGGTAAAACGTGCGTGTTTCCCTCACCGCTCCCCGTTTCGACACATCCCGCGCGCGACGACCCGCGGACTGCCGCGTTTTCGGCAACCGCGACGCTGATGACTCACGCGAGCACGCTTCCCGACCCGTTCCCTCCTCACTCCACGACGCTCCAGCGCCGGCGAGCGCGTCCTACCCTCCGCGCACACCACGTTCGCGTGGGAGAAGCGCGCGTTCACGGAAGCGGGCCGGCGCGACGGCGAGGAAGACGCCGAGCGTTCCGCTCGACGCCGCGCCTCGGATCGCGATGGGATCCCGATCCCGATCGAGTCCGTCTCGCTCTGCGAAAAAAACGCGAGGACGCGCGCGGCTTTCCGCCGGTACGCGTCTACCGACGGCAGACTCGAGCCCGGGCGCGTGGTCCTGGCGCTGGGCGACCTCGGGCTGTTCGAGGACGACAAAGATTCGTGCGACTGCGAGGCTATCGGGCGACTCATCTTAAAACTTAGTCTCGGCGCGGAGCGCGACGCGGTTTCGGAACCGCGCTTCGCGACGACGGCGGATGTGCTCGCGCGGAGGAGACGGTCCTCCGCGAACGGGCTCGGCGTGCCCGGCGCGGGCGCGCCCGCGCTCGTGCCTCCGGAGCTGTTTCGCAACGAGACGCTGCGGCGCGTGTTCCGGAGCCGAGCGGGCCGAGTGGGCCCGGCGGGCCGAGTCGCCGACGCGAATGCCTCGCGCGAAGATAAAAAAAACGAATCGGGCGACGCCGCGGACGTAGACGAATACCGTCTGAGCGCGTCGCAGTTCGTCGCGTGGTTGCGCGACGCGGGCCTTTTCGCGGGCCTTCGCGACGGAAAAAAAACCGGTCTCACCGAAGCGGGCGCGCTGGTGCTCTTCGCGCGCGCGCGCGGCGAAGACAAAACAGATTACTCAGAATCGTCGGACGCGTCATCGATACGTCTCTCCGACGTTTCGTTGCGGTTCGCGCCCGATTTCGTCGCCGCGCTGGCGCTGTTCGCGACGGCGACGAACGAACCCGTCGAAGCCGTCGCCGGCGCGCTCGTGATGCGTCCGTCCGACGGCGACGACGGATCCGTCACGCACGCGTCGGGACAGTTCCGTCGTCTGCGCGCGTGCTTCGCGATGCTGGACGTCGAAAGGAGAGGTTTCGTGCGGAACGATCGCCTCGCGTCGGTGTTAGCCGCGGGCGACGCGTTTTCGCGTCGCGCGGCGCGCGGAGGCGATCTCGACGCCGCGGCGGCGTTTCTGCACGCGCGCGTGCACGAGCGCGCGCCCGAGCTGGGCTTCGTCGCGATGCGCGACGCGCGGGAAGGATACGTCAGTCTGCGCGAGTGCGAGGCGCACTTCCTCGCGGCGGCGAGGAGCGGGTTCGTGCCCGACGCGGCGGCGGCGGCGGAGGAGACTCGAAACGCCGAAACGTTTTTCGACGGCGTCGCGCGAAAAAGTTTGCGCGACGCGTCGACGACGTTCGAGCGGTTCTGCGCCGCCGGTTACGAGGCTGGGTTCGAAAGCGAGCCTCACCCGCTTCTGATGGACCTCGAGCGCTTCGAGCGCTTCGCCGCCGAGGCGCGTCTGTACGACGCGAAGCTGGCGTCCGGCGCGGCGCGCGTCGCGTTCGCTACGGCGGCGCGCGGCGCGACGCGAATCGACGTCTCCGGTTTTTTCTCGGCGGTCGCCTCCGTCGCGAGACACAAAGCGATGTCCCCGACGGACGCGGTCGAGTGCGTGAAGCGCGCGCGGACGTCGGGACTGGCGGTCGTTGGTATCGGCGGGAACGACGAGCGGTTCGCGCCGCGAAGCGCGTTGGACGCGACGGGGAGTCCGAACAAAACGGAGGAGCGTCTCGTTTCCAACGCGACGCCCTCTCGGGAAAACGAAGACTTTCCGCGGAAATCGGTTCCCCGCCGCGCGCCGCGCCCCGACCCGGGCGCGCTTCGCGTCGCCGATCCCGGACGCGCCGCCGCGGTGTTGGACGCGATGACACGTTTTGGCCAGTCGTTTATCCCCGCGTCTTTTTTGGCGTGTGTCATGGCGGACGTCGGCGCGTTCAACGGCGTGCCTCTCGTCGAAGCCGGCGCGGCGGTGGAGGGCGCGCGCGCCGCGTTGGACTCCTCGGCGCCCGGGACGCGTAGTGTCACCCGGGACGACTGCGTGCGCTTGATCGGAGAGCTGGCGGACATACGCGAGGCGCGTGTTCTGGATGGGTCGTTTCACGACAACACCGAGGTTTCGGGTTCGATCCCGCAGAAGACGCTGGAGATGTACGCGTCGGAC
>ENA-OUOG01004211-OUOG01004211.1-marine-metagenome-genome-assembly--contig:-NODE-4211-length-12586-cov-6.557279_pt1 | contig 12586 bp, 10 predicted proteins | sample MGYA00248635_ERZ508505 | MGnify/ENA primary metagenome ERZ508505 (study PRJEB26176, sample SAMN06267871) | marine metagenome | isolation source: Saanich Inlet, British Columbia, Canada | place: Pacific...
TCTACCATCTCACCTACATCTCCTTTGCATTTTGCCAGTTTTTTATTGAAATCTTCAGGTCTTTGGTTGGCAGGTATGTCATTCACATAAAACGTAATCATTTCCTTCGCAACTTCCCTATCTATAGGCAGGTAGTAATCTTTAAAATTACCTGGTGTAGCGGCCTTCAAGTTAGCTATCATAGCGTCAATTTGACCCTGAATTTTTTCTTTGGCTTCTTTATCTTTTTCCTTGCCTAGAGTCTCATACAGACCGGATAATCTGCTAAAACCAAAACCGTACTTGGTAAACTCTATACCGTATATAGCTTCCATCCAATACGTCTGAGCCAGTATTTTTTCGTCGTATACTTTGTATGCTTCTTCATACATACTTATCACGTTTCCAAATTTGGCTTTACGAGCCGCATCTCCACTATTTACCCATTTCGTAAATGCTTCCTCTTCACCTCTTTTCTTTCCTTCTATATCTAATCTTTTTAATCCACGAGTCTGTCCCATGAAGTATTTCCAGTAGTTCGCTACACCAGCGTGTTTTGAAGCATACATTAAGTCTACTTCATCGCTTTGTTGTTGGTATTTCTCATATACATCTAGTTTCGCTCTTCTTATTTTCACACGAGCAGGCTGATCTAAATCAGTAGCATTTTTCACTCCATAAGAAGAAAGGTATCTGTCTGTGCTTCCTGGGAATCCCCATATCATTGCGAAATCTCCCTTCTCTACACCTTTCATACTTACAGGTAAGTGATGCTTAGGAGTGTACGGGATATTATCTTCCGCATAGTCTTTAGTTGCTTTATTATCCTTATCCGCATATACACGGAACATAGAAAAATCTCCAGTGTGACGAGGCCACATCCAGTTATCCGTGTCACCACCGTATTTACCTACACTCTCTGGAGGAGTACCTACTAGTCTCACATCGCCAAATACTTCATATACATAAGCGAAGTACTTATTCCCACTAAACATCTCTTTGATATCTACCGAGTACGTTCCATCATTAGATAATTCTTTTTTAATAGCTGATGAGTTTTTAGCGATTACAGATCCACGAGCTTCACCAAGTGCATCTTCAGCTACTCCTTCCAATACTTTATCCGTGATGTCTTCTATCTTCACAAGAAAAGAAACACTAAATCCCGCAGACTTCTCTTCCGAATGGTTTTTAGCCCAAAAGCCATTCTTTAAGTGATTGGCCGTAGTGGTGCTCAGTTTTTGAATAGCACTGTATCCACAGTGATGGTTTGTAAGAATCAGTCCTTGATTACTAATAATCTCACCGGTACAAAATCCAGACCCTAACCGTACGATAGCGTCTTTCATGCTGTTATTATTGATACTGTAAATCTGCTCAGGAGTCATTTTTAGACCCAATCGCTGCATTTCAGCATAATTATCTGTAAGCAGTGCCGGTATCCACATACCTTCATCTGCTTTGGCAAAAAGACTGCTGAATACAGCAGCTAACCCTAACACTAATGTATAAATTTTTTTCATTTGACTTTTTAAAATATGCGACAAATCTCGATTTTCTGGACTATTTTCCTATCCTTTTGGATAAAAATACGAGATAAACAGATGGGTTTTAAATAAGGAGCTACGGAACAATAGGATACAAGAATATATCCTTGTACATATCCCACGTCATTGCCTCATAGTGGAGAATGCCTTTTCGGTACTGATACTGCTGAAGTACATTGTTAAAAATGAACAAACACGCTATAGTCATCACTATTTTAAGCGTAACTCCTCTCAGCTGAGTAAGCCAGAGTGCTAACGGAAGTGCCAAAAAAAGATAATATTCTATAAATACCCGTGTACCGTACGTCCCACCATACCACCACATATGCCAGCTAGAGAATATATACGTAATAAGTACAAAGGTACCTAACCACCAAAGAGCTTGAAACTTGCTCTTTTTATACCAACTATACAATCCTAATACACTTAAAATAAAAATGGGCGTATAAACGAAGAATCCTTTGCGAAAGCTAAAGAGAAAATCAAACATATGTGGGTCTAGGAAGTAGAACCGCTCTTGGGAATACGCATAAATAAACCATTGACCTATCTGTGCTTTATACACGAATAGCTGCAATGAAACCACTGCCCCGGAGGCAAGAAGAGTTGATGCTACTATTTTCCAGTTTAAAATCTTTTCTGTAAAGAACTTCCAAAAGATAGACCATGAAGTAAAAAGCATGGGTAAGAATAGAACTACCAGTACATTAACTGGGCGTATCAGGGTAATAAAGCCTACAAGCAATCCTATGACTATAGCTAGTCGGACGGTTGGATTCTCCTTAAATCTAAGTGCGTAATACCAAAATATAGCCATAAATGCGACCGAATATGTATGCGAGAGTGAAGACTCCCAGCAGGCGTAGTAAAACCAATTACTGCCAAAATATACTCCGAGTATCACAAAGATCTTGACCCAATATTTTACGCCATAGAGGTCAAATACTTTTCCAAAGAAAATCATAGCCAGCATAGCGTAGCAGATAGCCGCTAGCACGATAGATCCGTGATAGATAGCCGTGTACCCATCGGCATCCCACCCCATAGCAAGACTCGTAAAATGTGCACCAAAAAAGAATGGAGCGTATGCGATGCAGGTTCCTAAATAGTAGCGTGTATATACTCGCTTCTTATCTATCTTATACCGATAGTCTGTATATGCCGTCTCTGTATGTTTATCTTTCTCTACCGTCTGATTAAACCCAAAATTAATATCATCATAGATAAACATCCCCGGCAAGTAGGCGTAGTAGCCTTTCCCATCAGACACCACCGTATTGTGCTTTTGCACAGGATCCAGCCACTTATTAACCAAGGCAAAAGTGAAAGAAACTCCGAACGCCAAAAAAACCCAGAAATAGAAGTTGAGTGCGAGTCGCTTTAATGTACTGGTGGTTTGCATCCGGTTGCGACAATATTCGGGGTATTAAATGGTATTACAAAAGACTAAATTTAGACTTTTACTTCCTTACATTTGCCGCAATGTATTACAACAACATCCTAGAAACCATAGGAAACACTCCACTAGTAAAGCTGAACAAAATAGTAAAAGACTTACCATGTACGGTGTTAGCTAAGATAGAGACTACTAATCCAGGCAACTCCGTAAAGGACCGTATGGCGCTGAAAATGGTAGAAGATGCTGAAGCAGATGGCAGACTAAAACCAGGTGGCGTGATAGTAGAAGGTACCAGCGGAAATACAGGAATGGGCCTTGCTATCGTGGGAGTGATCAAAGGGTACAAATGTATATTCGTAACTACAGATAAGCAGAGTAAAGAGAAAGTAGACGCCCTAAAATCTGTAGGCGCAGAAGTCATCGTGTGTCCTACGGATGTGGATGCTAAGGACCCTCGCTCCTATTATTCCGTATCTAAAAGACTAGGTGATGAAATACCCAATGCGTGGTACGTAAACCAATACGATAACCCCAGTAATGCCATCGCTCACTACGAGAGTACAGGTCCTGAGATTTGGGAACAAACCGAGGGAAAAATAACTCACTTCGTAGTAGGTGTAGGTACCGGCGGTACGATAAGTGGAGTGGGCAAGTACCTGAAAGAGAAAAATCCAGATATTAAATGCTGGGGAATAGATACGTATGGCTCTGTCTTTAAAAAATACAAGGAAACTGGCGAGTTTGATGAGAAAGAAATCTACCCGTACATCACCGAAGGTATAGGAGAAGATATCCTTCCTGAGAATGTAAACTTTGATGTGATAGATCACTTCGAGAAGGTGACAGACAAAGACGGACTCCTGTGGCAACGAAAACTGGCTCGTGAAGAAGGCATTATGGTAGGAAACAGTGCAGGAAGTGCCGTAAAAGGAATACTGCAATGTGCGCATATGCTTAAGCCTACAGACGTAGTGGTAGTCCTCTTCCACGACCACGCTACACGCTATATGGGTAAAGCATTTAACGATGAATGGATGAAAGAACGTGGATTCTTGGACAGCAAGCCCAAGACTGCAGAAGACATGATAAGTAATCACCGTCATTTGCCTATGCTTACTGTAAAAGACACAGACCAAGTGAAAGCAGCCTTTGACGTGATGGAAAAACATGACATATCTCAACTACCTGTAGTGGATGCTTCTGGAGAGTATGTAGGTTCTATCAGTGACCATACATTACTGTCTCAACTCCTTAAAAATCCAAAGTTAGCAGACCATAAAGTAAGTGAAGTAATGCAATCAGGCTTCCCGATGGTAGATTCTTCTGCATCTTTAGACCAAGTTTCTGGTCTTATCAGCAAAGAAAATCCAGCCGTTCTGGTAAAAGAACTAAGCGGTGCTGTGCATATTTTGACAAAGTATGATTTGATTGGAGCTTTGTGTAGTTAGGAGTTTTTAGTTAAGAATCATAACCTTTTCTGGAAGAAAGATCGGTATACGCTATCCAGTATAAGAGAAGTTGTATTTGAGGCACCAATTTCTAGGTTTGGAGCAACGGGTTTAAGGGTAATTACCAACGATTTCAAAACTAAACTCTATCAAGCAGACTCACTGAGTAATAAAACTTGGCTAAGACTAAAAGCCGATTTAGAAAAGCACGGTATCCGGGTAAGAAATGAGTGTATTAGCAAGGATTGAACTCGTGTAAGACTCCTTCAACCTATTTATATTACCCTACAAAATTCCCTAAACAGCCCTGTATAAAGGCCCAATATTTAGCCCTCAATTAAAAATAAACTCGGCCTTATCTGAATTTTTTATTTTGTAAAAAATGGCTTTGCAGACCTAGTGCCCGCCATCATAGCTATTCTAATTTCTTACGTAGGTAGAAGTAAAACAATCGGCACAGTTTACGGGATACAAAGTGATCGTATCTGTACTTTTAAAAGTGAGCTGTGATTCGCTATTAATATCCTTACCTTCTAATTTTAGCAGGTAATAAGTCCCCCAAGAATCGCTTTTTTCTTCTATGCTATAATCGCCCTTATCCACTCGCTCATCATCTATACAGTCTCGGTATTTCCCATTTTCCTTAAACTCTAGCTGCCTCGTTTCGCTCTGAGTTTTGGGAGTGAGTATAGCATTACCAGATATACCACCTCTACTTTCTATCCATTCCCACTCACCAATAATATGTTCAGACTCAGGAGTGGGGAAATCTACTTTTTGGCAGGATAAGAGAAACAAAAGTGGAAGGAATATTTTTAAATTTTTCACTAAGTTAATCTATACGTTTATAGTACTCCAAGTCAAATTCCTTATTGTCATTAAGGAAATAGATATACATATCGTCTTGCTCTTCTACATCAAAACGCACGGTTATAAATTCTGAATCTTCATACTCCATAAACAAACGAACACTTTCGTCTTGTACTTCGCTGATGATATGATAATCTCCTCGCAACGCCCTTTTACCGTCTAGGGACTCAATGTAGCGAGCATTTTCTTTAAATTTATACGTCTTGACCTCTCCTAAGTCTTGTGAATCCTGAAGGGGTCCGTGCTGATCTTCTCTCAGCCACTGTCGTTCCCACGTACCAATGAGCTGCTTACTATAATCAGAAGGAAACTTTGTCTTCTGGCAACTACCAAAAAGAAATGCTACAGCTATGAGAGAATAGATTTTCATTGAGTCAAATATAGTAAAAACAAAAAGGTCCACTTGCACAGCAAATGGACCTTTTTGTTTTGTCAGTTCAAGTGTTCCGCGACAGCGGAATTTATCGAGAACTAAAGAGTTCCTACGTTATTCACTCTTCGATACTTTTCCTGCGGAAAAACTCAGAGTGACATCGATTACAACGTTCCTACATTATTAAGATCAGAAAACGCTTGCTCTAATCGAGTGATGAACGTCAATTCTCCTTCTCTTACCCACTTGCGCGGATCGTAGTATTTCTTGTTTGGGATGTCATCTCCCTCTGGATTACCTATCTGAGTCATCAGATAATCCTTCTTAGCTAGTACATAGTCCCTCACACCTTCAGTGAACGCAAATTGCGTATCTGTGTCGATATTCATTTTAATAACACCGTAGGAGATTCCTTCTTTAATTTCTGCAGGAGTAGAACCTGATCCACCGTGGAATACAAAATCTACTGGATTACTTCCTGTGTTGAATTTTTCTTGGACGTGATCTTGTGAGTTTTTCAAGATAACAGGAGTCAATTTTACATTTCCTGGCTTGTACACTCCGTGCACATTACCAAAAGCTGCCGCTACCGTAAATCTTGGACTTACTTTCATCAACTCTTCATAGGCATAGGCTACCTCGCTTGGCTGTGTGTATAGCTTACTGCTGTCTACATCTGTATTATCTACTCCGTCTTCCTCTCCACCTGTGATACCCAGCTCTATTTCTAAAGTCATATTCATCTTAGCCATACGCTCTAGGTAGGTCTTGCAGATTTCTATATTTTCTTCTATTGGCTCTTCTGATAAATCTATCATATGTGAGCTGTAAAGTGACTTTCCAGTTTCGGCAAAGTGCTTTTCACTGGCATCTAGCAAACCGTCTATCCAAGGAAGTAGTTTTTTAGCGGCGTGATCTGTATGAAGTATTACTGTAGCACCATACGCTTCTGCCATGGCGTGCACATACTTTGCTCCAGCTACACCTCCTGCTATTGCAGATTTTTCATTTTCGTTGCTTAGTCCTTTTCCAGCAAAAAACTGTGCTCCTCCATTACTGAATTGGATGATAACTGGTGAGTTTAGCTTAGCTGCTGCTTCTAAAACTCCGTTTACTGTACTACTACTAGTAACGTTTACTGCAGGTAGTGCGTAGTTATTTTCTTTTGCGTGAGCAAATATCGCTTGTACTTCGTCTCCAGTAGCTACTCCTGGTTTTATGTTATGGCTCATAATTGGTTTATTTTTTTCTTGGGGCAAATTTATTCTTTTAAATATCAATTTCAATTATGAATGGCAATGAGTAATTGATTAGCTCAAGGCAACTTCGATGACCTTGTTTTCACTGTCTACTTTTACCCACTCACCTGAATCTGGAATTGCTCTATCAAGTGACTCATCATTCAAGTATTTTTTAAGAGACTCTTCTCCAAATTCTATAATCATGGTATACTCCTCTTGACCATCTTTCCCTGCCCAAGCTTTAGTCTAAATTTTCTTATTCAAAGAAATGTTACTTTTTGTGAGAGACAATATATTACTCGGTAAATGATCAATGCCATCACACCAAAATAAATACGACTTCTTTTCTGAATATTGATAAATTCGGTTTTCAAGCAGGGAACAAAATCTTCGACTAAATATTGGTTCTAGATCTTCATTATGATTAAACGATTTACAATTAGGGCAATCCAAATTTTTATCAGAAGGCAATTCAGCATTGCACTTCGAACACTTCAGATACTCCGAGCTTAAATGAGAGATTATTCGCTTCGAATCTGTGTGACTGTAGCTAAACGCAATCAACTTCTTTACAGCAAATAGCGTTACATCTTGATTTAACAAACTCCAGACCTGAAGTCTTGCACCTTCGGACAATGAAAATTTTACGATATCACTTCCACACCTTTTACAATTCATAATTAACCATTAATAACTAATAATTAATTTACTCAAACGTCTGCAAATCCACTAGCTTCTTATAAATACCGCCTTTAGCCATCAGTTCTGCATGCGATCCTTGTTCAGCTATTTCTCCTTTGTCTAGAACCACTATGTTATCTGCGTTTTGAATCGTACTGAGACGATGAGCTATCACAATACTTGTGCGGTCTTTCATCACGTTTTCTAGGGCGTCTTGTACCATTTTCTCGCTTTCGGTATCTAAGGCGCTAGTAGCTTCATCCAAAATTAGAATAGGCGGCTCTTTGGCTATGGCACGTGCTATGCTCATACGCTGACGTTGGCCACCACTCAAGTTCATCCCTTTTTCGCCCAAGTTGGTATTGTAGCTATCTGGCAATTCACGCACAAACTCATGGGCATTCGCAATCTTTGCTGCATTCATCAGCTGATCTCCACTCAGATAAAAGTCGCCCATTTTAATATTATTGGCAGCAGTATCATTGAATAGGATCGCATCTTGTGTTACGATTCCCATCCTACTCCGTAGGGAGTTCAACTCAATATGCCGAATGTCCTGACCATCGATAGTAATACTTCCACTATTCAGCTCGTGAAAACGCGGTATCAAGTCTGCTAACGTAGATTTACCTCCGCCACTAGACCCTACTAGCGCTACGGTCTCCCCTTTTTGAATGGTTAGATTAATGTCTTTGAGGACCAGCGGTCCGTCTCCGTATGCGAAGTTTACATTGGTAAGTTTTATCTCCTTGCTAAATTCTGGGGCAGGAAGTCCATTTTTATCCTTTTCTACTTCTGCACCAAGGACATCATTAATTCTATCTAGAGAAGCAGCACCTTTTTTGAGTCTAAAAAACGCCTCTGAGATGGCCTTAGCTGGAGGAATTAACTGTGAAAACACCGCTATATATCCAATTAGGAATTCTCCTGTAAGAGCAGAATCTGTATTTAGAATGAGTGAGCCACTGTATATCAGAATACTACTCATCACAATACTGGCCATAAACTCACTGAGGGGAGATGCTAAAAACTCTTTTCTGTTGAGCTTTACCATCAGCTTAAAGTGCTCATCGTTTAAGGTTTTAAAACGTTCTTCCTTATCCTTCTTAGCAGCAAATGCTTTGATTATTTTAATGCCGTGCAAGCTCTCTTCTAAGTGAGAAAGAACCTCTCCCATTTTCTCTTGTCCTAGCTGTGCTGCATGTTTTAATTTTTTACCCACCCTACTTATCAAATAGCCACTAATAGGTAGAACTACGACTACGAAGAGGGTCAATTGGTAACTGATAAAGAACAATGTCACCAATGGTATAAGTATAGCTATTGGATGCTTAAAATAGAGTTCGATGACTCCAAGTAAACTCCATTCTACTTCTTTTACATCGTTGGTAAATCTACTTATCGTATCTCCTCTTTTTTCTTTGTTAAAATAACTAAGCGGCAATCTAAGAATATGATTATACAACGCTTCTCTTATATCTCGTACCACTGCACTTCTCACATACGCAAGGTTGTAAAAGGAGAAATACAGGAATATGTTCTTTAGAAAAAAAGCGATGATAATCCCAATAGAGAAGTAGAGTAGTGCATTGTACTTGCCCCATTCTAGTATTTTTAGGCTCATTTCATAGTCCAAAAACTTAATAAAATCAGACGGACTAGCACTGAAAACTGCAGGAGTTAACGCTGCATCGTTTTCTTTAAAAATCACCTTAAGGAATGGTATTATCATCCCGATGCTCACGACGTTAAATATGGCGGTCAGTATATTGAACCCAAAAAACTGTACCAGTTGAGACTTATAGCCTTGGGCTAGTTTAAATATGTCCTTAAACTTAATCAAGGCTGCGAAGATAATCGGTCAATGGGTTTCTTATGGAAAAAAGAAATTACTCGTGCGTGAGGGTACCGTAAACTCATTTAATAATTGACCATTTTCTGAAAAACGTAAAACTTTGGTAGAATCTGCATTTTCTATTTGATAGGAAGCATACGCCTCACCATTGGTAGGATCCATACCTAAAGCGTGCAACTCTTCCCCAACTTCTACCTCTGCAAATAGTTTCCTTCCTGCGGATTGAAAGGCTACTTCACTCACGTAAATTGAATTATCATTTGCATCCAAGTGGTAAAACTTATCATCTCTAGATAAATAGGTTAACCCCCTTGGTCTTCCTCTCATGACTGCTCCTACGAAATTATTCTCACCATTGTTCTTGAACCAAGTACCCATTGTAGGGAAGTCGTCCAGATAAATTCTCGCCAAATTTTCATTATCCACGAAAACGCTTCGCAATCCACCAGTTTGGGTAATTCTATCTACTACGCTATCTCTGGTTACATTTATTTCCAATATGACATCTTGGCTAGGTACTAACCCTATAAAGGAACTATCTATTACTATACCTCTCGTCAAAACACCAACAGTTCCTATTACTCTATCTTTCGTATTACTAATGAAATCTAATACAGTCAGATACTTGGCTGTATTACTAGTGACATAAGCTTTTCCATTGGCTACTTGGTATATCTGTGTGGGAGCCTTCAAATCTGTAATTTCTCCGATTTTGATAAACGCTGTATCTGTCACAATGATTTTGTCCGCATCCTGTAGCACAAAATAGTAGCTATTATCTATTCGTGTGAGTGCTGTAAGTGAGCTGCCTAATTTCTCTCCATTAGCTTCCTGGTATACATTATGTCTTACTTCCGTTCTAACTTCCTCATATTCGTTAAGTTGCACTTTTTCACTAAACGTCTTATATATTGATAATGACCCGTCACCCCTAGTACCTTGGTTAGCTATTAGTATATTTCTTATTTTAACTCTCACCTCATAAATAATAAGCTCAGGGTCTGGCACACGATCTTTGCACCCGTAAAAAATGCTGAATGCTAAAACAATTAAAATGCTAAGAGAAATTTGAGGTTTAAGAATATTCATATGTTCCTCCCACAAAACTACAGAAAATTTTATAAGTTATTTCTCACGGAAAGAAGAAATCTCCTGCTATGATACCCGCCGAAAACTCGTCGAGTAAAGTTCCTCCTTGAGAATATCTGTAGATGGTACTTTTAGACACGAAATCTTTCACGTCGGAAACATATACGTCTCCACTGGCAGGATGCACTGCAACGTCATAAAACTCCGCATCGGGCACCTGCATCCAACTCTGCGGCACCTCATCTTGACCTAGTCTCAATCTCCATATTCCGTCCGATAAGAAGTACACCACATTACTTTTGCTATCATAAGCCAGAGATGTAGGCACTGCTGCTAGTTCAAAAGCTGTCGTTGTTATGTCTAAATCCGTGATACTCACAGAAGTTAGTTTAGCTGACTCATTTTTGCTTTCATCTCCTCTATTCAGTACCCAGAGTATTTTCTCATTGTCTAGCACCATACGTTCTGGCATCCAACCTATAGATAGGCTATCCGTAATCCTATCCGTGGCTATATCCACAGCATAAATATTAGCTGTCTCTGGAGCCGAAAACCAAAATAAGTCTTCGCGGAAAATCCCCTCTTCGGTATGACCGTTACAAGGTATCGTTCCTGTCACCTCCAAACTGTTCAAATCTAGAATATGGATAGCACCAGAATACAGATCTGTAATATACGCCTTATCTTCTGTGACTTTGTAAATGTTCCTTGGAGAAGTTAACCCCGTAATTTCTTTTATTTTACCATAAGAAGAGTCAGTCACCACTATCTTTCCTGAGTTATTTATCACAAAGAAATAAAGCCCATTGAACGATGCAATTGAGTGGAATACATTCCCTAGAGACTCCTGATTTTTAGCTTTATACACCTCCCCATCTACCGTTTTAGACTCTTCATAGTAGACGGAAAGCGTACCTTCTCCCCAGCCAAAATTCCCTTGATTGGCAATCAGCACTTTAGCTCCTGTAAACGTATCCGGGACCACGTCCTCATCTGGCTTACATCCGTTCCATACGAATGCGATCAAACCAAGAAATATTAGTAAACGATAATTTTTTGAACCCATAATTGATTGTCTTTCTGAATGTTAACAATGTATACTCCTGGACTAGAAAATCGAGGCATTTCTGAAGAAAACGCATCTAGTGTGCGCCCATTCACATCTCTGCAACTCAACGAACTGCCTTCCCACTCTGGCTTTATTAATAAATGCTCGCCCACTTTCAAAGAGTTAGACACCAAAGGATTTGCCTGAGCATACGCTCCTGGTGAATGTACAGAAAGTAAACTACCATTCACTACAGCCACGGCATCCAGGTCAAACCCGCCGCTCGGAAACGGCGTAGGCCAAGGATCATTGATTATACGGCCTTTACTATCTCTGCTCCCAAAGCTATCATTCACACTTCCTACCACATCTATAAGCCGAATATAGTTTATCTCTTCTAATCCTAATTCTTCTAGATCAAACAGCGTTCCGTATGGTGCTTGATGTTTTCCTGCAAGATTTCTGACACTTTCTGGATCCGTATACCCAAAATTATCTGTCTGATAGCTGGTATCACTTAAGCTCTCACTGGGGAAACGAAAAAAGTCTGTACCGTTCGCACTTACTTCTACGTGAGCTAACTCTAAATAGTACGAAAATCCTACCTTAAATCCATTTTCAAATACGGCAAAATCGTAGCCGGGATTGTTTTTAATAGATTGTTCAAACCCAAGGGTAACCACACCTCCATCACCTAGGCTCAGTACGCTGCCATCAAAAGGACCTAAAGCACTGTTGCTTGTGCCCATGGTCGGATACCCTATTGCAGTATCATTGATTTGTAAAGGGCCAAGTTTGACTTCGGCAGAATTTGCCCAGGCGATTATACTAATGTCATCCTTATGCACAGACTTACTGCCAGGCTCACCTCCTGCGGGGTCATACTGAGCTGAGCACGTAAAAGCAATCAATACAAGTATTAATGATAAATATCTCATTGTTTTATAAATCGTTTGGTGGCTATTCCTTCCTCGGTATATACTCTCGCAAGGTAAATACCTGAAGGTAAATTTTCTATATTAAGAACAGCAGATTTATTATCTACTATGTAATTTT
>ENA-OUOG01004212-OUOG01004212.1-marine-metagenome-genome-assembly--contig:-NODE-4212-length-12581-cov-11.360925_pt1 | contig 12581 bp, 8 predicted proteins | sample MGYA00248635_ERZ508505 | MGnify/ENA primary metagenome ERZ508505 (study PRJEB26176, sample SAMN06267871) | marine metagenome | isolation source: Saanich Inlet, British Columbia, Canada | place: Pacific...
GTTACATCTCCAGTGAGATCACCAGTAATACCAGATGTTGCTGACAATGTAGTGAATGCACCAGTACCTGCTGAGGTATTACCGATGTTTGTACCGTCAATGGCACCACCGTTAATATCAACAGTCGAAAACGTAGAAGTACCAGACGAAGTTACATTTCCTGTAACATTCCCAGTTAAATTTCCTGTTACGTTACCTGTAACGTCACCTGTCAAGTCGCCTGTTACATCGCCAGCGACATTACCTGTCAGATCACCAGTCACATCTCCTGTGACATTACCTGTTAGGTCACCTGTTACATCACCCGTAAATGTTGCATTACTTCCATCAGTACCATTCTCTAAAATCTTAGAAGTGCCATTAGAAGCGTATACATCACCAGTTAAATTACCAGTTACATCTCCGGTCACATCACCTGTGATATTACCAGTCACATCACCAGTTAGATCAGAAGTCAGTGTGCCGTTAACTGTAACATTGTTGAATGTAGATAAGCCTGAAGATGAAGTGACATTGCCTGTGACATTACCAACTACGTTACCTGTAACACCACCAGTCAAGTTGCCAGTGACGTTACCAGTTAAGTTGCCTGTAATGCCACCTGAAGAGGAGAGTGTAGTGAATGAACCTGCGGCAGGGGTAGTACCACCAATCGTAGTACCGTCGATGTTACCGCCAGTGATTGTAACAGCCGCTGAGACAAGCGCATCAATGTTAGCAGTACCATCTATCCAGAGATTCTTGAACTCCGCTCCTGATGCTCCCAGATCAATGTCATCGTCTGTGACAGGTACGATAGCCCCGTCTTGTACACGAATCTGCTCTACCGCAGAGCCACCAACTTCAGTGTAGAAGGATACACGGTTGTTTGAAGTATCTACGACAACCTTGTTGTTGCCATCTACGTCAGCGATCAATCCAACGTATGCACCTTCAGTTGAAGAGCCATCGTGGTTGTGACCACCAACAAATGCAAACGCATCACGTAGCGCATTGTATTCGGCGTTAAGTGGTGCGGCTTTAACTACCTCACCTGAAATGATATCAGCTACGGATTGTCTGCTGTATCCTGCCATTACCGTCTATCTCCATATCCAAACAGTAGTACAAATCCTTGGATCGCATGACTAGCGTTTGTATCGTTGGTTACATATTTAAGTGCAATTGAAGTACCTGACCCTGAGAACGATGTCTTCGCTACAGGGGAGGGGTTACCATCAAAGATAGCCCCAGAATCGTAGGTAGCTTCGTTGTAGTACGCCGCCGCACCACGTGTTGTGATATCGTAGTTGGTAGGGTTCAGTACTTCTACATCTTCGTAGTCATACACAACACCTAGCACGATATCAGCATCCCCTTCAGCTTTCAGATACGTTGATAACTTTAGGAAGTTCTTGCGTAACTCTGGATCACCGAAATGGTAGAATGGTGTCTGGAACAGAGAGAAGATCTCAGTACCATCAAAGTCATTCCCTGACTCCTGACGATATACCTTTCCATCCCTGTCCCCGTGAATCACAAACTCATACTGACCAATGTATCCTGAGTCAGCGGCTGTTGCTGTGATTCCTAGTAGCTGACCGAATTCAAATCCGATGCCACCATTCTGCTGTTGTCTTAATGCTCCAATCACACCCTGTGAATCTGAAGCACCGAAGAAAATTCTAAACTGTGACTTCTGTCTGATGACTACTGCATCTAGATCATCAAGATCGTTATTCAGTACGACATCGTTAAACAGTGACTGCACGTTCTTGGATACAGTTTCCAAGTTAACGTCACCAATCTTGTCAGTACCGGATACTGGGCGCAGGCCGTCAGGTCCGATGAAGAGTAGGTCACCGCCAAGCTCAATGACTGAGTCAGATGCTAAGCACCCTAAGTCATTAGTTACCTGTAGCAGTGAGAAGTCAGCGTTACTGTTACCTACAAGCTTCTTGATGTTATTCGTTCCGAAGATGTATAACTCATCACGGAAAGGTTTAATCTGGATAATGTCAAAACCTACATTGATAACACCTGAACCGTTCGCTGGGCTAAAGTCAGTCTCATCAAGAGGTGCAGAGTAATGTAGGTTGTATGGGTCTGCACTATCTCCAGCTAAGAAGATGTGAGACTTAAACTCAGTTGCGTACCTTGGATTAGGTGGAGCATTTGTATGCGTTATCTGAGTGTATGTCGTACCATCGTATGTAGCGGCAGGATTAATACCATCAGTTATCAGTATCTTAGGAGATGACCAGTTAAACTTGGAGAAGCGAATCTTATTCACTCCAGTCATCGTAGGTGAGCCAGATGTAGTGACTGCTACCCATGCCGATGTTCCAGTATCCCAGTAATGCAAATAGTTGCTACCGCTGGTTGGTGCACGACACGCTAAGATGCCATCATTAATGCCGTTAAATACACAGACACCTAATACTTTGCCAGTGCCCGGTAAAGATGGATACGCTTCGTTGTACCCACTAATTCTACGATAGCCACCTGTTACAGCAGGCTCGTAGTTAATCAATCGTGTTGCGCTACCCGGTGATAACTCCCCTTGAGAAAGTACATCACGGTTAGTGTTTAAGCCACCCTCGCAGGATACCTTGAAGATCTGTAACTGATCTGCCACTACAGCACCCGTGTTGGCAGGTAAGCGTTAAATACTGTGCGTGGGTTGTAAGTGGAACGTAAAGATAAGTTATCGTCTACAAGTACACGGCGCATCATCTTGATGCCTTCAACGAAATCATTCTGATGAACTGCGGCACTCTGTTCATTAGAACGGAAGCGCATCATGTACATCATCGCACCGTCAATCACAACGTGAATGAAACGATCTGGAATAGCACAGACATCATCAAACGCAGTCATTGCAGTTGGGAATGTCCAGTATTTGTACTCAATAACGTATTCATCATCTGGAGTTGGCGTAACACCAAACTTCTCTTCTTGTGTCTGATATACCCGCAGTGGGACACCAATACCTGATCCACTGTCGCCTGTATCATCACCGGGGCGATACGTCTCTAAGTATTCAGTGTAAGGTATTACAGCTAACCGACGAGGTTGATTGCTCTTGTCAGCTAGTTGTTTAATGTAGAATGATTCCCAATCTACAGATGACATATCTGCTGGGAAATCGTATGTTCCAGTTCCAGCAGTTAATGTTTGTTCATAAGTAGTTAATGTAAAAGGCCACTCCTGCGCAGATTGGATAATCTTACGAACAGAAGAGTTAATAGAGTCTTTGGCAAGAGCCTGTACATTACGAACTGTCAAGAAGTCTGATTGGTCAATAACGACCTCATTCAGCCTGCGAAGCAATTCATTTGTAATGTCTAGATAAGTAGCCATTTATATTAAACACCTTGGAAGGAAGAAAGGGGGCCGAAGCCCCCAGACTTATTTAGGCAAGTTGATCACGAGCAACTTCGTCAGCACCTAATGGTGTTTCAGTTACGTCAACAATGATTGCCCACACACGAGCAGTCGATGTAGCAGATGGTGCATCAGTAACAGTTACTGTTGCATCAATTGTGTCGTCAATTGCGATGACACCCTGCGTTTGCGTACCAAACACAAAGTCTCCTGCTGAGGCACCTTCAATAGCGGTAGCCGCCATGAAGTCGGTTGTGCTGTCAGTAACTGTGACATCCATATCGGTTGAGTCGTTGGCGTCGAGTAATTCAACACCTGCGGCAAGAACAAGAGTACCTGCTTTTACCGCTGGACCAGCGACTGTACCTGTTGCGACCGGAAGCTCAACTTCCGCTTGCACCATGATTGCTTGTGAAAGCAACGATTGAGATTTAGTAGCCATTGATAAATCCTCCTATTAATAGCCAGTTTGGTAACGTAAAGTTACGAGTGACTCAGGACGAAGGATCTTACGACCATACAGATGCATACCACGAACGATGTCCGCAAAGCTGTCTGGATCACGGTAAGTCTCAGTCTTGTTGATCTGCTGAGCAGTAGCAACGGCTGAGTCGTGACCAGCTACGATAACACCGTAGTTAGTGTCTTGTGGAGTCGTAGATGCAACAGCAGGACCAGTACCAACAGAAGGAAGGTTGTTAGAAACATATACACGGAAACCATGCAAGTTGTTAATAACGAGACCATTCTGAAGTCCGCCAGCTTGTCCACCAAAGTCAGAGTTGAACAGGTTAGACTGCTCATCCTTCAAAGTTTCCATGAAGACTGGGTCAATAACCAACCAACGTCCGCTAGTATCAACAAACTGCTGATCCAACAAACGGCTCATACGAGAGATAGCCTGCAATGGAGAAACAGATGCCGCTGAAATAGCGTTAGCACCCGGTAAGCGTGGAATGATATCTACAGCTTTACCAGCACCGTTGTCTGTAACACCGAAGTCAGTTGAGTCTAGCTTCATAGAAGCGAGAAGCTCATCAGAACCAGCAGTTGTTACTGCCTTAGTACCGTTGACTTGATCGTTGACTGTGCCAGCCGCTGTGTGCAGTGAAGACTGCTTGTAACCAGCGAGGTAGCCAAGGACTTCTTGGTCATACTGGTCACGTAAACGATACGCCGCACGATCAGTAGCCATTTGCATGAAGTTCACATGTGAATGTGCTTCTTCAATGTCGTCCATCTTGAAAGCAAAGTAGTTAGCTTTGTCGATGTTCAGAGTGAAATCTTCGTCGTCAAGATTCTGCGCAGTGATCTGTGATCCACGAGCATATGACTGAACTGAAATTTCAGGCTCTTTGATAATCTTCACTGAATCACCCATCTGAGCGATTTCACCGAAGTAATCGTTGTTAGTGATATCTTCTACAGTAGAAGACTTACGGAAAGCAAGCTGTACCTGCTTTGAGTAGATTACGGGGCTAAAGTTACCATTAGGTAGGTTACCGTAGCCCGCCGCACTTGTAAATGCCATGATGACATCTCCTTGGTTGCTTGGGGTTAAGGTTATGTGTAACTTCGCAAGAGGCCATCTAACATCAGGGTGGTAAGCTCACCGGCCAAAGTGATCATACGGCCTGAGTAGTTTGGGTGTTCTGTGAAGGTGAAATAAGAATCGGTGCTATTATAGGAACTGGCAGGAACTTAAAATAGCACTTCATCATACTTCGGATTAGTTGTGGGTATCCTTACGGGGCCACTAGATTCTGCACATAGTTATATCCAGAAAATATTATATGTCAACACTTTTATCGTGCTGATCCAGATAAATCGTAAATAAACTTACCTGTGCGAATAGCTTCAGCAATTTCGTCTGCCGCTTTTTCGTATTGTTGAGCAGTCATGCGATTAACGTCTGACTCCTTAATATACGATTTGGTCTCATCACTTTCAGGGGAAGATCGCTCAGAGCGAGTGCCAATCGCCTTAGCCGCATCCTTATCCTTGGAAGACTTCTTCTTAGTCGTAATGCCCATATCAGCTTTGTACAAATCAATTGCACGTGCGGCTGACCTAGAATCGGTGTCGTTATCATACAGAGCATCTTGAACCCACTTAGGTTGTTCTTCAACCCATTCGTGGAACTGGTCTGTATCACGAATCTGCTCAAAGTCTGGGTGCACCTGCATCAACTCAGCTTCTGCTTTCTCGCGCAATGCTTCCAGTTTCATGTCATCAATTTGCTTGAACTTAGATTCAAACTCAGACGCTTGTTCGTGCGCCTTCTTCATTGCAATTGTTTCTACAATCTTAGCAACATCTGGATACTTATCCATCCACTGTGCAAGCTCATCCTCTGACTTAGGATACTGAATCTCTTTTTTAGTGGATGCCTCTAACTGAACTTTAAGCTCATTGATTTGCTTTTGAAGGTCTTCTTCTTTCTTCTGCGCATGTCGGCGTAGATCACCGTACCGTTTCTTAAAGGTCTTTTCTTCAGCAGACTCTGGCTCAGGGCCATCGTCAACAACTTCTTCCTGTTGCTCTTCAGTAGGCTCCTCTTTATTCAGGAGTTCAGCAAGCTCAGCTTCCTCTTCTTCAATGCGTTTCTTATTAGCGTTACGCTTAGCAAAGCCAGATGCGACTTTTACTTGTTCGACTTTCTCAGTCATTTCAGTTGTAGTTGTAGACATAGATTCCTCTTTTTGTCTGGGGCTAACGGTTGCCGAAGGGCGTTAGGTAGCCAGTTAATGCGGTCTTTTAACGAGGAGCCGCTAGTCCTCTTTTTGGTTGCGCCATTTGATTTAGCAATTGCAAAAACTCTGGGCCTAATACTTTAACAACGACTGCCGCTTCCGGGCTTTTTGATAGCCTGCGCAACATTTCTTTTTCTCTCTCAGTTAAACTAAGGTAGTTTTCTGTTATCTGAGCAACTTGTTCTGGACTAAAATTCATTTACATGCTTCCCTAAAATATAAGACATAGCTCCGCACAAAGAGACGCCAGAGTACATTATAACATTTCCTAGTGCGGATTTAAAGGAAAGATTTTTATCATTGATGTGATACTCATAACATTCTTGCATTACAGAAGTCCAGAATGGCGAATTGTTTTTAAGTAAAGTGTTTGCGAGAACCTTACCCCAAACATCATATCCGTCTCTCCACCATTGGGGCTGTTTCATATGCCAGTTATGCATCTTAGCAAGCTCTTTTCTCTGCTCCCATAAGCCATGCTCTACCATCTTGGTACAGCAGTATGACTCGTTGCCTCCTCCAGTATCTCCAGTATCCCCCTCGTCAAATCCGACTTCTTTCATGTCTTTATTCGCACCAGTAGTTGTTTGTCTTCCGGATGCGTCATAGTCATCGTTTGAACGATCAATGTTAAAATTTCTAGAGTTACCATTTGCATCAACCGCTCTATCGGAAATGCCATCACCATCAATATCTACGTTGACTTCGCCTCTAGGCGAAACACTCGTAACAGAAACATCAGATGGCGATACTCCCGGAGTACCTGCCGAGATATTTCGTACGGCAGTATCGTACTCCGTACGAGTAACATTAGAACCTTCTAGTGGGTCACGGGCGCGAGTTCTCGTGTCGTCAAGAGTAAGCCGTTCGTCATTTTCTTCCTCAAATAAAGCGGCAAACGCTTCTGTTTTAGGATCTGGTCTCTCAGCTAATAAGTCGCGAAGCTCTCTATCTGACAATTCGCCATCCATAAACAACGCATCTTCCACAGCTTTCTTTTCTTCTGCTGATATTTTTCCATCTTCGTTTGCGTCAAGTTGAATATCAGAACGGGCGATATTTGCTATAGTTTGCTGTGGTGTTAATTTCCCGCCAGATGATTTTGATATACTGTCTGCTACTGTTTTTGTAGCCATTGCGTCATTGACAAGTGAAGATTCATTGTACTTATCTAGACCAAAGAAAGTGAAACTGTTTTCATACTTACCAATATCTAGTCCGTACTGATTGGCTACTTTTTTGTAAGCATCCTGTGCTGACATATTCAAATTGTATGCATTTTTAGCCATGCCTACAACGCCGCCCATTTTAACAAAATCGGATAGCCCGCCAAGGAATCCTTCACTTTTATTTTTAGGATTTTGTGGGCTTTTGCTCCACTCTTTAGAAAACTCAGGATCAAGCTCAGACAACTGATTCATTGTCGTAACCCATCCTTCATATTGTTCTTTTTGTTGTTGTTGCTGTTGTGCGCTAGTCGCACTGTCCCCGCCATCACCACCGGTAGACGGTGCTTCTACAGTAGGTGCCGCAACTTCAGGTTTTGCTTCTTCTGCTTTGTATACTTTAAATCCCGCTGGTATCTCTTCAGTAGGCACACCATTGATGAAAGTAAATGTCCGCATTTCCCCATTAGGACCAATATATTGACGTTGCTCAGGAACACCAGAACCGGCAGGTGATGTCATTGATCTGTAGCGAGTAGGATTAATAACAGGCACTGTTGGAGGTGTATAAACATTGGGCGCCAGATAGCCTACAGTAGATTGCTGTGGCTGATAATTAAAAGCTTGTGTGCTGATTCCTGCAGGGTTGTAAATATTTTGCTGTGGCTGATACGCATACGTCTGTTGCGTACTAGAAGTCACAGGAGCGCCAGTTGTCGTTACAGCACCTCCCTGCGCAAAATTCAATGTCTCTGGATCGTTAGGATCAAACTCGTCAATTAACGCATCAATGTCAACATCCATTTCTGCTGTGTCATCCATGGTAGCTTCTTCACTGTTACCCATCTGACCCATGTCTTCCATTTGCTGAAGACCTTGCTTAGCCTTGTTACGCAACTCCATGAGATTCTCAAGGCCAATGTAACGCACAACATCTGCAGGTAGCACAAACTCACCTTCGCTTAGTTGAGCAGGAATATCATCACGCACTTCTTCCTTCAATGAGCCTGCAGGAACTTCATTGCCAGACACTGGGTCAACGGAGCCGCCCTCCTCCAGTAATCCGCCTTCAGCATACTTACCTTCTTTTTTACTTTGGTCTAGATAGTCTTGCGCCTCTTGAATTGATATTTCTCCAGCGCGTAGTTTTTCAAGGATATCATTTGCTGTGTAAGCATCTTTAGCTTCTTCGTTAATAAAATTAACTTGCTTCTTACCATTAGCAGAAAACTCAGAAGTAATCCCTTGTTCTTGCATCTCTGCTGTCTTTTTATCTAAGTCAGCAAAGGCGGAATTTGCTTTATCTTTTTGTGTCATACCGCCCTCTGAGAATCCATTTGTCATCTGCTCTTCTAGCACTTTATCTTCTGCCGCCATAATACCTTGATCTGAAAATCCCTCTGGTACATCTTCCATACGATCAGCGGCTAATGATTCACGCTGTCCCATGAAGTCTGCATACTTTTCACGTAACTTCTTTTCTGTTTCCGGTGCCATTAACACACCGCTACGAGAGCGTGCTTTTTTGATCGCAAGCTCCTGAGACTTATGGGTGCTAGTTGGTTTGATCTCTTTATTCTTGACCATTTCAACAAGTTCATCTTCGTTATAGATGATGCCATCGTGAATAGATGGAACATTAACCCACTTACCAGAAACTTCAATTGTCATTGATTTTTCAGATACTGGCTCACCATTCTGGTCAATGTATATTGGTTTTCCTGCTTCTGTCGTAAGTTCGGTCATGTAACCGGCTGATCTAGCCATTGCTTAAAGCCTCATCCCTTAAATACTTGAGTGAACGCAGAACTTGTATTGCACCCTGCGATTGGTGAATGGACACTATATTGTCCGATTGTTCTAGTTTCTTGTGCTGTTCGGATATCATGATGTCCAAATAGTCACAGTAGGCATTCCACTGATTGTTGTTACTGCAGAGGGGCTTGAGCTTGCTGACCACCTTCTGCCGCTGGTTGTTGTCCACCTTGGTCATTTCCTGTAAATCCTTGTTCTCCCGGTACAGGAGCTTGTCCTACACCAATGTTCCCACCACCTGCTCCAGACGTATCCTGCACTCCCGGTGGCCCACCTGCTGGTTGTGCAGGGGCTGGAGGTGCATTCTGTTGCATGAGCTTCTGCTGTAATGCCGCCTCTTCCAAAGAGTTAGTTACTTTTTCTGGATCAAGGTCCATAGACTTAGCAATTTCTCGCACGATGTATGGGAACTTAGCAAACGGCGCGAGTGCTGGATTAGATGCAACTTGCAAGAACTGCATGAGTCGTTGACTACGTACTTCATTCGCCATCAACGATTCAGTACCACGTGCCTTAACTTCTAGGTCACCCTTGATGTCAGGATCAAAGTCAAACTGCATATTGAATGAGAACATTGACTTACCCAAAGGCGCGAGTAAGTAATCATCAACATTCTTAATGACGGTCTTAATGCCACCAGCCGCCGCATTCATCAGCATGGAGATGCCAGATGCTGTACGGCCTACACCGGATACGCCAGTCTGTCCATGCGCGAAAGATGGTAAGCCTGTTGACTCATCCGCTAACACACGGGCCTTGTCAAACAACTGCATGTTCTCACCAGATACGTTCGGGAACTTCGTACCGAAGATAGCTTGTCCCGGAGCGCCGCCCTGTCGGCGGAAGACCTTGCCCGGATATACGGACAAGTCCTGCCCCGGCACTAGGTTTGTCTCATCAATCTCAATTAACAGATTGCCTGAGAGAACAGCATTGTCCACAGCCATACGCATGAAGCCGTTCATCAGTGTCTGGGTATCGTCCATGTTTTCTGCGATACCTACACCGAAGAATGAGTATGGATTTAACTCATATGGCACAGCATAGTATGGGATGCGGGCAGGCTTAAACGGGTTAATGACAGCACGTAAGATGCGGTTGTTGCAGAACCATATGTTCGCTTGTACTTCATCAAGATCTTCAAATTCTTCTGGGATTTCAATGTCAGCAGTCTTTAAGATCTCAGGATCAATGACTCCCCAGTACTCAATTACCTCAAAACGATCAATGTCGTGATCTGTTTGATAGTCACGTAGATCGTCTTCCCAATACTTCTTCACGTAGCCTTCACCCATTTGGATGACATCATCAATGACTTGCTTACGGAAAAACGGACGCTTCTTTAATGATCGCAATTGTGAACGCGACATCTTATGGCGCTCAATAACGTACTGAGCTTCATCCATGTTTGATGCGTCAGGATCAGGATAGAAGTTCCACACAGAAACATGGGACGTAGAGGGAACCGTCTTGATTGTTGGGTTGTATTCCCCTTCCTCGTCCCAATTCGGATACTCTTTGTCTACTGCAAATGGACCTTTCATGATTCCAGTACCAAAGAGTGCCATCTCAAACGCAGTAGAACGGAGTTGCTTAGAAGCGTGAGCTTCTTCTAGCTGATCCATGATCTTCTTTTCCATGCGCTTGGCGGCATATAAAGCAGGCTCAAAGGTTACCGCAGTCGGAGTTAACCCATACCCTTCTTCTAAATCTTCAATTTCGGATAGCTTTTCTTCCAGTGGCCCAAGATTCATTTCCTGTAAACTTTGGCGTGTTGCACCTGCAGGGAATTCTTTACCATCACCCTCAAAGCCGTAAGGAGATGCAGGAGACATTGTTGCCTGCGCCAACGGCTTAGGTTGTGCGTCAAAGCTAACAGCTTCGCTGACGCCTTCTGGTAAACGAGTAGGCTCAACAGAAATTGGAAACTTTTGATTTGCGAACAGTACGTCAATGATCTGACCGTACGCCGCTAATGTTTTAGTTTTAGTTACTTTAATAAATACACGAGACTTCTCAGCTTCAGTAAACTGAACGTCTGGGCCGTAGATGCCACGATAGTTACGATACGCCTGCAACCAACGATCTTCGTCTTGCCTACGAGTATCCTCTGCTTTAGTGTATCTCTCTGTAATGAAACGCACTAAAGATTGTAACTCAGAGGGATCTTGCTCCATCTCTTCGGCAATATCCTCCAAAGAAATTTGCTGATCACTTTCAAAGATATCGTCATCTTCCATATTTAATATCCAAATTTACTGTCTGCTGGAACGAAACTAGATGTTCGTTGGTGAGAGGGATCATAATCCCAAATAGAAAAGCGAGGTCTGGACATTATACCATAACGCAACGCATCATATAAATGATCTTCTGATTTAGTGTCAATATCTTCTGGGTTCTTTTTATCCAATGGGATAATAGGAAGTTGAGCAATTAAGTTAGTACAAGTATTAAAGAATATCAGTCTAGGTTCTTCAGTGTACTCATCAACCTGCAGTCTGCGATGCAATTCATTCTTGCCTGATACACGAGAACCTGCTGAGCGATCAGATGGTCTCCACCGACATCCTTTCTGAATCATCTGCTCAGCTAGCGATGGACCTGTGTCACCTCGCTTATGCCAGCACGAACTATCTAGTACCCCGTACTTGATGTTACCGTCACCCGATTCAAGATCAAGAACCATGTCTGCAAGATCAGTTGCCAAAACCTTACTAACATAAAGCTCACGATAGACAATAAGCTGTTCATCAGGAGAACAGGCAATCCAAACAACAGCAGAATAAGAGCCATACCCATAATCGCAGGCCCGAAACTTAACCCAATTATTAGGAATGTCAAAAGGCTCAACAACGTGAACTTGTCTGTTGAACTCAGGAAACGCCGCACCTTCAGCAACATCCCAGTTACCCTCAAGTAATTGTTTACGTTGATGCTCCGGTAAAGACAAGAGCATCGCCTCATAGTCCCCCGCATCATATAGGTGTGGGTTATCAACTAGCATTGCAGGTATAAACTTACGCTTAAACAATGCTTGGCCTTCTTTAGAATGACCTTTAGGGTAAGCTAAAGTCTTACCACTTTCAATATCTGTTGCGCTGAACGCACTGCCCGGTGGAGAAGGATCAATGAACATCTTCTTCACCCAAGCATGACCCGGTCCACCGGGGTTAGTCGTAGCTCTCATATATACAGGTAGATCAGATGCTGTACTACGCAAACGTGATCTCATGTAGTCCCATGCAAATGGTGTATGCCACTGTGTTAATTCGTCGAATCCTATCCAACTAAATGCCTGTCCCTGATAGCGAAGTACGTCATCGTCTCTGTCAAGATACGAGAACCACAACCTAGCTCCACTAGGCGCAGTCCACTGCATCTTACGCTCTGACCATTTGATACCCGGCCAGATCTTCGGATACATCTCCTGAGACTTCCATACAAGCTCTCTAAGCTCCTCATTGGTGTGTCGCAATAGCAA
>ENA-OUOG01004213-OUOG01004213.1-marine-metagenome-genome-assembly--contig:-NODE-4213-length-12577-cov-6.582800_pt1 | contig 12577 bp, 12 predicted proteins | sample MGYA00248635_ERZ508505 | MGnify/ENA primary metagenome ERZ508505 (study PRJEB26176, sample SAMN06267871) | marine metagenome | isolation source: Saanich Inlet, British Columbia, Canada | place: Pacific...
GCGCAACTGAATAGCGCATCTGATTACGGCTCAGAAGGTTGCAGGTTTGAATCCTGCCGAGGTCACTTAAGAATCAATCAGATTTGCTATTGGGCTCAACTAATTTAGTTGGGCCTTTTTTTATTTGAGCCCTTTCCACAATTGGGATAAACCCAATTCTGTAATCAGTTGCTTAACCTTTTTGTTTAAAAGAACTTGACAGTCCAAATTAAGAATTAAATCTTATTTATGTGACACAAAATGACTTTTGCGCCATCAATTTGACACATATTTGACACATAATTTCAACCTCAACGTAAAATGAACTTGAAGGCTGATATGTTCGATGGATGAATGAAATTAACCGATTTGGAAGCTATAGAAAAGGTTCATCCTTAGTTTCCTCATACCACTCCTTCATCTGGTAATCGTGAGTTTGTTCATCCAACAGCGATACTCTCGCTATCTTAAATAAACCCTGAAGGTCTAAAGAGACCGGTATAACACCTTCATAATTCGATTTAGTGCGTTTAATAAGGCTTTCCTTAACCATTTCAGTATTCTCTTCTTTAACCAGTATACAGTCGTGTATAGGAAGCGCAAATATATTTTTGGGTAAAGCCATATACTCATCAATGAAAATCGCACTCTCAGCTTTAAACCCTATATGACTAACGATCTTATGATCAGGAGTCTTCTTTTTAATGATAAAATCGATAAAAAATGGAAATAATCTTTTTAACTCACTTAGTAGTTCCGAAGGGTAATATCGCTTATTGAGTGTCTTTAGTATATTTAATTTAAGTAAAGAATACTCCATTTCTCTAAAGACTTTAGAATTATCTTGTATATGCTTATAGAAGCCTCCTTTGTTGAGGAGGTATAGACAAAGGTCGATTTCCTCCTTCAGAGGTTTGTTAATGCTAATAGAGGCTGTTTTTAACTCTTTAAGCCACTCCATCACAAGCAAGGATAGCTGTGCAGAGGACATATCTACCTCCCATATGAGTTCATTGTCTTTAGTCCGCATACAGGTACGTATATGCTTTGGTATTGATGCAGCAATGTGATACACCCTGCCATATTCACTTAGTGTGGGTCTAAAACATAATGGAGACTTATAAACCTCTAAGGGCGTTGAGGTGTTATTTAAGGCTCTAAAGCCTTTATAATAGTCTTCATACCTTTTCATTTGAAACTCATTAAACGGCTCTGAAATGTCGTTTAAATAACCATTAACCTCTTCGTACTTGCGGTCTGGCATTAGCTGTTGTACAAAGTAGAATTGTTCGTTTAAGAGCTGTAGCTGCGCTGTGTTGTATAATATTTTCTTAAAGACAGGATTCTTAACTACTTCTTTATATTCAGCTTCAGAGAGCCGATTGAGTCGTCTCTCGAATTGCTTGTTCCGAATGATGTCCGTTGTAATAACTTTAATAGCGTCTGGTCTTAATCTAAACGACTTACTATTTCTACCAGTTGAGTAGCTGGGATTTACCTCAATCAAATTGAGGGAGTTAAGTGTCTCAATTATGGTCTTGTAATACTCTGTTCCTAAATATTTCTTTAATAGACCAGAATGAATCTCTACATATTTATCATAGGTCTTATTAATGGCAAAGTTTTTTCGAGCGATTACTGTAATCAACCAATTACACTTATCATAGAAGTTTAGTTTATCTACTCTTCTTGATAGATTATTTAGGCTTCCGCTTGCTAATAAAAGTTGTGGAAGCCCCTTAATAGTATACTGTTCCATAACTCCGAACACATATGATGTAAGCCTACTAAAGATACGAATAGCACAGCAAGCCCTTAAAGGCGTAGCTGTGCAGTTATTCACATAAGATTACCAGTATGGGTTGCGCTGAAGATATCTAAGATGCGATAGTACAAACAGAAATAGTTAAGCAACCCATACAAGACAGTAGCATCGTTAGTTATTGGCTTAGGGGCTTTAAAGGCCCCAAAGCCTGCACAGTCAACGAACTTTAACGAGAATTTTTCTAATGAATTGTATTTCTAAGGTCTAAGCTGCTCCAGATATAACGACTTCATTTAATTAGGGTAATAAAATCAGGGTCCAATATTTACTCATTTTAATCACACCCTTCAACGGTCATTATAGAGCCAAAATTATTCCATAATGTCGAGTATTCTGAAGTGGTACTCCATAAATCGTATTGATCTTGATTTACTTTTATACATCTCAGTTTAGGTAAATGTTCAAAACTAATGCCTAAGGTGAATTGGCTAAGGTTAGTATTTTCTGACACATCAATAACCTCAAGGTTATAAGAACCTCCCAACGAAAGCTTTTGCAGGTTTTTAAGTGGCTTTAAATCTATACTATTTAATCTGTGAACCGTTATTACTAACTCTTCAATATTATTTGAGTTAGAAATATCTAAGAAATTAAGTGAAGCGTTATTTATGTTGAGTGCATTTTTGTAAATGTATAGTTGCTTTAAATCCGGTTTGTTTGAAAAGTCTAATGTTTCAAACTGATGATTCTGGGCTACAAATCGAATTAATTTTGTTAACTCCGGTAATTCAAGAATCGTACTCGCACCGCTTAACTCTCCATTTATAATTTTTTGGTTTTTACTTACATTGAGTGCTTCCAAGTTTTTAAAATTACCTATTCCTGTCCAATCGGTAATCTCATTTTCATCCAATGAACAATCAGCCCCTGTTCCATTTTCAAATCTTGTAATATTTAATGCTTCTCTTAAGGAAAAGAGACCATTCAAGCTATTATCTTTTCCACAATCAATTAGAGCTTTTTCAAAGGAAGAGTCAGGGATTTCAAAAAATAAATCTTCAAAAACAGCAGTTATAAAAAATGATTTATCTACTGTTAATTCTATAGGATTTTCAGTTGATTCGATATCACCCTCCCACCGAATAAATCGTTCTCCTTCATTTGAAGGAATGGCTGTCAATTGGACAACACTATTTTCGTTAAATGTGAAAGATTCAGATGAGTTTCCTTCAACAAGGATAAGATCTTCTACTTCTCCGAATCCTATAATCTCGATATTAATTTGGTGTGTTATCTTATCAGTCCTAAAGTCTATTGATTCTCCGTATTCAACTCCCTTTTCGTTAATCGCATATGCTCTAACCTTGTATTCAGTATCTGCTTGTAAATTCTCCAGTAAAACCTCATATTGACCTTTTCCAGCTCCTGATTCTATTTTTATATCATCTATTGTAGGTAATGCATTTATTGCATAACATACTCCGCGCTCCTGGACAGGTGATCCTCCATCATCAAACACATACCCTCCAGATTTTGCAGATGAAAATGTAACATCTTTAACTTCTGAGGTTTGGATATGAATATCACCTATTTCTGTTTTGAAACTTTCCTCTGGACCATATGATATTTTATCAATTTCCACACCTTGAAAGTAGGTTCTAAAAAAATAATTTGAATTGGGCTTTAGACCATCTATTGTTTTATTTATGCTTGTTCCATTTACAATAATCTTAAAGTCATCGATCGTAGCAAATGGACTTTCTGAGTACACAAATCCTTGACTGGTAATTGTAGGATCACAAGTAGGTGGGTCAATTTTCCCTGATAATATTGCGCTTGTTTCTCCTACCTCTGAGGCAGGAAATGTTTCCAAATTTGGAATACTTGAACAAACCTCCTTAGCACACGAACTGGAAAGAAGAATGAGGATAATTATTAGATATTTTTTCATAATCCTAATTTAAAAATATTCACTCTCTTAAAATCGCATATTTAACATTGACATTATATTCCTATAAAACTGGCATATCTTCTTCCTTAAGTTCCGCAACATCTAAGCCTCTTAAATAGGTTAGGGACACCATTACGTTAGAATGCCCCATAGCTGCTTTTAGCTTCTCTATAGAGCCTGTTCTTTTGTATATATCAATAGCACCAGTATGCCTAAAGGAGTAAAGTGTTTGATTAGCCTCTAACAGTTTGGAGCGCTTCTTAAAGCGGCTCCAAAGCCCTTTAAAATAGTCTGGGTCAAATGGCTTTTCTTTACCAGAGAAGATGTTGAGGTGGTCCTTATTTTTTTTTAAAACTTCTTTAACGTAAAATGGCACCGGAACGATTCTATTACGTCCTGACTTGTTTCTATCGCCAGATAGACTAATGTAGTTGAGGTCTTCTGAGAAGTCGCCCCAAGTAAGCTCTCTAATCTCCCTATGGGGCCTTAAAAGGCACCCATAGGTGAGAAGACAACAGGTGTGAAGATTCTCGTTATAGGCCTTGATTTCCTCCAACAGGGCAGGGGTGTTAGTGTATGGCTTATTAAGCTTTGTCTTAGCCCGCCTTCCACTTATTTCCTTAAGAGGGTTCTTCTTCCAACCTAACTCTCTGGCAGTATTAAATAATACCTGAAGGCTTCTACGCATTGTATTGTACGAAGTTGGGTTGGAGAAATGCTCCAACACTTTCTTTACAACCCTTTCTGAGACTTCACCATTTGTTTGTTTGCTTAGTGTTGACAATGTATATCTTAACTGTCTTTTGTAATGCTCAGATACTCCCTGCTCAACTTTCTTATCAGCAGCTTTCATCAACACTTCTATATCAGATAGCCCTTGTAGTTTATTCTTTACCGCTTTGTGCAAAGGATTATATCCTGCTAATAACTTGGAATAGACTTGAGCAGCGAGGATTTTACTCTGAACTAATCGCTCACTTTCAGGAAAAGAATTTGGTTTAAGTTGGATACCGAAAGACCGTCCGTTTTGTAATCGCATTCTTTTGCCCTTGTAGTTGACTACAACCTCAACTCTTCCATCCGGTCTTCGACGAATTCTTGGATAGGAAATTGACTCAATTTGACTCATAATTGACACATTTTTAAAGTTAAACGTGTCAAGTACTATAAACACTAAGAGTTCAAGAATAGCGCATCTGATTACGGCTCAGAAGGTTGCAGGTTTGAATCCTGCCGAGGTCACTTAAGAATCAAGTGAAGACTGGCATCCATAGGGTGCCAGTTTTTTTATGGCTATTTCCGTCTCAAGCATGCTTGTGTATGGAGAGAAGGCAAAAAAAAAGTGCTGCGAAGCAGTGAATGTTTTTTCTTGATTTAGACTACGGAGTTCAAAGGAAAACCCGAGACGCAGTCGAGAGTAATCCTCAATACATAATCTCAAGTACGATAATCGTACACATTACTCCCCAGAGAAAGGCCAAAAAAGCAAATCCAAATAAGCCTAGTTTCTGTAACAACCAGTAATTAATCTTGAATCGAAAGGGAATTAGACGATCCATTCCCTTTTTGGTGAACGAATACTGCTCCATAAGTTATTGATTAAGGTTACCCCCTAAGTTACTATATATTAAGCAAGTAAGAGTGTAGATGTGGTTGCCAACACAAAGACAAGGAGCGTAATCAAAAACATTGAAACCGGTTTTAGCCACCACCTATAATCTCCATTTCGTTGTACATAAACGATATAGAAGGTATTGATTACCACTAACAAGATGAAGAGATTATTCATCACATCAGCTACTGTCAAAATTTCACTACTAATTGCAGAATCAACAAAGTATTTATTACCAACTACGGCGATAATCGAACCGATTGAAAGTTCAATTCGCGATTCAAATTCATCCTTAGTAATAAAAAAAGCTAGCCAAGAAATGAACATGGCGATAAGACCTCCTGAAAAAAGTTTCAGAAAGAGCCACGAATTCTTTCGAGAGATCATCATTTGAAACTCTCCGATACTTCGAACCTCAGTCCTTCCTAGATCCTCGTCGTATATGGTAGTTTCTTCAAAAGTTTCATTGAATAAAATTGTATCAATCACAAAACCTCTACGCAGATTTCGAACTCCAGAGAAATTAGGTGGAAACACCTTAGAGTCACGAATTCGAACTAAGGAACTATCTTGTAATGATTCGATTCTTAACGTTACCTTTTGAACATCAAAGGGATATCTGGTCATATCCCAATTGTGATACATCTCGGTTTCTAAATACTTAGAAAACTGAGCTTCACCTTCAAAAGTTCCATCGTAATCCCAGGAAGTTTCCTTGAGATAGGAATTTTCAGGATGAACCACTCGAAATAAATTCTTTCGCTCAGGCATTAGGAAAAGGGTATCTCCATTATTAAGCGCATAGGCCACCTCTTTATCATGGTAGGCATATAAACTCGATTTTATAATGTAGTTAGGTTTATTCGTTTCAAAGGATAGAAGATCTTCAAGTACAAACTCAAACGATAATTCTACAGGAATATCTAACTGAACTGAATCGGGATCTTTAAATGAATATACCCTACTCCAATACGGATGCTCTTTAATCGATTTAGTCTGAATCTCACCTAATTCACTTTCTCTATAATCTTGTTCACTGCATGAAGCCGTCATGAGAAGCAAAAAGAGCCCTAATAATTGTCGTGAAAACATATTAGCAATATAAGTTTTTGCTCGAACACCATAGATATATTCATTAATTTTCGGTAATGAAACACACGAAAACAGCCACACTATTTTTTGCCTTGTTAGTATCATCGCTAGTAACCGCTCAAAGCTTTACAGGAAAAAACACAAAATCGGCTGATCCTTTTAAAGAATTAGGAATTACTATCGTTCAGAACGATTCAGAGACCACAATAAATGTTTCTGGAATTGAGAAACTTATCGAAGATTCAGAAACCCGCTTTAAGTATACACCTAAATACCTTGACTGCTTAAACTGCAATGAGCACTCACTAGAAGTCGTCTATGAAATTGTGGGAGAATATACTTTTGGCGGACATTCAGGCAGTAAAACCTTTTCATTACGGTACTCACCGACAATAGAAAGCAGAAACGTACGTAGCCTTCAAATGATTGAGAGAAACGGAGAGAATTTAATTGCCGCAGAAAGTTTTAAACGAACAATTACGAAAGGAACAACGCTTTATATCAAGCTAATTGAAGTTCGGGGATATGTGGTCAATAACAGCATCCGAACCGATAAAAAGTTCTATCGATTAGGAAAGCTTTTTAAGTTTTAGGCCTCCTCAATAGTAGCTGTCAAACCCGCCTGAAGAAGCGCTTCACATCTCGGTCTTAAATCGTCATAATCTCCTCTCTTTACCGAACACTTACCTTTGAAATGAACGATAAGCGCACATTGATGAGCTTGTTCTTCAGTGTGCTCACAATAACGCACTAGCATTGCGATAACATGATCAAATGTATTGTAATCGTCGTTGTGCAGCACAATTTCATAACCACTAGCTTCTAGGGTTTCAATCGCTGCATCTGTTTGTTCTTCGGTTTGACTAAAATGAACGAATTCTGTCATTAATCCTTAAATCGAAATTTTGCGGCAACCCAGCGATCTAATTCTGTAGACTCGAAAAGACTGAGACCATGCACCGAGAAAGCATCTATTATCAGCGGTAGGTCTTCGATGTAAAACCCACTTACCCATAACTCAGATGAAGCATTCATTTTGGTTACATAGTCTGATACCTGATCGAGAAGAATATTACGATTAATATTAGCAAGAATGATAGCATAGTGCCCTTTAGCTTTTTGACAGCTATCATCTTGCCATGCATCAATCGAAACCTTGTTTCTTTCCGCGTTTTCTAGGCTATTTTCAATACACCAAGAGTCAATATCTATCGCATCACAGCTTGCTCCCTTTAACGCCGCTAGAATAGCTAAGATACTAGTACCACAACCCATATCGAGCACGCGTCTATTTGTTAGGGTATCTAATTGACTCAAAAAATCGAGCATTTGATAAGTGGTTTGATGATGACCAGTACCGAAACTCATCTTTGGTTCGATAATCAACTCATAGTCTGCTTTGATCGGATCATGAAAAGGAGCAATTACCGATACACGATTTCCAACTACAATAGGCTTAAAATCAGATTCCCATTGGGCGTTCCAATTTTCCTGTTGAATTTCATTAATCGTCCATCCAATAGAATCTGCGATACTACTACTGTAAGGAAAGTGATCTTCAGCACTCAGCTCATTGGCATTAAATAGGGATTGATCTACATACGCCTTGACACCATCTTCAGTTTCTAGGAAGGTATCAAAAGGCAAAGCTGAAAGCTCATCCACCAATACATCTCGAGTAGGCTCTAGAGGCTTAACCGTAAAAGTAAGCTCGAAATATACAGGATCTGCACTCATTACTCCGCAGCAGCAACGATAGCTAAAAAGTCTGACGCCACGAGTGAGGCTCCACCTATTAGACCTCCATCAATATCAGGATTCGCGAAAAGATCCTGTGCATTTCCGGGTTTCACGCTTCCCCCATAAAGAATTCGAACCTCAGAAGCAATCTCAGCTGAGTAGGTATCACTTAAAAACGATCTAATATGTGCATGAATTTCTTGAGCTTGTTCTGGCGAAGCGGTTTCTCCAGTACCAATAGCCCAAACGGGCTCATAAGCTAAAACTATCTGACTCATTTGTTCGGCAGTCACGCCTTTTAGTCCAGAACTAAGTTGCTTAGAAACTACCTCAAAGTGAGAACCGTCTTTTCGCTCTGAAAGCTGTTCTCCAAAACAAAAGATCACGCGAAAACCAGCTTCAATGGATTGAAGTACCTTTTCATTAATAATTTCATCCGTTTCATCGTAAATATCGCGACGCTCTGAGTGACCTAAAATCACCTGATTAACTCCGATCGATTGAAGCATATCAAGTGAAGTTTCTCCTGTAAAAGCCCCATTTGCAGCAGCATTTACATTTTGAGCAGCAACAGCAATCTTTGTATTTGATGTAGCGTTTACCGCACTTTCTAATACCACATAAGAAGGAGCGACAACTACCTCAACGTTTGATGGTAAGTTCATTGAAGCTAACTCTGATAAGAGTGACTTCGTTTCGCTTAGATTCTTATTCATTTTCCAGTTACCTGCTACAATTGGAGTTCTCATTGTATTCTTGATTTGATGATTAATAGATATCGTTTATATGTTTTTTATCAGTGATTACACCCTGATTCAGCCAAAGTACACCAGGGTTTGAACGCACAATTGTTTTCACAGTTGTTTGATCACATTGGTACCAGCGAATTACCATACCGTATTCTTCATAGAATTTATTTACGCTATTGTCAGAAGCGGCTGTCATACCGTAAATTACATGCCCCTTCGCTGATTTCTCCTCGGCAAAATTGACCACCTTATCAAAATCGTTTAATGAAGCCGAATCAAAATCGTAAGAAGTAATTAAGATCGCCTTTTCCTCATTAAACAAACTCGAGGTATAATCTTCTCCATCCAACATCATTGTGAAATCGTGAATCGGAGGTTCGAAAGCCGCCTGTACTAATTCTGTTTTCACACTACCGGTAAAGTTCGCGTCAGAAAGATCAGGAAAACTACCTGAAGTAATTTCTTCGAACACCTTTCCGTCACGCTCAAAAGTCCAGATATAACGATATTCCTCGGCCGGAGCATCTTCAGGAATCTCCATTTGCTTAGGGATTGATACTCCAATTTTATAAGGGCGAAAATCAATTAATGGCAGATGACTGAGTACCCAATAACCCAAAAACACTGATCCAATAAGAGAAAGGCTCATTAGGCGAATAGACCATCGGTAAGACACCCAATAGTTGATATGCTTAAATCCCCAATAAAGGATCAGAATAGCAACAAGTAAAATGACATCTTTAGTAAAAGATTCCCAAGGGGTGAGTTTTATCGCATCCCCGAAACAACCACAATCAGTAACTTTATTGTAGTAGGCTGAATAAAAGGTTAGGAACGTAAAAAAAGTGATCAGACCCAATAGATTAAAGACAACGAATCGCCTCCAAATACCTAATAGCAGAGCTACACCAAGTAACACCTCAAAAATCACTAGAAACACGGCTAAGGGAAGAGAAAAGGCAGATAGAAAGTCTAGGTTAAAAACCGCAGGACTAAAATATTCATCCAACTTAAACGAAAAACCCAGTGGATCGTTAAGCTTAATGAGCCCTGAGATAATAAATAGAAGCCCAACAAATACCCGCATGATCGATACTACTATTTTCATGCCTGTCCTAAGTGTATAAGTGCAAATACTGCATAGTTCAACATGTCTTGGTAATTCGCATCGACTCCCTCACTAACCAAGGTCTTTCCTTGTTTATCTTCAATCTGCTTTACCCGGAGTAATTTTTGCAATATAAGGTCGGTAAGAGAACTCACTCGCATTTCTCTCCATGCCTCTCCATAATCGTGATTCTTATTTAGCATCAGTTGCTTACAACGGTCGGCCTTTTCTTTGTACAGTGCTACCGCTCTTTCTGCATCGATATCTGGGTTCTCAGCGATACCCAAATCAATCTGAATAAGCGCCATAATGCAATAATTGATGACACCAATAAATTCTGATACCTCGCCCTCGGCTACCTTACGCTCAGAAAGTGTTTGCAAACTTCGAATACGCTGGGCCTTAATGAAGATTTGATCCGTTAAAGACGGTAACCGCAAAATGCGCCATGCTGTGCCATAATCATAGGATTTCTTTTCAAAGAGTGATAGACACTGGTTGATAATCGAATCAAATTCAGCAGAGGTATCCGCCATAGCTATATTATCTTTAAGGGTTGCCGTAACTTAGAGGCAGTTAAATTACAATCGTTCAAATATAAAGGTATCAGATGACAATTCTTTTGAAAAAACGACTGATTGACCTAAGCACTCCAAAAGTGATGGGGATTCTAAATCTTACTCCAGATTCATTCTATGACGGAGGCCGATTAAAGTTCAACAGCCAAATCTTAACGTTAGCTGAAAAACACTTGAAAGATGGAGCCTTCGCACTCGATCTAGGCGGATATTCCTCAAGACCTGGTGCTGATCATATTTCAGAAGAATACGAATTAGAAAGAGTATTGCCTGCAGTCGAATTACTCACTAAAGAGTTTCCCGAAGTGCCACTCTCCATCGATACTTTTAGATCAACAGTAGCCGATGCCTGTCTGAAATCAGGAGCATCAATGATTAATGATATTAGCGGGTCGCAAATAGATCCTAAAATCTTAGAGGTGGTCGCTGAGCACAAAGTCCCCTACATCGGTATGCATATGAAAGGAACTCCTCAAACCATGAAAGAACTTTGTCAATACGACGATCTGATAGTTGAAATGAGAATGTATTTCTCTAGTCTCATTAAGCGTTGTACTGAGCTGCATATACACGATGTCATTATAGACCCAGGATTTGGTTTTGCAAAAAATACAGAACAAAATTTTCAAATATTGAGGGAGCTAAAAGAATTTCAACTGCTTGACTGTCCTATTTTAATCGGTCTAAGTCGAAAGTCGATGATTTATAAAACCTTGGGCACCAATGCATCTGAAGCACTTAACGGTACAACCGCACTCAACATGATCGCATTGCAAAACGGCGCCTCTATTTTAAGGGTACACGATGTAAAGGAGGCTATGGAGTGTGTTACACTATCTCAAAATTTGTAACTTTCAACTCAACCAAATTTCGACCGTGAATCCATTCGAGTTTATCGATTTCAAAATAACTGATGCGCTTGACATACTGCTCGTTGCGCTCCTGCTATATAATATTTATAGAATTGTTAAAGGAACCGTAGCCATCAATATCTTCTTAGGATTGGTGATTGTATGGACGTTCTGGAACGTAACCAAACTACTTGAAATGAAAATGATTAGCAGTCTGGTAGGCGGATTCATGCAGGTAGGGTTCATCGTTCTAGTCGTGGTTTTTCAGCAAGAAATACGAAAGTTCTTATTAGTTCTCGGATCTGGCAAATTCTCCACTAAAACAATGAGTCGATTCTTCAGATTCTATGGAAATAAACCTGCAGAACCTGAAGTGAATGTGGAGGCATTAATCACTGCGTGTAAGCATCTCAGCCAACAGCGTTTGGGAGCACTCATTGTAATCGAGAGAAATAGTAGTTTAGAATTTTTAAAGGCTTCTGGAGATCGAATGAATATTGAAATCAATGCTCCTATCCTAGAAAGCATTTTCTACAAAAACAGTCCCCTTCACGATGGGGCGGCCATTATTCAAGGCAATCGCATAACCGCCACTAGAGTCATTCTACCAGTGAGCAACGCTTCTGATATTCCCGCCCATTATGGTTTAAGACATAAAGCCGCTTTAGGTATTACCGAAAACACCGATGCTATCTGTCTAGTAGTAAGCGAAGAACGGGGAGAAATCGCCTATGTTAGAAATCGAAGCTTTATCAACTTCGATAGCGATCAGGTACTTGCCGCTAAGATCAAAAGAGATTTAGCTAGTTAGGCCTCACTAAGCACCGCAAATTGGGCTTGATAGAGCTGATAATACATTCCTTTTTTGGATAACAACTCCTCATGTGACCCTCTCTCTACCACTTGTCCCTGATCCATTACAAGAATTACATCTGCCTTTTGTACCGTAGCTAATCGGTGAGCGATGATGATTGAAGTTCTACCCTCGGTTATCTTTTCTGTAGCACGCTGAATCAGCTGCTCCGCATAAGTGTCAATTGATGAAGTTGCCTCGTCAAGAACTAGAATGCTAGGATTTGCCACATATGCCCTTAAGAACGAAATAAGTTGTCGCTGACCACTAGATAAGGTACTACCACGTTCATTAATTTC
>ENA-OUOG01004218-OUOG01004218.1-marine-metagenome-genome-assembly--contig:-NODE-4218-length-12567-cov-2.767974_pt1 | contig 12567 bp, 10 predicted proteins | sample MGYA00248635_ERZ508505 | MGnify/ENA primary metagenome ERZ508505 (study PRJEB26176, sample SAMN06267871) | marine metagenome | isolation source: Saanich Inlet, British Columbia, Canada | place: Pacific...
CTTTGTCTTTGGAAAGGTTGCAAAAAGTTATTCCATAAAAATGGAAGAGAGAGAACAATCAAGCCAAAAGATGTAAATATAAATTTCCAACTTAGTCCTGCTAAAAAAAGAATATAAACACCCGCCATAAAAACTACCAAGCCTGTTCCTAAGTCTGGCTGTCGATATACCAAAAAGAAAATAAAACTTATAAGAATAAGAGTAATGAAAGTATGCTTTGAACTTATTGGAAGAGGTTTATTATATAAATAAGATGCTAAAAAAATAGGTAATGCTATTTTTACTATTTCCGATGTTTGTAACGTAAAGAACCCCAAATCAAGCCATCTTTTTGCTCCATTAATTTCTTTACCAAAAAGTATGGTGATAAAAATTAATACTATCGAAACAACTAAAAATAATCCTGATGACATTTTATAGAAATCAGGGTCTAACTGACTAACAGCAAACATTAGCATCAAACCAAAGCCAACAAAAATTGATTGCTTTATTACCGTATTCAAATCTTCTTGGGAGGCGCTGTATAAAAAAAATAATCCCATAATTGATAGGAAAGTTATGGATATAAATAAATATTGATCAAAATAAATAGAAAAGTTTTTAAAATTTAATTTCTTTTTCATTTTTCAATTAAGCTATTAAGAACTGCTATAGCAACTGGACCAGCAACTGAACCACCACTCTCTCCATTCTCAATAATCACACTGACTGCATATTTTGGTTCGGGCATTGGGCCAAAGGCAATAATTATTGCATGGTCTCTATTGCCTTCATTTTCTCTAATAATTCTATAATCTTCTTTTGTTTCTGTGCTAACAAGTTCAACTGTTCCAGACTTGGCAGCAACGGTATAAGTTTTTAAATCTTTTAGGCTCTTGGCAGTCCCTTGGGGATCATCTATCACTCCAATCATACTTAAATGAAGTTTTTCCCAATCAGAATTTTGGATTTTGTTTACTGGAAGGTTTTCTAAAATTTTTGGTACTTGATTTTCAACAAGAGTTAATCTCTTATGACTGCCTTTGTTTGCAATCATAGAAGCATAATATGCTAATTGCATTGGTGTGGCACTGAAATAACCCTGTCCAACACCTAAATTCACAGTATCTCCTTTAAACCATCCAAAATTAAGGTTATTCATTTTCCATTCCGGGGTTGGTAAAAGCCCTATACCAGGATTAAAGCAATCTAAGCATACATTTCTTCCAAAACCAAAATTAGATAAATGTTTAATCAAATCATCAATATCAGACTGATAAGCTAATGAGAAGAAGTAAGTATTAGAACTGACTATCATGGCCTTGTTCAAATCAACAATACCATGACCCCCTTTTCTCCATCCTCTGTAAACTCTTTGATCTTCAGGTAAAATGAAATATCCTGGATCATCTATTGAAAAGCTCCAATCAATAAGACCCTCATCAAGTCCAAACAGCCCTATAGCTGGTTTAATTGTTGATGCGGGGGAGTATCTGCCCTGAGCAGCTCTATCAAAAAATGGTTTATTAGCATCCTTTAATAATGCATTGAATGCGTTTGAGGACATTCCATTAGATATATCGTTAGAAGAAAAGCTTGGTGTGCTTAGGTATGTAACTATAGATCCTGACTCAATTTCAATAGCAACGACAGCACCTCGTCTATTATTCATTTTTTCAAATGCTACCTTATGGGAATCTAAATCTAATGAGGTAAATAAGCTATCTCCATCTATTGGTTTTATAAAATCTGTTTCCCTCAGTAACTTACCCCTTGCATCAACTTCATATATTTTTTTGCCAAAAAGTCCACGCAATATTTTGTCGTATGTATTTTCAATTCCAGTTTTACCTATTAAAAAACCATTTGAATATCTAAAAATTGTTTCATCTTGATTCAAAGATTGATCCTCTAGGATTGTGCTTAGCTGATCATTACTAACTCCTCCCACGTAGCCTATTGCATGAGAAAATAATTGAGGATACTTATTTTTTCTACTATATCTTTCATCTATAAAAGCATTTGGAAACTTAAAACCTCTAACTTCAAATCTTGCAATTTCTACCTTTGTGAGATCTTTTTTTAAAATTAATTCGCGATTATATCGAGACTTTTGTTTGAAGTTCTCTAAGACAAAATCTATTTCGCTTTGTTTGAGATCAATAAATAAAGAAATTTCTTTAATAAAATTATCAATATTTGAGATTTGCCAAGGCTTGATTATAAGATCATAAGAGGGAACATTATTAACTAAAATATTTCCATTTCTGTCATAGATTATTCCACGAATTGGCTGAACTAGAACTTCTTTAGTTTTATTTTCTATAGCAGCAAGCTCGTAGTTGTTGAATTCAGAAACCTGCAAGGAATATGTTCTTTGAAGAAAAAAAATAAATATTAATGCAAAGAATAAATAAACTATTAACAATCTATTAAAAAAACTTTTCTTTTCAACTACTCTTTCTTCTAAATTAATCATTTGTGATACGGGCTACTATTAATTATTGAAAATGCCCTATATATTTGTTCAATTAAAATTATTCTAAAAAGCCTATGAGGGAAAGTAAAATTTGAAGCTGACAAAACTTTCTGAGACTTTTTGAGAATATTTTTATCTAGCCCAAAAGAGCCTCCTATTACAAAACAAATCTTCAGATTATTGCTCATTGAATTTTCAAATATTTTACTAAACTTTTCGCTGCACACCTTATCTCCGTCAGAATCCCATGAAATCAGATAACTCTCCTCAGGTATTTTTTGAATAATTTGATCTGATTCAAGCTTAAGCACTTCCTCAATAGATCTCTTTGGGTGTTGCTGACCTTTGATGTTTATAAAATTTATATTAATTTTATTTTTGAGTTGTTTTGTATAGTAATTAATACCATCTAACTCCCATGGACTGAGCTTATTGCCAATGGAAATAATAGTTAAATTCATTCAATTAGAATTTTTTAGCAGCGTATTTTCGCCCCAAAGACCCTCTAAATCATAGAAATCCCTGATATCACTTTTCATAATATTGATAACAACTTCTCCACAGTCAACCAATATCCAGCCAGACTCAATCTTTCCCTCAACTCCTAAAATACTTTTACCGCTTGCCTTTATGGACTCTACTAATTTCTCTGACAATGATTTAGCGTGTCTATTGGAATTTGCAGTTGCAATAATTATTGCATCAGCAAAAGATGAAATGCCATTTATATCAAGTATTAAAACATCCTCTGCTTTATTATCTATTAGTGTTGAATTGCAGATGTCTTGAAGGTTTTTTTTTGGCAAAATTATACTTTTTTAAAAAAATTAAAATTAAATTATAGTCAGAGTTATACTAAATCATTATTTATAAAAAAGGTGATTAATTGTGGAAATAACCTTACTTAATTCATTGCTTGAAATATTTGAAGCATATAGAAGTTTAATAATTTGGTTTGGTTCAATATCATTATTTATTTTTTTATTTAGTCTTTTAACTATTAAGTGGTTGGTTGCACTAATTCCTGAGGACTATTTTATAAATAGGAAGATCTCTAAAGTGCGCTCAAATAATCCTGCTCTTTGGTACATCGTTTTGATTGTTAAAAATATGATTGGCTATTCCCTTGTTCTAGGAGGGATTATGATGCTTGTTCTGCCTGGACAGGGAGTATTTACTATAATAATTGGTTTAATGCTCAGCAACTACCCAGGAAAATATTCAATTGAAAGAAAATTTATCGCCATTCCATCAATATTAAAATCAATTAATTGGTTAAGGCAGAAGTCCAATAAGCCTCCACTAAACCTGTCTAGATAGTTGAAATTTTTTCTATGTATTTAGACAAGATTGAAAGCCTTTGAGAGGCATCAAAGGCCTCAAGCAGATTTTGTCTTTGACTCATTGAAAGAGGAATTAAGCCTGCTAAATGATATGCTATTGAGTCCGCAGAATTAAAATCAACTTTTATAGGAAGTTCATTGATTTTAGGATGCTTTACTAATTGAGATAAAATATTAATTATCTCTGGGTACTCTGCAATTAAAGCTTGATTATCCACTTCTGGATCGATTTCGGGTTTAATTTCTGCAACATGAAGCCCGTCTTCAAGCTGATATATATTTTTAATGGAAACTTTGTTTTCTGACTTAACAGTAATTCCAAGCAACCCATTTGGAAGATTATTAAAATCTATTATTTCTACATAAGTACCTTTCTTTGATATTCCAAAATTAGCATTATCATTATTTTGAAGAACTATAACAAAACCATGATTTTCAGACATGCATGTCTTAATCATATTGATGTATCTTGGTTCAAAAATTTGGAGTGATTGAATGCTTCCAGGAAGAGCAACCAAGCCAAGTGGGAATATGGGTAAGTTATTTTTCATTGAGATATTCGATAAGGGGTTTTGTTAACTTTTGACTATCTTTGTTAGTCATAATAACAACAATATCATAGTCTTTTATTATGCTAATAGTTTTTTGAATGCACTCATCTAGATTATTTACAGTATGAACTTCATTGGCTTTATCAATAACTCCTTTATGATCTAACCAAATAACTTCATCAAAAAAATTAGATGACTTAATAAGAGCATCTCCATGAGTACCATCAGACATAGTATTAGAAGCTAGCTCGATAACACCCAATATTTTTTTTGACAAAAACTCCTTTCTAATGGCTTTTGATGATGCCTCGATTGCAGAAGGGTGATGAGCAAAATCATCATATATTTTAATGCCTGAATGTATCCCTTTAAACTCAAGCCTTCTTTTTACGCCTTGAAATTTTAATAAAGAGTCAATTGAATCTTCTATCTTCACTCCGCCTGTTTTAGCAGCAAGAATTGCACAAATATAATTCTTAAAATTATGCTCTCCAATTAAAGGTAAATTTTTTAAAGAGAACTTGTTTTCTATGGTTTCGATTTCTTCTGTCTCAAAGTTAATTTTTATCTCATCATCATTAATCTTTATTAAATTACTCCAATAACCCATATTAATAACATCCTGAGTATTAGGGTCATCATTAAAGTAGATAATATTTCCCGAGGAAGGGATAATTTTTAATAAATGATGGAACTGTCTCTTTATGTCTTTAAGGTCATCAAAAATATCAGCATGGTCAAATTCAATGTTATTGATAATCAGAGTACTTGGGGAGTAATGAATGAATTTTGATCTTTTATCAAAGAATGCGGAATCATATTCATCAGCTTCAATAACAAATATCTCATCTGTGCCAAGTGAAGCTGATCCAGAAATATTATCTGAAATGCCCCCAACTAAAAATCCAATATCTTTTCCTTGGTCTAAAAATATGTGCGTTAGCATATATGAAGTGGTTGTCTTTCCGTGTGTACCAGAAACTGCAAATACTTTTTTATTTTTTAGGATATCTCCAAGCATTTCTGGGCCTGATTTAAATGGCAATTTAGTATCTAAAATAAACTCAACACACTCATTTCCCCTTGATAGAGCATTCCCAATAACATATAAGTCAGCTTTGGGAAGGGTGTCTTTTGAATACCCTTTAATCATATCAACTCCCATTGCATTTAAATGATCTGACATAGGTGGATAGAATTGGGCATCTGATCCAGATATCTCATGACCAGACTCCTTGAGTATTTGTGCAAGACCTCCCATGAAGGTTCCGCAAATACCTAAGATATGTATTCTCATATAATCTATAATACGTTAACAAGTTTTATTGCGACATATTTAGGGGAGAAATAAATGAAAAAAAATGCTCTTTATGCTCAATCAGGCGGAGTTACAGCTGTAATAAATGCAACAGCTGGAGCATTGATTTTAGAAGCTAGAAAAAATAAGAATATTGGTAAAGTCTTTGCTGCTGAAAATGGAATATTGGGAGTATTAAGAGAAGAACTAATAGATACTTCAAAAGAATCGCTGTCTTCAATTGAATCATTAAGCTATAGGCCCGGAGGAGTATTTGGGTCCTGCAGATTCAAGCTAAAAGATCTTGAAATAAGTGAAAAAGAATATGAGAGACTTATTAAAGTTTTTAAAGCTCACAATATTGGTTACTTTTTTTATAACGGAGGAAATGATTCTGCAGATACTGCATTTAAAGTTTCTCAAATTGGAAAAAAACTTAATTATCCAATTCAATGTATAGCAATTCCTAAAACCGTAGATAATGATTTGGTGCTGACTGATTGCTGTCCTGGGTTTGGTTCTGCAGCAAAATATATTGCAACCTCTACAATGGAAGCATCTTTGGACGTTCAATCTATGTCAGAAACCTCTACCAAAGTATTTATTTTGGAAGTAATGGGCAGGCATGCTGGATGGATGGCAGCCTCATCAGTTCTTGCAAGAACAAGTAATGAAGATGCTCCACATATTATTTTATTGCCTGAAGTAACATTTAATCAAAAAGATTTTTTAGCCCTGGTAAAACAGGTCGTTGCTAAGCACGGTTACTGTGTGGTTGTTGTGTCTGAAGGAGTAAAAAATAGTAAAGGTAAATTTTTAGCTGAATCAGATAGAAGAGATGCCTTTGGTCACTCTCAGCTTGGAGGCATAGCGCCATTTATTTCTGAATTAATTAACAATAAATTAAAAATGAAAAACCATTGGGCAGTAGCAGACTATCTTCAAAGAAGTGCTCGACATATTGCTTCAAGGGTAGACCTAGAGCAGGCTCAAGCCGTTGGATCATTTGCAATAAAATATGCTTTGGCAGGCATGAATGGAGTAATGCCAATAATAGTTAGAAATAAGGGATCAAAATATAAATGGAGCATAGAGGCTGCTCCATTATCAAAAATTGCAAATTTAGAAAAGAAGTTGCCTAAGAGCTTTATCTCTAAAAATGGCATGAACGTTACACAAAAAGCAATAGACTACTTAATGCCTCTTATTCAGGGAGAATCGCATCCGCCGTATAAGAATGGAATTCCATTAACAAAAGAATTTAAACTTATCAAAGCTGAAAAAAAACTACCTAAGTGGAAATGATATCTTAAGCATTAAGAGCATTAATAATGCTGGATACTTCATCCTTTAAAATATTTTTATCGTCTTCGTTTAAAAAAGCCCCCACCTCAACATCTTCTCCTTTTGAACGAAAGCTAAGTTTTAATGACTTATTAATGTCTTTTGTTACTTGGAAGGAAGTGAACGTCCTGAATTCTTCCCAGCGATAATCAGCTTTATGAATTCCTTTCTCGATGGTCACCTTCTCTTGAGAAATATATATTTTTTCTCTTTTGCTACTCCATTTGAAGTTTAGATAAAAAGCAAAAATCAAAATGGATATTTCTAATCCTGCAAAAGGTAGAATTAAAGTTGCTCCAACAAAATAAAATACAGTTGCTATGCCAAGACATATAATCGCAATGCTCAGTATAAAAAATATTCTATAATTACCAGTAAGCGAACTATTTGGTTGAATATGAATTGCGTACTTATCTTCGCTAATGTTTTGAACTGAAATCAAGATACAATATATTTAATGAAAAAAATTATTAATGAATATGCCAATTATACGGTGCCTTTTTATGGTCCTGCAGCCTTTGTTGTTAAAAAAGCTAAAGGCTCATTGGTATGGGATACAGATAATAATAAATATATCGATTTTACTGCAGGCATAGCCGTTACGAATTTGGGTCATAGTAATGATGTATTGACTAAAATTATGCAAAAGCAATCAAAAGATTTGTGGCATTTATCCAATCTATATATTAATGAACCTGCGGTTAACTTAGCTAAAAAACTATGTCAAAAAACTTTTGCTGATAAAGTTTTTTTTTGCAATTCCGGGGGTGAGTCCATAGAAGCAGCTATCAAAATAGCCAGAAAATACACGTCAGAAAAATTTGATAAAAATAAAAATGAAATAATATCATTTTCAAGCTCGTTTCATGGCAGAACAATGTTAGGAATAGCATTAGCTAAAGCCAAACATCTAACAAATGGTTTCGCGCCGCTGCCCAAAGGGATTAAGAACCATTCCTACAACCAAACGAAAAATCTAGATAGTTTATTTTCTAGTAAAACATCTGCTGTGATACTTGAGCTTGTCCAATGGCAATCTGGGATTACAAAAGCTAATAAAAAATTTATTTCTAAAATTAAACAGCTGGCTAAAAAACATAATGCTTTAATTATTATTGACGAGGTGCAGTCTGGTATTGGAAGAACTGGTACTTTTTTTGCATATGAGCAGTTTAATATTACTCCAGATATTCTTTGTTTTGCCAAAGGGATAGCGAATGGCTTTCCTCTTGGAGGTATTCTTACTTCAGATAAAATTGGTAATTTTATGAGTATTGGTTCTCATGGTACTACCTTCGGCGGCGGTCCTATAGCATGCTCAATAGGAAGCTTAGTTGTAGATATTATTTCAAAGAAAACATTCTTGAAAAAGGTTCAAAAAAAAGAAGGCGTATTTTTAAATCAGCTTAATAAAATAAACTCTAAACACAAATGCTTTAAAAAAATCTTATCAGCTGGCTTATGGATAAGCGTAGAGTTTGATCATTCAATGTCTTTATGTGTCGACTCATTAATCAGGAATGCACACAAAAGCGGACTGATGATTTTAAAAGCAAATTCAAATACAATCAGATTTTCGCCAAGTCTTATAATTGAAGATAATTTAATAGCTGAGGGGTTAGCTATATTTGAAGAAGTTATTCTTCAGACTCTGCAAGAATAGACTCAACCTCTTCGATCATATTATCAACTTTTCTATAGCCCTGTGGGAGCATATTCCCTCTCTTAGCCCTTGAAGAAATATAATTCTCTAAGTCTTTTAGTTTAAGAGTTAAAAACCTCTTTCCACTTTCTATTCTTAATGAGCTTGAAGGCGATATAAGTTGAGCATGAGCCATGTATTCTTCTTTTGCTAAAAATTTTGGGGTTGGGATATTAATAATCTTATTGCCCTTACCTTTTGGAAGAACTGGTAATTCATTGATCTCAAAAATTAATAACCTGCCTATGTTTGATACAGCTGCTATATATACATGATCTTCACGAACTCTTAGTGCCTTTAAGAGCTGGGCTTCGTTTGGTAGCTTCATAAAAGCTTTTCCAGACTTTTTATTTGAAACCATATTTTTAAATTCAGAAATATATCCATAGCCCGCTGTGTTCATAATCATATATTTATCATCATCATTTCCAATCAAAGTAGATATAAACTTAACTCCGGAATCAGCAGAAACCCTTCCAGAAATTGGGTCTCCCATACCTCTTGCTGAAGGAAGTGAGTGACTTGGTATTGAGTAAGCTTTGCCATTTGAGTCTAGAAAAACTGAAATTTGGTTACTTTTACCCCTACAATAATCTTGAAGTTTATCCTCACCTCTATAAGACAAAGAACTAGGATCAATTTCATGACCCTTCGCACTTCTAATCCATCCAGCCTCTGATAAAACCACTGTAATTGATTCTGTTACAAGGGTTTCTTCTTCAGAGAAGACTTTAGCATCTGATGATTCTTGAATCGGCGATTTTCTTTCTTCTCCGAACTCGTCTTTTATTTCTAGGAGTTCTTTTTTAATTAAGGTTTTTAATCTTGTTTTTGATTGAAGAATTTTTTCAATTTCATTTTGTTCCTCTAACAATACGTCTCTTTCTTGCTCTAATTTAAGTTGTTCTAATTTGGCAAGCTGTCTTAATCTAATCTCAAGAATTGCATTGGCTTGAATGTCCGATAGTTTAAATGCTTTGATGATATCTTTTTTAGGTTCGTCTGATTCACGAATAATTTTTATTACCTTATCTAGATCTAAGTAAACTATTAAAAGTCCTTCTAGTATATGAAGCCTGTCATTTACTTGGTCAAGTCTGTGCTCAAGTTTTCTTATGACTGTATTTTTTCTAAAGACAAGCCACTCTTTAAGGAGTTCAACCAATGAAAATACTTTTGGCCCTCCATTCAAAGAAATCAAATTCATATTAGCTCTATAATTTTTTTGAAGATCTGTAGATGCAAATAAATGGTTCATGACATCTTGTGCATTAACTCTATTTGATTTCAAAGTAATAACAAGACGAACAGGTTCTTGATGGTCACCCTCATCTGCTAAATCTACAACCATAGGAATTTTCTTTTTAAGCATTCGATCTGCTATCTGTTCTAGTATTTTTGAGCCAGAAGCCTGGTAAGGTAAAGCATTTATAATGATCTCACTTTTCTCTTGCACCCAATGTGCTTGAGCCTTAAAACCGCCTCTACCAGTAGAATATATTTCTTCAAGCTCTTCAGGACTTGCAATAATTGGAGACTCATTTGAAAAATCTGGTCCCTTAATAATTTTTGTAATATCTTTTAACTCAGCTTTAGGATTTTCAAGGATATGAATAGTCGCATCTATAACTTCATTAATATTATGTGAAGGAATATCAGTTGCCATACCAACAGCAATTCCTGATGTTCCGTTAAGAAGAATTGATGGGAGCTTTGAAGGGAAAATCACCGGTTCAAGTAAAGAGCCATCAAAGTTAGGCTGCCAATCAACAGTGCCTGATTTCAATTCTGATATCAGTAAGTCTGCAAATTTAGTTAGTTTAGATTCTGTATACCGCATTGCAGCAAAAGATTTTGGATCATCTTGCGAACCCCAATTACCTTGTCCGTCAACCAAAGGATATTTAAACGAAAAATTCTGTGCCATTAAGACCATAGCTTCGTAGGCAGCACTATCACCATGAGGATGAAATTTACCAATAACATCACCAACTGTTCTGGCAGATTTTTTATATTTAGATCCTGCATCAAGACCCAACTCTGACATTGCATATAAAATTCTTCTTTGAACTGGTTTTAAGCCATCTCCTATATTTGGCAAAGCTCTATCTAAAATTACATACATTGCGTAATTTAAGTAGGATTCTTCTGCATACTGCTTAAGGCTTATTGAGTTTATTTGCTCTTTTTCTTTCATATTTATATTTTTGCTAAAGATCCTTTCTTTTCAAGCCACTCTTTTCTTGCTGAGGCATTCTTTTTTGATAAAAGTAAATCCATCATAGAGTTAGCATTATCACTAGAACTTATTGATAACTGAACAAGCTGTCTGGTTGCTGGATCCATAACAGTTTCTCTTAATTGAGACGGGTTCATTTCTCCAAGTCCCTTAAATCTTTGAATATTAATTTTTGGCTTGCCTTTTTTTCCTTTGAAGCTGGCAACTATTTCCTCTCTTTGAGCATCATCTAAAGCATATAAAACATCTTTTCCACAATCTATCCTGTATAGCGGAGGCATGGATATATAGATTCTTCCCTCTTGAACTAATGACTTATAGTGTCTTAGAAAAAGTGCGCATAATAAAGTAGCTATATGAAGCCCGTCTGAATCAGCATCAGCTAGAATACAAATCTTTCCATATCTTAGCGAAGATATATCACTGTTGCCTGGAAGAACTCCAATGGCTGTAGACAGATTTTTTATTTCTTGAGACTTAATAATCTCAGAACTTTCTAAATCCCAAGTATTTAATATTTTACCCCTCAAGGGCATGATTGCCTGAAAAGATCTCTCCCTAGCTTGTTTTGCAGAGCCTCCGGCAGAGTCTCCTTCAACAAGAAATATCTCAGTTTCATTTAAATCTTGGCTGTTACAATCTGAAAGCTTGCCAGGAAGTGCTGGGCCTTTAAAAGTCTTTTTTCTTTCAACAATATTAGAAACTTTAGCCCTTGTTTGAGCGGAGACAATAGCAAGCTCTGCAATCTTCTCACCCTCTTCTGTATGGGTGTTGAGCCAAATACTAAATGTATCTTTAGTGGTATTTGATACAAATGACATATGGTCTTTTGAATCAAGCCTCTCTTTTGTTTGGCCAGAAAATTGGGGATTCTTAAGTTTTGATGAAACTATAAAAATTGCATTATTCATAACATCATCTGCATTAATCTTTAAACCCTTTGGTAGTAGGTTTCTATAGTCACAGAATTCTTTTATAGAATCTAATAAACCAGATTTAAATCCATTTAAATGGGAACCGCCTTGAATGGTGGGAATAAGATTCACATATGTTTCATCTAATTTATTTTTTAGAGGCCTGTGAGACCAGTTAATTGCAAATTCTAATTCTTGAACATCACCTTTCTTAGAGCATATTATTGATTCTTCTAATACCAACTCTAATCCTTCAGCAGACTCAGCTAAATAACTTTTCAGACCATCTTCAAAATACCATTTTTCTTTATCGTTTGATTTTTTTTCATTGCTGTACTCTATTGTTAGTCCTGGACATAAAACCGCTTTAGCTTTTAGCAAATGTTTAAGTTCCTTAACTTGTATATCAATATTCTTAGCCCTCAAGTCAGCAATAAGGTTAGGGTCATTAGGGGCAGTTGTACTAATATTTTGGCCAGCTACATGTCCTGCTCTATTTATTGTGATATAACCACTAAATGATACGTAATTTCCATTTTTAACATTTGAAACCACTGGTGAGGCACGTTCTATTCTTGGTTGAAGATCATCCATATGGTTAGAATTAGCTTTAATTTTATAAACACCTTTGATGATACCATTCTCTGTTAATTGCGTGTAATTATAAGTACAAGTTCTATCATCAATTTTTGTGTTAACAGAACTATTTACATCACCAG
>ENA-OUOG01004225-OUOG01004225.1-marine-metagenome-genome-assembly--contig:-NODE-4225-length-12555-cov-5.419779_pt1 | contig 12555 bp, 11 predicted proteins | sample MGYA00248635_ERZ508505 | MGnify/ENA primary metagenome ERZ508505 (study PRJEB26176, sample SAMN06267871) | marine metagenome | isolation source: Saanich Inlet, British Columbia, Canada | place: Pacific...
TGGACGGATAACAATGGCATCAAGCACCCGACTAACTGGGGTCGCTGGAGTGATGCTGAGAAACAGGCAGCAGGCTTAGTCTGGAAGGAAAATCCAAAACCATACGACAATCGCTTCTGGTGGGATGGTGACACGCCCAAAGCATTGGATGATGTTAACGCTGTAGACGAGAACGGCGATCCTGTGTTGGACGAAGACGGTGAGCAAGTCATCACGCTTGGCCTCAAGTCGGTCTGGAAGAACACAATCAAGACGCAGGCTCGTGGTCTCTTGGCTGACACCGATTGGTATGTCACACGGCAGGCTGAGACAGGCGATGCAGCGCCACAGGCTGTGGTTGCCTATCGTGCTGCGGTTCGCACTGCGAGTGGTGCTATTGAGAGTGCTATTGATGGTGCTTCTAATCATACTGCGTTTGTTGCTTTGTTTAACACACCAACTGATGCAGATGGTAATGCTACTGGCAATGCACCGATTAGCGATTGGCCTGACTCGGGGACTAAACAGCCCTAAACTAAAAAATATAAGTAATCAACAGGGGGCCCCTAAGGGGGCCTCCAATAATAATAATCAATAATAACACAACTCAATAGGAGCTTCCATGAATGAAGAGAAGTATATTGGACTTGAGGCAAAAGTTGTGAGGCTTGAGAGTGCCGTAGAAGGTCTTATGGAAGCACAGAAAGAAATGAGACGTGAATATGACGCCCTATCCTCACAGACACAGAAACTTATCACAAGTATAGCCCTACTAGATCAATCTGTCCGTGACCTTACTAGTAAGAATATCGACAGAAAGTTAGCAGTAGAACGTATCTCTATGTTCGTTATTGGTGGCTTTATAGCAGCGGTTGTATCATGGGTTATACGGGGAGGTTTAGCGCCGTGACAAACAATGCAAGAGAAAACATCGGATACCTACTTGCAGGAATTATTTTAACTGGGGTGATCTTTAACATTTGGGCAAACTATACCCACGATCACTTCCCACATTTACAGGAACCAACTATATGTCCGTATACCTCGATACGCTGACACTCCTGATTGCTGTAGGATCACTGGTCTTATATTCTAGGTGGCTGGTAACGTCACCATCAATCATCGCAGCCTTTGGCTTCGCAATTTCAACATTCTACCTCTTTGCTCAGACGGGCTGGACGGTTGCCTTCCTAGAGGGTGATGTCTGGGGCCGTGACTTTGCTAATTACATCTGGTTTGGTTTTAACACATTGGTGTTTACTATGTTGGTGTATCTGTGGCTTACGGAAGAGGACAACGATAAATAAAAGGAGCCAGAAATGGATACTAGACAAATCTTCAATGCAGCCGAAGGCTACCTCGGACTAGAGGAATACCCCGCTGCACGACACAACCCCGAGATCATCCGCTTCTTTGCAGATGCTGGAAACTCTTGGGTGCAAGACGACGAGACACCTTGGTGTGCCGCTTTCGTAGGCTCTGTGCTTGCTCAGGTAGGCCTCAGTGGAACTAACCGCCTTAATGCCCGCTCATACCTTGATTGGGGAACACCTGTAGACCTCAGCGATGCCCGTAAGGGTGATGTGGTCGTGTTCTGGCGTGGCACCAAAGATGGCTGGAAAGGTCATGTAGGCTTCTATAGCCACCACGACGACACCAACGTCTATGTGCTCGGCGGGAACCAAGGTAACAAAGTATCCGTGGCTCCTTACAGTATTGACCGACTTCTCGGAGTACGTACAGCCGTACAGCCTCGAACACACCCCGTTCAGAGCCGCACTATCCAAGCTACTATTGCACAGGTCTCTGGTGTAACTACCGCAGGTGTAACAGCCGTTGCAGCCCTTGATGGCACAGCACAGATTGTTACTATTGGAGCAGTGGCTGTGGTTGCTGTAGCAGCACTCATAGTGCTTCGTGAACGCCTTAACAAGTGGCGTCGAGGTGACCGATAATGTTTGGTCGTTTTAAACTTATGCTGGTGGGGGCTCTTGGAGTCCTCACTGCAATCTCTTATGCCTTTATTCGTGGTCGGCAAGATCAAGCTATGCGAAACGAACGGCAAACCCTACAAGATTATAAAGACACAAGGAGCCGTATAGATGAAGCAACTCATATTACTCGGGATGCTGACAGTGCTCGTGAGTGGCTGCGCGACAGGAATGACAAGTGAGGTAGCTATCTGTGATGGCACTGAGAGCCTCAGAGACGCCCATACAGACGCCCTACTGGCTGATGGGGGTGATACCTCCGTAGTTACTGGAGCGGCGCTTATAGACGCCTTAGATCGGGCCTGTGGGCCTCAGTAGAAATAACATAAAGGATTATATCCATGGCAGGCCCTATTGCGGCTGCGGCCCTTGGTGGTGCTCTCAGTTTATTCGGGGGCATGGCACGGAACCGCGCTATCACAAAACAAGCTAATGAAAACTACAACAACTCTCTCCTAACCCTTGCTGTTCAGCGTGGTGTAGGCGAGGCTAATCTGCTATACCAAGCGGATGAAGTTAATAACCAGATTGGTGCTGAGCTTACAAACCTCCTACAGGAACAACGCTCGGCCAAAGCAACTACAATTGCAACCACCACAGAACGTAATGTTTATGGTGCAACAGCAGCTAAGTTCCAAGGTCAGGTAGATGTCAATGCAGCGGCTATGGCTGATAATATTGTGCAGGCAGGTGATGCAGCAATGACTAACGTACAGACCAACCTAACAAATACAATGTATCAATACAATCAAGGTGTCTACGGGGCATCTCAAAACAGAGCTAATATGCTATCTCAGCGTCAAGGTGGACTAGAGCTTCTAGCAGGGGCGGCTGGTTCTGGCTTTAGCTTTGCTAGTAGTTACCGCTCCATGAAAGGGATGTAATAGATGGCTATTAAGTACACACCAACGGAAGCTACAATCCAGACAGGGGCAACGCAGTACAACGTACAGCCAAACCTCACAGTCGGACGTGCTTTCCAAGCGGCTCAAGAAAGCCTCCAAAAAGGGATGCAGTTAAAAGAGCAAATCAATGAAGAAGACTTTCGCCGTAGGCAGACTGATCTTCGTAACACAATGACAACCTTCCAAGAAGAATACGCTAATGCTAACTATGCAGAGCGGCAGCTTATGGCTGAGGAAGTTAACGAGTTAATGGCTGATCCTTACACAGGTGATGATCGGTGGAACCGTGAGCTTAACCGTATGGGCAACGAGTTTGCTAGTCGGGTACGCATACAGCTTGCAGAAGAGACAGAACAACGTGCTCGGGCAGCAGCAGCGGCGGCACAACAGCGACAGAATATGGAAGCACAGCTATCCTATCTCAATGTCCAGAACCAGATGCTGGAAACCACAGACGTTGCGGCACAGCGAGAGTTGGCTAACAATTGGTATGCTGATAACGTAGAAGCGGTTGAAGGTGTAGACGACGAGCTTTACCTACGCAATATGACACGCTGGACAGAGCTAAATAGGGCTGTGGTAACCAACAGACGTGCTGTGGCAGACGAGATGGTCACTACAGATGTCATGGGTGGTGTCATTGCCGAGGTACAGGCAGAGGGTGGTATTACACCTGAACGCTATGCTGAGATTGCGGCTGGTCTTGAGAACCTCTCGAACTACGAGGCTAACTCTTCAGTACTAAGGTCACAACTAGCAGACTTTACTCTTTCTACTATCCGCGCACAGTACAATGACCCAGATCGCCCTGTAGCACAGGAAGATGTGGACCTTCTTAATGTACAGCTAGATGACCTAGCAGCAGCAGACCCCTTTATTCGTGGTTCGTCTCAGTTTCTGACAACACAGAATATGGCTGCAAACATGCAGACCACTATAAACACACAACGTGTTAGTGCTATTAGCCCTATGCTTCAGGACAGCACTGTGTCTCAGGCAATATTCGATAACCGCGTTAATGAGTTGTTGGATGATGGACTAATTAGCGAAGAAGAGGCTAGTAACTTTATCTACCAGAAAGGTGCGGCCACACAACAGCGTATTCAGCGTGAGGTTATCGTTCCTTTCGTACAGAGTACTGATGTGGACTCGTTGGTCAACCTAGTGGAAACAGGTCAGGCTTCTCGGGCTACAATCTCTGGTGTTATCCGTGACAGCCTAGAGCTCCAGTATGGTTCCTTGGTGAATGACTCAGGTGTTCCACCAGAGCAAGCAGCAGCACATCTATTGCAGCAGTATAACCAGTATGACGCACAAGGTATGGCACCTACAAGTATTCCCGCAGTGGACGCTATTCTCAGTAGCCCTCGTAGTGGTGAAGTAATGACAGGTGAACAACTTAGTAGCTTCCTACAAGTCTTTGAGGCAGCTAGGGAGAACGGCTATGCGACAGCTAACCAAAGCCGTGCAGCAGAAGACTACTTGACTTTGAGGACTATGGTAGACCTCGGTGTCCCACGCCCAGCAGAACAGTATCACTCTGCCCTTACAAGCCCTAGCTCGGCAACACCTAACGCAGTAGACGAAGCACTCTCTGCGGCTCTTGGTGCAGACGCTGGGTGGTTTAGGGACGGTCTCAACCCAAACAACGTAGTACTGCTCAGGACTACACTACGTCCTGTGGTAAGACGTTTGATACAGTCTGGTATTCCAGTAGATCAGGTAGAGGATATGGTATCCACTGGTCTCGACGGTGCCTTCATGCGAGTAGACCCTTCGGGCTATACTATTGGAGGCCGTGCTGATGAGGCTCTTATTCCACGATCCGAAGGCGTACCCAACAACGCGGCATACCGCCGTGCCTTTGAGGGTATAAACGAAGCTATGAGCGCTGAGGGTGGTTCTTTGGACTACTTCGGTCCCTCTTCCCCTTCTGATCCAGAAAGCGATTGGTTAGCGTTAGATGAAAACGGGCAGATGCTCTACATTCCTTACGAAGATGTTACAACAGCAGCACGTACGGGACGCTTACCTCAATAACAGGAGAATAAATTGAGTATTTATGACAGATATGGAGAAGGACGCCAGACAGGTGCCGCTCCTCTAAGAACTGAGGGCTACACACCCGAGCAATTAGCCCAGCGGGACTCCGTACTAAATGCTCCTATTCCCCAGACGTTCTTTCCACAATCCGAGCGGTTACTTATCGACCCATTTGCCGAAGGCGGTGGCACATTCGTAACAGAGACACCAGTAGCTCCCGAGATCACTCTCGGGGGTTACGAGCCACGAACCTATGATGCTGTGACCCGTGCGTTTACAATGGACAATATTGTAGCAGCAGCTAGCGAAGCAGCACATAGGAACAACCTCTTCTCTGATGAGATGTATCCAGCCCAAGAGGGTTTTAATCCTAACAACTATGGACATCTGTATGACCTTGTATCCTCAGATTACTATGACATGCTTAATGAAGCAGAGTCGGAAGACGAGCTTATTGCACTAACACAGTACTGGGGCCGTATCTCTAGGGACACAGCACATCTGGACCAGCTTGGCCTTGAGGGTGTAGGCTACAGGGCCGCAGCCGTACTTAGTGAGGTTCCTGCATACGTAATGGCAGGCAACATCATCGGTGCAGGTGCATCTGTTACCCGCCTAGGTCGTTTGGCTAATGTAGCAACAGCTACTTACTTCCGCCGTGCAGGTATTGCAGGTGTAACTGAAGGTGCTCTTGAGGCCGCTAAGATGGCCCTAGACCCCACTACTCGCTCTGAGCTAGACATCCTACTGGCTGTAGGGCTTGGTGGTGCTGTAGGCGGTATCTACAGGCCCCTTGGGTTTAGTGGTGACGTGCAGCAGGCTATTATGAACCCTGTGGCTGACACAGTAACAGCAGTAGCTGAGGAGGGTACACAGCAAGCGGCTCGTGGTCGTCTTGGTAGGCTTATCGAAAATGCTCAGGTTGATGTGGCCTCTGTACTACGTAGGTCAGAGTCTACTACTCTTCGGGACTTTGGTGAAAGGATGTTTATTAATTTTGGTGATACCGCTCCGACAACGGTTAAGGCCGCCGAAGTGCAGTCTTCTGTAATCAGTGGTATTCAATCAGAGTTTAACAGGCGGTTTAATCCTCTCTATAGTGAATATCTGAGTATGACAGGACGGACTAACATTGGTCGTCGTTATCGTATTGCTGCACAGGATGAGTTCTATGAAGTTGTAGGTAGTATTGCTAACAACCCCGCTAAGAACTGGGAAGAAATCTACGACCCAGCCTTTGTTGCTAAGGTACGCCAAGCTAACGAGGAGATGGGTGAGGCAGCTTACGACACACTAGCTCGTAATGGACACCCTCTGTTTAGTAATGGTAGTATCAAACGCGGTGAGTATCTTATGCCCCGCCGATGGAACCGTTCTAAGCTCCTAGAGGACATGAACTCAGGCCGAGTGACCAAGCAAAACCTCGAAGAACTATTTAGCCAAGGTATCCGCTCTGCGGTACGTGGACTAGGCCGAGAGATCACCGAAGATAAGGCTATTGAGGCTGGTAAGAAGTTTGTACAAACACTCACTAAGGCTCAGGCCCGCGTAGGTGGTGGTGATGCTGGCTTTATTATGGAAAACAATGCGTTCCAACGGGCCATTGAAGACGTAGCAGATGCACTTGACCTATCCGATGCAGAGTTTAGACAACTAGACGATCTACTGGCTTCTCGCCGCGCAACTAAGTCGGCTATTGAAGGTACAGCAGGGTCCACACGAAAGAGGGGAGATATTGATCTTGACGCAAGTATGGAAACAGCTTCGGGTGTTATCTCTATTAGCGATTATGTCGAGAACAATGCCCAAGCTATCTGGCAATCATATAGTCGACAGATGGGTGGTGACACCGCCCTACGTGCGGCTGGTGTTAACAGTAGAACAGAACTAGCACAACTACGTAACGCAATGATCGACGAGCTCAAGGACGCAGGTGGGAACCTCGATGCTGATGCACTCCGTGATGTTGCTAACTTTGATGCTGTGATTGCTGACATGCTTAACATCTCACAAAAGACTAGCCCAGAGAGTGATCTATGGCGCGGTACTCGTATTGTTAACAACCTTGTACGTTCCTCCAAGCTAGGCTCCACATGGTTTGCTATGACAGCAGAACTCGCACAGACCGTACACGTCAATGGCGTAGCTAGGACACTAACCGCTATGGGACCAGTGTTCAGTGGTATGGTGCGTGGTCTTAAAGGTTCTAAAGGTAAAGAGTTGATTGATGAAATCCAAGGTTTCTATAACCTTGCTGATGAAATCTTGCAGATGCCTTCCGCTAACCGACTAGATGAAATGCTACAAGGTAGTAATGGCACTGGTAAAATTGCCGTAATGGAAGCAGTCTCTGATCGGCTTGCAGAAGCAGCTTATGTACTAGGCGGTACTAAATCAGGTACGTCTGCACTAGAGGCTGTGTTTGCAGCAGGTGCTAACAACAAACTGATTAAGATTGCAAACAGGCAACGTCTAGGCCGAGCCGATAGGTTCTATCTTGAACAGATGGGTTTCCGTGGTGCTGAAGCAGACTTACTCTTGAACACCGTCCGAGCTAATGCTGATCCTAGTAACCGTTATATCCTTCGTTTGTCGCAATGGGAAGACCAAGAACTAGCACAGCGTTTGGCGTTTGGTGTCCGTAGGGTATCCAACACAACCATCCAACGTGGTACTATTGGTGAACAGATAGGTCGTGTTACACTTGGCGATACGCTGGTAAAAGACAACATACTAGGTGCGATGGCTATGAACCTTCGTAACTATATGATGACAGCGTGGAGCAAGCAGACCAATCGTATGGCAGGTCAGATGAGCCGTGGAGGCTACGAAGCCTTTAATGCTTACAAGAACATGATCTATCAAGGTGTTATTGTTGGCGGCCTTGGCTACATGGCTAAGACAGCACTCGACTTCCAGACAGGGGCTATCGACGAAGAGACTTTTGATGAGCGTATGACACCACGAGCTATTGCAGCGTCTACGTTTAACATGACAACCTTTGCGTCACTACTAGCACCTGTGGCAGAACTTGGGTATAGCACAGCTACTGGCGAGACCTTGAGTGGTCGTGCGGCACGTGGCAACGAACCAAGCCTATTGGGTGCCTCTGGTGGCTATCTAGGTGATGTAATGGGCGCTCTAGGGACTGGTGCTAAGGCTCTTGACCCTGATCGAGATGTCACAGCTTACGAACTTAGAAATGCTCTTAGTTTGCTACCACTATCTACACTTGTAGGTGTGAAGCAAATTATCGGTGCGGCGTCTGAAGATATAGCAGGAGATTAACATGAGCAATAAAGCAAGTGTTGAATTACTAAACTCGCTACACGACATGGTAGCAAAAGAGCTTGCGGGCAACTTGGACGATCCTAAGGTATTGTCTATGGCCATCCGCTTTCTAAAAGACAATGAGATCACAGCAGATGTGGTGGAGTCAGAAAGCATGATGTCCTTGACCGAAAGCATTAAGCGTATCGCAGCGGAGAACTCAGATGAGACCTTCTCTGTCGAGGATATGCTGAACAAGATGAACTAACTAGATCGCCGTAGAGGCTCTAGGAGGCTCACTGAGAGGCTTTGGGTAGTTTCGGCACCCCTCATACCCTAAAAGGGCTTAGAGGGGCTGTACGGGGCTCTCAGAGCCTCTCAGCTCAATATAGGAGAGACGATCTTGGATCAACAAGAGATTAAACTAGCTATCAGTGACTTTAAAGTATTCCTGAGGCTAACGTGGGAGCATCTACGCTTACCACAACCGACCCGTATGCAATACTACATTGCTGACTACCTGCAAGAAGGCCACAAGCGTTCGCAGCTAGAGGCCTTGAGAGGAATAGGAAAAACTTGGATCACGGGAGCCTTCGTGGCATGGCGTTTGCTGCGTGATCCCAACGAGAAGATTTTGATCATATCACAGTCAGGTGCACACTCTGACAACATTGCGATCTTTATCCGCAAGTTGATCGACACAATGCCGATCCTACAACACCTACAGCCAAGGGCAGACCAGCGAAGCTCTGTGATTGCCTTTGATGTGAACGGTGCTGAGGTGTCGGTACAGCCTAGCGTTAAGTCGCTGGGTATTACGTCACAGCTACAGGGTAACCGTGCTAGCTTGCTTATCTCGGATGACGTTGAGGGCGTACAGAACTCAGCTACAGAGAAGCGTAGGCAGGACTTGCTGGGGCAGGTAGCAGAATATGAAGCTATCTTGCAGACCACAGACAATGCACAAATCCTTGTACTAGGAACACCACAGAGTTCTGAGAGTATTTATAATAGGATGCGTGAGAAGGGTTATGTGACCCGTATCTACCCCGCAAAGTATCCTGAGAATACAAGCGTATATAATGGATGCCTTGCGGAGTATCTAGAACAGGACATAGCTAATGATCCTAGCTTGATCGGTAAGTCTACGGACAGCCGCTTCTCAGACGAAGACCTTATGCAGCGTGAGTTGTCCTATGGCCGCACAGGCTTTAAGTTGCAGTTTATGCTGGACACAACACTCAGTGACGCTGAGAAGTACCCGCTGAAGACCCGAGACCTCATTGTGACGGACCTTACGGAACACACAGCACCTACAAACTTGGTGTGGAGTTCTCAGGGACGCGACACGATACCCGATATCCCTAACGTAGGCTTTACTGGAGACGTTCTACAACGACCTTCGGTGCAGGAAGACTACGGGGACTACGAAGGTAGTCTGCTTGCTATTGACCCTAGTGGTCGTGGTAAGGATGAGATGGGTTGGTGTGTGGTTAATCACCTCCTTGGTAAGGTATTCGTACCTGACTTTGGTGGTATCAATGGTGGTTATAGTGAAGAGAACCTAGTGTTCTTGGCTGAGATGGCCGCTAAGTACAAAGTTAATAAGGTTGTGGTAGAAAGTAACTTTGGTGACGGTATGTTTAATAGCCTGTTGTCGCCTGTGATGAATGCTATCTACCCTGTTGCTATTGAAGAAGTCAGGAACAACATCCAGAAAGAGCGTAGGATTATCGATACGCTTGAACCTCTCATGAACCAGCATCGACTAGTTGTTGATTATAGTGCTGTGAGGCGGGATGTGGAGTTTGGACTCAGCGACCCTAAGAGCTTGTACTATTCTATGATCTACCAGATGACACACCTGACCGCTGACAGAGGCTCGTTGGTGCATGATGACCGACTTGACGTATTGGCACTTGGTGTTCAGTACTGGAATGACTATGGCATCTTGAAACAGAACTCAGATGTAGCGTTAGGAGCTTATAAGAAGAAGCAGGTCGAGGATGAGCTGAAGCGGAGGGCTAATGTTTTCCGCAGTCAGAACATGAAACATAAAAAACAGAACACCAAACCTGCACTGAGTAGGTTAAAGGGTTTCTCTCGGTAATACACACAGAGCCACAGAGAGGCTCACTGACAGCCTGTAGGCGGTCTAGGCACCCCTCATACCCTAATTGGGCTTAGAGGGGCTGTACGGGCCTCCTAGAGGCTCTCAGGGTACATTGTAGTATTCAGAGGGTTTGTATCTGTAGGAGACATAAGCCTAAATAGTTTGAAGGGAATAACTATTAATGAAGACTACACTCTTAGCAATGGTAGCAATCAGTTTTGGAATGGTTACACAAGCCATAGCTGAGGAAGTTACCCAGAATATCGAAGTAGGTGCTTTGACGCCTACGTGTACGTTCTCGAATACCGTGGTGGGAACACTGGTGTATGACGAGGACACAGACACATTTGGAGTTGCAGGGGGTTCACCCTCATCTGTTGACCTGTTCTATAGGAATATGGACGTGCTACAGATTGTCAATGATGGTACCTTGGGTGCTATTACGGATGCCTACTCAAGTGCGGACTACCAGAATGCTAGCACTGCCCTCGGGACAACTAGCTTTACAAACACAGGTCCGCTGACAGCACAGGCTACGCTGACACCTAATGTGGACGGCAGCGAGACACTTACTATTGCACCTACGCTTACTAAGGCCGCAGGTGTACTCCTGTCTCAGAACACAACCTATACTACAAGCTATACAGTAACATGTATCGAGTAGTGGTGGTTGTAATGGTTATGGTTGTGGGGGTGGTAATAACTGCCCCTACAGCTACCCTCGCACACCGAGCGGGTCGAGCGGATGCTGATACGTTTATTAGCTATACTGGAATCCTAACATCGTGGTTGGAAAACAACTATGATGATGAGGCTGTGTTTGTGGTCGAAGTATTGGACCGTGAACTTAATGAGGTGCCTGAGGACCAGTGGAGGAGTAATCTAGTAGACGATAGGATCGTATTGGGCTCTGGTGAGAGGGTTAATGTAATCGTAGAGACGAGAGAAGAAGGTAAGTATTATGTATGTACAAGAGGGATTGAGGTTATGGAGCTGTCGGATAGGTCTAGTATTGACTCTGCCATTTGCTTTAGGCACTGGCACCGCTAGTGCTGATAGCTTTACGACCCGTTATGGGTCTTCGACATGTACCACACAGTATGACAATGATGATGGTAGGTCGATAGAGCTGTATGGGGAAATTGATGAGTATAGTGATGATGTGACGTTAGGCTTTAGGTTCACAATGGACTTCCAGAAACCTAGTAGGGACTTTGGGAGTAACTGTGAGCGTATGGGAAGGCTAGCTGAGCAGCAAATGATGCTGGACATACAGCAGCGACAGTTGGAGTTGCAGCTACTACAGCAGAGGGTGCAGCAACAGCAAGAAAATGGTGACAGTTTGGATGCTGAATGGTGACCTGAGGGGGATAGTTTACCCTAGGTCACAATTTAAGTCTACGTATATAAGAGGCAAGCCTCCCTGTAACTATACTTATAGGGAAAAGATATAGCCTCTAAAGTTGTTCTTAAATCGATGTCAGGTTTCTGAAGGGACTTCGCATCCCTGACGGTTCTTTAAGTCGAGGTTTGGATTCCATTGAGGGTCCTTCGAGGACAACCACCACCACCATTATTACCACTATCATTATGGTCACTATTACAACTACGATGACCACAATCATTTAAGCATGCCCTGAGGTACCCACAATATTGCTGTGGTCGCCTTGGGGTTACTTTACGCCCCTACAGCTAACAGTCAGGGCAGCTTAAAAAATACTAAAAAAATCTGAAGGGGTATTCATCAGTGATCCGCCGCGATTTCCCCCCATGCCCCCCATCCAGATCACTACGAGATGCACCTGCACGACACCTTCCAGAAACCTAACACAGCCTAGGGGGAGGGGAGGGGGTGCCTTATGCATCCTCGAGATGTCTGCGAGCATCCTTCACGCTACCTCTATGCATCCTTCACGCTACCTACCTGCGTGTTGTGGTGCATTGCTTGCGGTTTAGTATACCATTGTACTTCATTGTTCTCCACTGTGCAGATGTGTACTGTTTATTATTATACCAACCAGTACGTATACCTGCCTCTTTTCTTGCGGTTCTCTTGCGGTATCCTTGCAGCCTCTCTCCATGCATCTCTGGCATGCATCTCTGGCATGCATCTCCACGTACCTCCACGGCATCTCCACACCTCCGATGCATAAAGTTTGTGTTAGTTTTCAACAACTTATCATTTTTCTGCAATTATTTTCGTTTTTTTCTCTTGCAACCCAAAACATCTGTAGCTATCTATCAATCATCGAAA
>ENA-OUOG01004226-OUOG01004226.1-marine-metagenome-genome-assembly--contig:-NODE-4226-length-12553-cov-5.333520_pt1 | contig 12553 bp, 7 predicted proteins | sample MGYA00248635_ERZ508505 | MGnify/ENA primary metagenome ERZ508505 (study PRJEB26176, sample SAMN06267871) | marine metagenome | isolation source: Saanich Inlet, British Columbia, Canada | place: Pacific...
GTTTTAACCTCTTGTCGTATAGTACTACTCAGGTAAACATACACATATACAGGCACTTGAGCCGATACTGATGAGCGAATTCTAAAACCTATTTTTCCCATAACTATAGTGTCACATTATGTATAAAAACCGGTGTCCGAAGTGTCCGATTTTGTGTCAATTTCGTCCACTTTTGAGCTAAAAAAACATGCTCGAAGCATGTTTTACAAATCCTTAAAAACAGAAATTATACATAAAAGTTTCGACTACAAGATAGTTATTTTTAATGTTATAAAATAATAAACCCCAGTAAATACTGGGGTTTGCAGAGAAAAAGTTTGGTTTTGACTACGGACTGTAGTCAAAACTCATTTCATCTTATCTAAAACTAAACGAGGTACCAAGGGTAAATGTATTATACTCCTGGAAACTATACTGACCATAAATTTTAAAGAAAGTGAGGTTCAAACGAGCACCAATGATTGCTAAAAAAGAACCTGCATTGTAATCAAGACTTAAAGGATCAATTAAAGTAGTGCTAAACGGGATTTCAATTCCACCAGGAACCACCTCCGTATAATTTATTTCATAATCTCCAATCAAATTGAAATTTGCACTACCCCTAGTAATACCTATTGCACCAAATGCACTTATAACAGGAAAATCAAGTGATCCTAAAAGCTGAAGGGTTTGAGTCTTGATATTTAAATCTATAAGATTGCCTTGAGTTAAAATTTCGGAATCTAAATTATACGACGCATTAACCGAGGATTGAGCTAAAAGCGCTGAGAGGTTAAACGGTAATTTACCTATTAGTCCAAAGTATTGTGTCAAGTCATGTTTAATACCTAACCCAAACATACTTATTTCAGAACCTTGAAATTTCTGTTTAGGGATTCCTCTAATGATTAAATCTGTATTCTTTATGGTTCCAACGCCCAATTGCAGATTGGGAATTGGAATACCTTTAAAGGGAATATCTGAACCAATACCACCTGGAAAATTAACTCTCGATGTTAAATCGCCAGTCACTCCTGTTCCTGGAATTGTAATATCCAGAGGAACACTAGATTTATTACTGAAAACGGTTGGTAATACCAAATTATCCGAATCTACATAACTCAAATTCTCAGGCATAAAGGTGAGGTCAGTATCAGGTGCTATAGAGCTACTGAACCCAACAGTTAAATCAAATCCTAATTTCGAATGTGTTTTTGCTGAAGTACTCCATCCAGAATTTAAGCCATAAATGAAAGATTTCATTAATGGCCCAGTATATCCCTTAATTAGTTTTTCTGAATCCTCTTTGGCTGATAAAAGTACCTCTACACCATCAAATAATTGTGCACTGGAAGTGAAATAAAATAAAGTAAAAAATAAAGTAACTAGTTGTCTCATTGGTATATGCTTTAAACGAAGTTAGCTCTTATTCAAAGAAGTAATTTCCAAAATCAGGTTAGATTGTATATTCCTATAATTCAGATTATATATGCTTTTTGAGATAATTTAATCTAACTAATTTCAACCATCAAGGAAATAACCTTTATCACTTAAGTCGTATATTTAAAAAGTCAAACAAACACCTGCATCTCTAGAATGAAGAAATGTATTTTTTTCTTCAAGGTTTTTTCTCTTGTCCTGTGCTTATCGTTCAAGCATCAGGCTACTGCGCAGGATTATGTTCCCAATGAAATTATTGTAAAAATTAAAGATGATACCAACATGGGTATCACCTACAAATCTCTATCAAAAGGAATTACCCAATCTTCGGCATCTCGAGATATTGGAAGCCTACTAGGGATTAGCGATAAAATTTCTTCATCTGAAGTACTATTCTCAGAGCAATTTGTAGAACAGAGTATCGCTGTTTCTGGCTTAAAATATCAAAATCAATTAAGAAGGATAAATCAATCAGCAATCAATAATTCGAGTAATACTCAATTCTCCTCTTTGAAAAATGTCTTCAAAATTGTCTTGAATGATGGTATCACAAGCATACAAGATCTTATTCAAAAATTAAGCTTGATTGAGGAAGTTGAGTTTGTTGAGCCTAATTATGTTTTTGACATCGGTGAGGTTCGAATAGATCCTATTTCCAATAATAAAATTCAGAATGTGGAGGAAGCATCAGCAAATGACCCTCTATACTCACAACAAACAAATCTCACTCAAGCAAATGTTGATGATGTTTGGGATAGTTTTGGTACTGGTGACGGCTCTCAAGTTGTTGCTGTTCTAGATACAGGAGTAGAATATACTCATCCCGATCTAGTAGAGAATATGTGGGTTAATGAATTAGAGCAGAATGGTCAGGAAGGCGTTGATGATGACGGTAATGGTTATGTAGATGATATTTATGGATACGATTTTATAAATAATGATGGTGATCCCTTTGAAGATCAATATCACGGAACCCATGTGGCAGGTATCATCGGAGCTGTAGGTAACAATGGTATTGGAATAGCTGGTGTGGTTTGGAATGTTCAGTTAATGGCGGTCAAAGTTCTAGGAGCAGATGGTAGAGGATCACTTGAAGCAGTTGCAAGGGGCGTTGATTATGCCTACAATAATGGAGCTCATATTCAGAATCTTTCCTTGGGAAGTGTATTTAATTCAGAAGTACTAAGAATAGCTCTAGAAACGGCGGCACAATCCTCCATTATTGTTGCTGCAGCAGGAAATAGCGGAAGATGTATTGGGCCAGAAACTTGCCCCGATGGGAGTGATCCTCAGCCACATTTTCCGGGCTCCTACTCCTTTTTAATCGGTGTTGAAGATGCTAATGGAAGTTATGATAATTACGATCAAGATGGACCTTTACACTCTGGTTATTCGAGCCTGCTAAATTACGATGTTCAGGCTGACGGTTCATCAATTATGAGTACATGGCCTGGAGGTGGCTATCAATCTATTTCGGGAACCTCAATGGCTACTCCATTGGTAGCCGGCGCTGTCGCTTTATATAATCAATATAAACAAAATAGTCTTTTTGGACCGGCTATAGGAGATTTGGTAAACACTTCTAATGAAAATGGAATTGATATAAAAGCAGCGATTGATGAGACTCAAAGCCCTCCCTTATTTAAATTCAGAGGAGATAGTAAAAATGACTTTAATGAAGGAAATAATAATGACGGATTCTTCGATCCAGGGGAGACAATTAACATAATCCCAATTATAAAGAATTATTGGGGTGCTTCTGAAGGTGTTAAAATTGGAATTGAATTCTTAAATCCAAATGATTCTAGTAATGCAGAAATCTTAACTCCGGAAATATCAATAGGTTCCATTGAAGCATATAGCCTTATTGAAGATCAAGAAAATGGATTTCAAATAAAATTATCGGATGTAATAGAAAGTAATACAAGTATAGAATTTAAGATCAGTATTTGGTCTGGACCAAATAAGGATAATCTCACAACAACAGAAACAACCCTGGTAACTGCAACAGACAATACATCTCCTGTAATTACTTTAATTGGAGATCAAACAATAACTGTTCAGGTTTTTGAAACCTACAATGATCAGGGAGCAACTGCAGAAGATAATTTTGATGGAGATATTACGTCTAATATTCAAGTAAATAATTCAGTGAATACAGATGTTTTAGGTACTTACTCTGTTACATATAATGTTACAGATAATGCTGGTAATGAAGCCGAAGAAGTCGAACGGACAGTTAATGTAGTTGATACAACAGTACCAGAAATAACACTTATTGGAAATGAGTTAATAAAAATTATAGTCGGAACGGAATACGAGGATGCTGGTGCCACGGCGGAAGATAATTATGATGGAGACATCACAACAGAAATTATTACTACAAACGAGGTCAATTTTAATACGATAGGCACATATACAATCCGTTATAATGTATCTGATTCATCAGGTAATGAAGCTACCGAGGTTAGTAGAATTGTACAGATTCTGCCTCCTGACACAGAAGCACCTATAATTACTTTATTAGGGGATCCCACTTTAGATATAGAGGTTGGTTCTGATTATGTGGATGAAGGAGCAACCGCAGAGGACGATTTTGATGGAGATATTTCCACTCAAATTATAATTGAAAACCCAGTCGATACCAGTATTCTGGATACCTATATCATTACTTATAATGTTCAGGACGCAGCCGGTAATGATGCCCAAGAGGTAATTAGAGCGGTTGATGTTGTAGACACTACTGCCCCTATTATTAACCTGAAAGGAAATCAGGATGTAACCATTGAAGTCAATTCTAATTACTCAGATGCAGGAGCTACAGCATCAGATAATTATGACGGAGTTATAACCGCTAACATTGTTGAAGAAGGAATTGTTAATGAGAATGAGGTAGGAACTTACCCCATAACCTATAATGTATCGGATTCATCGGGAAATAAAGCTGAACAAGTAACCAGAACTGTTAATGTTGTAGATACAACTAAACCTGTAATTACTTTAAACGGTGATGCTTTTATACTAGTTGAAACCGGAACTAACTACTCTGATCCAGGGGCAACTGCAACTGATAATTATGACGGGGATATAACCTCTGAAATTGTTATAATAAATCCTGTAGACATTAATGCTCCTAATACCTATTTCGTAACTTACAATGTTCTAGATAGGAATGATAATCATGCTCTAGAGGTTGTAAGAGAAGTGAAAGTTAATACCTCTCCCATCGCTGAAAATATTTCCATTGTAGCACAAGAAGGTGAAAGTTCAGATATTAACCTCTTAGGAGGCGATGATGATGGCGATACGCTAGTTTATTCTGCTAATACAACACAAAATGGAAGTGTTAGTATTGTTGGCTCCAAAGCAACCTACACACCAAGAGATGGTTTTTACGGTATTGATTCATTTACATACATCGCAAATGATGGGTTTGTAGATTCTGATCCCGCAACAGTTACGATTGAGGTCTTTCCTTATCTAAATACTGAAGAATTCTTCTTTTCCATCTCTGAGGATACAGAAATACAAGTCTCACTCGTTAGAGACCAAACAGACTTTGCAACCTTATCCTATTCCGTAGAACCAGCTGCTAATGGCGAAGTAGAATCACTAGGAAATAATGCGCTATATACACCAAAAGAGAATTTCAATGGTGGTGATAGCTTCACTTTCAAAGCCACTGATGGAACCTATGATATCGTCATTGGTAAAGTAACTATTACGGTAACTCCAGTTAATGATCCTCCTAAGTTCAATATGGCTTCAGAAATTGAAGTTTTGGAAGACACGTCTGTTGGTACGGAAATCATTGAATTAGTAGCCGAGGACATTGATAGTAATGATTTATCTTATTCTCTCTCCAACAATACTAACGACTTCTTCTCAATAAGAGAAGGTAAATTAGTGCTTAGTAAACCTTTGGATTACGAATCCGTAACTAAGCACACAGTAACATTAACAGTAAATGACGGTGAGTTTTCTGACAGTTTGGAGCTAACCATCAATGTCGGTGATATTGAAAACCACTTTGTCGAAGAAGAGTATATCATTACTGTTTATGATGTAATCAACGAAGACGAGGTAGAAAAATTAGATTATTCCCCTTGGACAAACTACACCAAAAACTCAGGTCCGGGGAATACCGTTTTTTCAATTACTGGTGGTGAAGACGCCGATTTATTTACCATAGATTCTAAAACTGGAGATTTAGAGTTTAAAGAAGCTCCAGATTTTGAAAACCCGTCTGATCTTAATGAAAATAATATCTATAAGGTAGTTGTCAAGGCTTTCAATCCAATTGACGGACCAGACCAAACTATTCCTGTAACCATCAATCAATTCGACTATGCTGTTCCAGAGGCTCAGTTGGGGGCTGCAAAAATTGGTGTAATCAGTACTGAAGCCGAAGCTGATTCAGACGGAGATGGTATTGTAGACACAGTAGATAATTGCCCTACTATTGCAAACCCAGGACAAGAAGATTTCGATGGTGATGGGGTTGGAGATGTTTGTGACGATAGTGATATGGACACTTTCTTCGATATGGAAGATAATTGTCCGAATTCAACCTTTGGAGTTCGAGTTGATGCTGCTGGTTGTGAAACCTTCAGTTTACCAGCTAGTAATTTTAACATTACTTCTATCTCGTCTACTTGTCCAGGCTCTTCTAATGGTTCTATTACCATCTCCTCTAGTAATACAACTTAATCTTATCGATACCGATTAAATGATGGCCCATCGCAGCGAATCATTGATTATACCAAAACCATCTCTAATCTATCCGCTGGGTTTTACACTGTATGCGTTACTGTTGATGGGGTATCAAACTATGAACGCTGCTATGAGATTGAAATCACAGAACCAGCACCTCTTGTAGCTAACTCAAGAATCGATATGAGCTCGCGTAATCTTCAATTAGATTTATCAGGAGCTTCAGAATATCAAGTAACCATCAATGGCAGGTCTTTCCTTACCTCAGAGCAAAACCTTAGCCTAAATCTTCAACCCGGATTGAATCAAGTAGAAGTAGCAACTGCCCTAGATTGTCAGGGAGTATACTTTGAAGAAATCTTCGTCTCAGAACAAGTGAAGGTATATCCTAACCCAACATCAGGCCCAATTCAGCTCTTTGTAGCAGGATATGATTCTGAAATCACCTTAAACATTACAACCCTATCAGGGAATAAAATCCTCTCCAAAACAATTCCAGTACCTAACCATAGAATTGTTGAGACTAATCTTAATAATCTACCGCAAGGCTTATACCTAATTAACCTAACGGGTAATACTGTTAAAACGACCCACAAAATAATCAAAGAATGATAGGCAGTATATTTCATAGAGCCTTTAACCAAATCTTTTTGACAGCGATCTTTTGCATCCTTGTTGTAAGCTGTGTGAAAGAAAATGTAGTTGGAGAACCTGTCGAAGAAATCCCTTTAGAAGTTCCGGGAAAAGCAAGTTTACTACTGCCCGAAAATAACAAAGCCTGTGAAACGGGAGAGGTGATCGGAAATACTGCTTCAGTTACCTTTTCATGGGAAACAGGTGAAAACACTGAGGTATTTGATTTATATATTACTAATTCAGACACTGAACAAGTAACCTCAAGAACTTCATTAGCAACAACAACAGCTACCGTGCCACTGGTAAGAGGTCATCATTACAGCTGGAGCATTACCTCAATGAATAAGGGACTAGAGGTCGCAGAATCTGACACCTATAAATTTTACTTGGCAAGCGACGGTGAAGAAAATGGCGCACCCTTTACTGCGGAAGCCGTTTTCCCAAGCCCTGGGTCATCAATAAATATACCAACTAATGGTAAAATCGTCCTAGAATGGGATGCAGCAGACCCTGATAATGATCCACTAACATACACCCTTTTGATAGACACCATTGATGGCAAACAGGAGGCTAGCGAGGAAAACTCCAATCTGAACGAACGCTTTAAAGAAATTGATGTACAAACCGGCAAAATCTACTACTGGTCCATCATTACCAATGATGGTAACATCAAAGTAAACTCAGATATCTTTAGCTTTAGAGTAAAGTAAACAGAGTAGAAACTGAGCTTTTTGAAGAGATTATATATATTGATACAAACCAATTAAGGGTGTATACAAAACGGATTCGAATAGGTTTTTACAAGCTTTTAGTTTAATTTAATTCCATCAAACTCAATAATTATGAAAAATTTAAAATTACTAGCTATCGGATGTTTCGCAATCATCCTTTCAGGTTGCGGGACTAAATTACCTAAAGGTCAAAAACAAGTTGACTTACCATGTTTTCAAGATAAGTATACTCCCACAAAAAAGGATTATATCGCATCTGGGCGTGGAATAAGCATTGATCAAGTTACCTCACGAAAGAAAGCATTGTTAAATGCAAAACAGGAAATAGCAGGGCTGATCAGAACAAATATTCGATCCTTAACCGATGATTATACCTTATCCAGAACCATAAATAACAGAGAAGAACTTAAATCTAGATTTGAAACAATTACTTCAGAGGTAGTTGATGAAATGCTAATGGATATAGATATTAAATGTCAAGAGTTAGGCTATGACAAGAAGTTAAATCAATATAATACCTACGTTGCACTTTCAATAAGCAAGGATGATGCCGCTAAAAACATAGTGAATAAGCTTTCTAAAAAGGATAAGGAAGAACTTGATTTAGATTATGAAAAATTTAGAAGCCTCCTTGATAAGGAAATTAACAACTAGTTCATCCCTTTTATTACTATTTTTTTCCAGTTTACAGGCTTTTTCACAGGATATAAAAACTTTCAATAACGTTGAAGGCTGTCATATTCTTCAAAAAAATGAAAGTATTGAATATGCTGAAAAGATTGCATTCTCTCAAGCTAAGTTAGAGGCTCTAAACCAAGCGGGAGTTGAAGAACAGATTAGTTCTACACAGTTGCTTACTAGGAGTAATAATGCTTTTAGAAATGAAGAGAATTTTTATGAGTCTATTCAATCAAACTTGGCGGGTGAAATAACTAGATTTGATCCTTTATCTACCGAACAAAGCGTTGACGAAAATGGAAATATTATAATCTGCGTCAAAGCGAATGTTGGTGTTTTAAAATATGGGAGTATAAATAGAAATCCTATTTCATTTGAAGCAATCGACCTATCTAGAAGATATAAAAATGGCGATGAATTAAACTTCAGCATTCGATCGAATGGGGGAATTTATTTTTATGTGTTTTATGTCGATGACAAAAATCGATATCAACTCATATACCCTAGTGATTTACAGCCAGATAATAACATCAGGACTAATTTACATCAACTTCCGCATTCCTTGACTGAAAAATGGGTATTGAATACTTCTAAGGATGAAGAAAAAAACAATATAATACTCGTCGCAGTTGATAAGTCAATAATTGAAGGTCTTTCGTCTATCAGTGACTTCAACACATGGGCTAAATGGTATATGAAACATGATATCAAAACCAGGAATATGAAAAATATACCCATTACAATATTCAAACAATGAGACTACTACGGAAAGTTACAATTTGCTTTGTTTTACTATATATAGTTCAGGCTTGGTCTCAAGAAAGCAAAACTGAATACTCTTTTGATCAACCAGTTGAGTTTATCTCAAATGCAGGATACAAAATTGTAACCTTTGGCACTTCTTCGATCAACTATAGTCTAAGCCCACTAATTACCAACTCTAAAAAAGTTTTTGCGGCAGTATCTCCGCTTGGAAATGAAGCATTCTTTCAAGATGACAATAAGGTTGGAGTTTTCAACTTATCTAACTTTAAAATTGACATAGAAGATAAGTATAGGCTAAAAAATGACTTTATCATTGATGTAATCCCCAATGAATTTGGGGAAACTTATTATGTAATTTTTGAATCAGGAAAATTAGGATTTACAATACGTGATAAAAGAAATTTTAGTATCGAACAATTACCCCTAGATAACTTTGTTTCAAAGGCGATTTGGAATAATAATTTGAAGAAATTATTAATAGCTGATGACTTTTACCTCTACTACCTAGATCCTTCGAAAGGATCTGTGAGTGAAGGTTTACGTTTTAAATCGGATATAACTTTTATAGCACAGGATCTAAAAACTTTTGAGGTTTTTGTGGGACTTGCAAATGGTTCAATTTCATCCTGGTCTCAAGATTTAAAAACCAAAAATTATGAAGTTTCTTTAACAAGAAATACTATTACATCCATCCAGCCTGACCCCTTAGATCATTATTTATTCATAGGAGATAGTGAGGGAACTATTCGTACATTCAATAGATTGACAAGAAATGTCATCAATAGTTCAGAATATTTTTCAAATGCTGTTAGAATGAAGGCTATTTATGACGATCGATTGAAAAATAAGTTTTTAGCTGTTGTTGGTGGTAGTCAATCGTTAAAAATTTTAGATATAACAGGGCTAGAACCAAATTATCGCAGAGTTATAAACGATTCAATTACAAAACGAAGAGAACAGTTCTTAAAGTTTCGTGATGGAGAGTCCTCGATAAAATATGATGAAAGGGTAAACCCTAAAAATTTGTCTCAATATCTCGATGGTATAACGCAGTCTATGGTAGATAGTATAGCGCGAACAAAATCAAAATTCGAAGCGAAATACGAACAAAAAGGAGACTCATTGAAGGTTAATATTGAACCATTTCCGGAATTAAAATTTAAGGCGGTCAAAAATTTAGAAAATATAGATCAAGTAGAATTGGGAGATATTCATTTCGAGCTTGAATCTGACAATACATTTTCGATTTCCAATCTACTGCTATTGTCTGGTAAGGACTCTATCAGATATAGTTCTGACTTGCGAACTATGAGATACTATGAGGAAGTCTTGGAACTAAATTTGGCTAAAGAAATTGCAAAAAAAGAATTAGAGTTTAAAGATGCATTAACTGATTTAGTGGATAGACTAAGATCTAGAGGTAAACTCGCCGATGTTGATCTTTCGGTTGAATCAGTTTTAAAGAAAGAGAAGGATTCTCTAGGTAAAGATGAACTTAATTTACATTTAACCTTTTTGTCTCAAGGTATCAAAGCCGAGGCGGAAAATGAGACTGCCGATTTTCCACCGGGCAAGTATAGCCTGTTAGACTCTGAAGCCGCAACGGCACTCGTCGATTTTTTCGTAAAATCTTCCGCTGAAAAATTAGCAGAATATTTAAAACCAGAAACCAGGATAACCTTCAAAATTACAGGGTCTACCGATAAATCGCCCATTTCAGGAAAAATACCATATAATTCAGAATTTGGCACCTTCAAAAATTTCCCCTATTACTTTCAAGGGGACTTATCAGGTATGAATCTCAATGAAGAAAGTGGGATAACCGAGAATAGTCAATTAGGATTCTTAAGAACATATTCGGTGAGAAATTTTATTGAAAATAATACGGAGGTATTTGACTTCACTAAGAAGAAATTTATTCATTTCTCAGAAGAAGCTGAAGAATATGGGCCAGAGTATAGAAGGATTAAAATTGAAATGATTATTCATCAAATTGATAAGATTGTAAAACCAAAAGAATCAGAAGACAAATCGATCACACTTAGCGATGTCGATATTAATATTCCAACTGGACCGAAGGTTAAAGGATATGCTTTGGTTATTGGTAATGAAGACTATTCTTCGTATCAATCAAACTTAACACCTGAAAGCAATGTTCCGTATGCTCAAAGAGATGCCGAAATATTTACAAATTACCTCACCCAAATGTATGGGCTTTCAAGAGAAAATATTTTTCTCTTAAAGAATGCAACCTATGGTGAAATCTCACAAAACATCGCGAAGCTAGAAAGATTAATGGTTTTAGACGGTGAAGACAGCGAGATAATTGTTTTCTATTCTGGACACGGAATGCCGGACGAACAAACAAAAGACCCGTATCTAATACCTGTAGATATTAGCGGATTAAATGTAAATCAAGGGATTTCTTTAAAGGAGCTAATGACTCGATTAAACAACAGACCACACCGTAAGATTGATTTTATTATCGATGCCTGCTTTAGTGGATTAGGGAAGTCTAAACCATTAGCCGAAGTAAAAGGTATTTCTGTGGTTCCAGTTAACCCAGAGCTAGGTGATAATATGATCCTAATCAGTTCAAGTTCATCAAATGAAAGTTCTGTAGTAGATGACGATAATCAACATGGACTTTTCACTTATCATCTTTTAAAGATTTTAAAGGAATCAGAAGGCAAGTCAGATATACAAACTCTGTTTGATAAACTTTCTAAAGATGTTGGGTTGTCTGCCATACGAAAGTATAATAAGGTTCAAACTCCGTCAATATTACTGGGCAAGAACATTAATGCCTCTAAATCAACTAGCCGGCTGATCTCTGAAGATTATTCCAATGAAGATTAGTATCTTCATTGGAATAACATCTTAGATCAAATGAAAACAAACGCACATTACAACATCCCAGGCAATCCTTCGACTGCTAAGAGTAGCGCTCTAAAATTGCGTGAAGAGGCCACCACTGATTCGCTCAAGGTTTTAAGTGCTGAGGACTGGAATTTCTGGAAAGAGAACGGATACATCGTTATCAAAAACGCAGTACCTAGAGAACAGGCCGAGGCCACGGCAGCGTTCTTATGGGAGTTTGAAGAAAAGGATCCTAATGACTCCTCGACTTGGTATACCGCAGCACGCGCAGAGATGAAGATGAAAGAATTGGCAGGTACTGGAATGGTCGAGGTCTACAACAACCAACACCTATGGAATAATCGTCAAACCCAGCGCGTTTATGATGCCTTCTGTGATGTGTGGGGTACCGACAAACTTTGGGTGACGATTGATCGGGCGAATTTGAATTTCCCAGTACGTGAGGGTAGTAACTACCAACCCTTTATTCATTGGGATTATGATCCTGAGACGCGTCCGCAAAATGTTCAAGGCGTATTGGCTCTTGCCGACCAAACCGATACCAATATGGGCGGATTTCAATGCGTCCCCTACCTCTACCGAAATTATGATACTTGGAAGCTCACCCAGCCCGAAGACCGCAACCGTTTTCAGCCCGATATGACGGGTCTTGAAGACGAAATCGTCAAGGTAAAAATGGAGGCCGGAGACCTTCTCATCTTCAACAGCTGTCTCGCTCACGGTATACGCCT
>ENA-OUOG01004228-OUOG01004228.1-marine-metagenome-genome-assembly--contig:-NODE-4228-length-12544-cov-4.063768_pt1 | contig 12544 bp, 14 predicted proteins | sample MGYA00248635_ERZ508505 | MGnify/ENA primary metagenome ERZ508505 (study PRJEB26176, sample SAMN06267871) | marine metagenome | isolation source: Saanich Inlet, British Columbia, Canada | place: Pacific...
ACTTCATGTGGGCAAAGTAGATTTGGCTGTTGGACCTGTACGGTAGTTAAAAAAGATAAATCTATGTCTGCCTTGATTGAAAATGGACAAAATTGGATGTCACCCTTACTTGATTTCAGAAACAGTCTTCAGGATGAGCGTAATTTACATGAACATAGAATGGCCAAAAGAAAGGGAGGTCAAGATGCCGTTTCTGATGAAGGCAGAAATTATGGCCCTTACAGGGATTCATACAGAGCCAAAAAATTAAGGCAGCTTCTTGAAATTCAAAAAGACATTCAAAAAGATAAACCACATGTAAATCTAATAACTAATCAAGAGTTAATTGCAATTCAAGTAATTTGGAGCAGAGAAATGATTTTTGATTTTAATGTAGGGGATATCTACAAAGATGTGTTTAACAAAGATATCAGTACAAATAACATAAAGTCTTTAGATGACACAGAAAGAAGAATATTAAAGGATGTATGTCAAGAAGATATGTCTTATTACAACCTTATTGACAATCTCTTAACTCTGCAGCAAACCAAAACCCTAATGATTTCCAAATACGGCCTTCACAATGATGTTGAAAATAGAATTGAAACCTTTTTGAAAGAGCTTGAGGGATGAGGATTGAGAAGATTAAATTAGAAAACTTTAGAATTTACAGAGGTGTAAATGAGATTGACCTTCGCTCAAACAGCTCCAAAAATATTAGTTTAATTGCTGGTAAAAATGGATATGGTAAAACTACATTTTTAACTTCACTCATATGGTGTTTTTATGGCAAATTAATGTCACAAGTTGAGGACAAGTACAAACTAGATATTAGAAACTCTGGAGGGTATGATCAGTATTTAAAATCATTAATTAATAGAGATACCAAATTAGAAAATAAATCTTCTCACATGTCTGTTGAAATACAGTTAGGAGATTTATTAATCCCCTCAGTCCCATGTCAAACAGTTACTATTAAAAGAACATTGAATTTAGAATCACTCAAAGAGTCTATACAAATACTCATTGATGGTGATGAAAATGAATTGACTAAGTCTGTTGGCTATGAGGTGTTTATTAATGATTTTATTTTACCTAGAGAGATAGCCAAATTCTTCTTTTTTGATGCTGAAAAGATTGTTTCATTAGCTGAAGCTAAATCAAAAGATGAATTAAGGAGTTTAAGCAAAGCCTATTCTGAAGTTTTAGGAATTAAGAAATATGAGGAGTTAAAAAGAAATTTAGAGTCACTACTAAAAAAGCTAAACAGAAAAGGTGTTTCAAAAGTTCAGAAAGAAAAGCTTGAGGAATATCTAAAAGAAGAACTTGATTTAGAAAAACAAATCAGTCATAATCATGATAAGCAAGTTGAGATTGATTCTTACTTGACAATATTACAACGTAAAAGTGATAGTCTTCAAGAGAAATTGATTCGTGAGGGTAACTCTATAACATTAGATGAGTTAAAAGAATTAAAGGCTAAACGTGATGATCTAAAAGTTGAAGCAAAATCAATAAAGGGAGATCTAAAAAAGCTTTTTGATTTAATTCCACTTGTTCTCTCTGGACATCATTTAGATAGATTGAAAGCCCAACTAAACAAAGAGAGTAAGCTTAATAGTGTAAATGCCAATAACCGGTTAATTGAAAAGGAATTAAAGTCTTTTTCTGATAATATTTTTAAAAGTATTTCTTCCTCAAGCCTTAGCCAAAAAGTTAAAACAGATATCCAAGAAAAAATCAGCTCTGAACTAAATAAAAAGCTGAGCACCAATGGCCCCAATGTAAATACTGGCAACATACTTCTTGAATTTTCTGAGCAAAGACACCGAGAATTTCAGGCCATTTATGACAATATTAAATCCTCATTTTTAATTCAGTTCAATGAAATAGTCAAATCTGAAAAAATAAATAGAGCTTTACTAAGTAGAACATTAAATAAGATAAAACAGGCCGAAGCTAGGAAGAATAATCATCTGGCTAAACAATTTAGAACTGAAAAGAACCAAGCTGATACAGAAATTCAAAATTTGGTTGAATCAAAAAACCAGCTTATTGAAGAACAAGGGATATTAAAACATAAATATGCCAATCAGAAAAAGGTTAGAGTTGAATATGAAAAAGAATTTAACCTAATTGAAACAGATAAGAAAAAATTCAGTGTCACATTAAAATTGCTTGAAAAAATTAATGTACTTGTCAACAAGATTAAACAAGAAAAAAAATACTCATTACAAAAATCAATATCACTTGGCTTGAAAAAGCTAATGCATAAAAAAGATTTTATCTCTCATGTTAGAGTTAATATAATGGATGATGTAATGGATATTGATTTATTGGATACAAATGATAATATAATAAGCAAGGACACCCTTTCCAAGGGCGAACAGCAATTATATGCTACTGCTCTTTTAAAGGCACTAGTTGATGAGTCAGGTATAAAGTTCCCTGTGTTTATTGACAGCCCACTGCAAAAGTTTGATAAATTTCATTCAAAAAATATAATTCAAGAGTTTTATCCGTCTGTATCTAATCAAGTTGTGCTTTTCCCTTTGCTAGAAAAGGAGCTTTCTGAAAAAGAATTTGAACTGCTAAAACCAAACTTAAATAAAGCATTTTTAATAACAAACGTTGATGGTTCTTCAAATTTGAAAGGAGTAAAAGGGGATAAATTGTTTAATGAATTTAAAAAAGATAAAGATGTTTACGCACATTAAAACAAGTAAGGAAAATAGAGAGGTAGTGGCTCAACTGACAAGAAAATTAAATCTTGGCACAGAAAATATTATATCTAGGATCGCCTTAACACATTCTTTATCCCTAGACAGAAAACTTGATTTGTCAGAAATACAAAACTCAGGTGGAAAGGAATACTCAACAAAGGTTCTTTTTGGAGATTACGCAGATATTTATTTAGCTATGGTTGCTATGCATTATAACTTACATATTTCAGAAAAGGATTTAGCAAAATATATAAAGATGCATATTGATGACGGATTAGGTTTAATAAATAAAGAGTTTAACAATAACACCAATATGGATGGGTTTGATTTTTTAATTGGTGAAATAGAAAAATCAGTAAATAAATATCATTAACTCTTAATACATTTAAATTATACTCCTAGTATTATAATTATTAGTTGTTCTATAAATTAAGTTCTTTTCTTTCCAATAACTCTTCTATAAATGCATCTGGGTTATTAAAATAGTCTTCATCCTCTCTAAGCAAACTCTGGATGATTTCAAAGCCGCCATTTGCATATTCCTCAATTACTTTTATAATCTCATCTGCATCAATCAATGCTTTATATCCTTTATTAGATTTAGACATTGATAAAAGTATCAATGCATCAGCTAATTCGCCTCCATTGTTATAAATAACACTAAATTTAAAAGCATTGTCAGTTGATCCGCTTCCAAGGGGCACCCTCTTGTCATTAATAAAGCCAATTATAGCAGCCCAAGTGTAACATTCCCATAATTGAGAAAAATATTTTCTACTTTTCGTATCACTCTGGGAGCCTTGAACATCTGAAAGTCTATCCATGATAGATTTTCTATGTATTACTTTATATTTTAATCTTTTATCTGAAAGTTCTGTAACTAAATTCATACCATTAATTTTTAATTGTAGTAATGTTAGTGAATGCTTCTTTTCTGTCCATGACTGAATTCCCAGTATCATTCTTGATTTTTAAATGAAAGAGACCCTTGACATAGTCTTTATTCTTAATATTATCAATTTCATTTTCATCAATATCCTTTGTGATCACAATACTTTGTTTAAATGTTTCTGAAATTGATTGTAAATAAGCAAAAGTTGCTTTATTGTCTAAATTTGAAGTTGGCGCATCAGTAATAAATGGATATGAAGCGTCTTTATATTCATTTGTTAAAGATATGATTGAATTAATAATGCACATTTTCATCAATGTATAATGTCCAGTGTTGTAATTCTCCAGCTCTCGTCCATCATTATCAACATTTAAAACTCTAAATGTTTCTCTGTCAATTTTTATATAACCGTCAATTGTATTATTAACACTAGTGATTTCACCAAAGCTCATATTTGCTTCAGATTCTATTAAGTTTATTAGTTTATTATATTCGCTCTCTTCAATATTTGCAATATGACTTGATAGATATTTAGTGTATTTTTTAATTTCTTCTTCAATTACCTTTACAGAATCATTTGACCTCTGTATTTTACTTAATTCTCCTTCTAACTGTGCAATATCCATTTCTGCATCCCTAATAGATGCTTTAGTCCCTTCAATTTTTCTGTTCAAATTCGTGATAATTTCATTTAACGTTTTATACTCACCATGTTTTTTTCTATGTGTTAGAGTACCATCTGAAATATCTATCCCCCGTTTATTATAAAGCTTGTCTATATCATCCTTAACTTGTTGAAGCTTGTCCTGATAGATAATCCTCTCCTCATATGCTTCGTTAAGTTTTTTTCTGTGGTCCAATATTTCATCATGTATTGAATCATAGTTCCTACTAAGACTACCCAGTTTTGCTTTAAACCCACCAACCTCTTTATTAATTTTTTCATTTTCTTCTGATAAATATTCAGGTTTTAATTTTCGGTTCAATTTTGCCTTCATGTTATTCCATGCATTTGAGTTTTTCTCAGCAGGTCTATCACAAATTAAGCAAATTTCTTGATCAAGCATTTTGTTTAGGTAAACATCACCTGGCACATCTTCTGGGAGTTCATACTCTTTACTAATCAGAGATTGTCTGTAGTCTTCAAATTCAATTAATCTATCAGCAGCAGATTTAAAGAGATGCTTTGTGCCATACAACATCCATAAGCTAGAAAACTTTTTACGCTCATTAATATCAAGTCGTTGAATACTTTCACCAATAGTATTTAGATCATTTTCTATTTCTATTTTTTCTTCGTTAAGTACTGGGAATTCAACCAGAGCCGCTAAAACTCTTTCTACTTCATCAAGTTGTTCTTTTCTTAAGGCTAAAGATTTAGATTTTTCTTCAATAAGCTGTTTGTTATTTGAAATTGAAGCATTTTTTTGTTCAATTTTTTTAGAAATTTCTTCATACTTACTGATGTCAGAAGTTAATTTGCCAATTTCTTTTCTTGCCCTGTTTGTGATTTTTTTATCAACCTCAGAAATGATATTATTCATTATTTTGTATAGTGGGACGTAAGAAATGTAATCAATAGCTTTTCTTATTGTTCCTTTATTATCAAAATCAATCAATTTATCAAGTGCCTCACCTTGAAACCAGATGTATGGGCTTATTTTTGAGGGAAACAATTTTTCAATAATATCTTTAGCCTCTTGATTTTTAGCAATTTCTGCATTAGAGGTTACTTTATCAATATATTCAACACTTAGATCGGATGAGGAAATATTCCAGTTTTCTGAGCTGAAACAATCCCCCAATTCCCTTCTTTTAATTAGGAACTGTCTTCTAATTGTATAATTAATATTTTTTGAGCCTCTCTCATTATTGTTTTTAACCACTATTTCAACAGATGTTTCAATCAGGTCATCAATCGCTGTAGATTCATTTTTTGCTTTGTCGTTTACAAAAGAAATTCCTAAATTCTTGGTAAACACCCAATCCTTTCCAGTAACAAATATTTTATCATTTAAAACCCAGTAAAAAGCATCAAAGAGTTTTGATTTCCCAGATGCTATAGAGCCAGCTATAATATTCAATCCTTCTGTAAATTCAATCTTATTTTTTTCTCCGTAATAAGATTGAAAATTTTTAAGTTTAACAGATTTTATAATCATAATTATAGGTTGATTTTATTATATAAATCGTTTTCAAGGCTTTTCGCCACACTTCCCTCTTTTGATGTTGAACTATCTACTTCAACAACATAATCAACAAGTTTTTTAGAGATTTCTAGAAGAATAGTTTTATCCAAATCTGTATCTTTAAAGTTGCCTGTTTTCTTTATTATGCTTTCTAAAAGTTTGTCATTGGTCGTTTTCATTATTTTTAATTTTATCTTTTTCTGTGTTTTCATTAATTAACTCAAAAATATCAAGATTGTATTCATCAGCAATATCTCGTATTTTATCATCAATTACTTCCATCATATTTTCACTACAATATAAAAAATTTGCCACCCTTCTTAGCTCTCCCTGAAAAATTTTAATTTCCATTTCTCTCAAATCAGGTTCCTCATTATTTATTGAACTCATATTTGGAGCAACAATCATATCATAAATATTAGCATGTTTTTTGCTTTGGTGAAGTCTCAAAACTCTACCTCTTCTTTGAATGAATTGTCTAGGGTTTCCAGTGCTTGCACAAAATATAGCATTTTTTGTTATTGGAATATCAACTCCTTCATCTAATGTCTTCATTGCTGTTAGAATTTCTAATTCCCCTTTTTTAAATTGATCCAATATTTTCTTTCGGTTCTTAGTTTCTCCTAAAAACTGATAGGTTTTATATCCAAAGCTATTTATAATGTTAGAGTAATCATTAATTATTCTTAAATCTTCTTTATCAATTTCATTATTTTTCTCATCATCATCACCATACTCATAACCCTCTGGGACATAAACAAAAGTATATTTTAAGCTTTCATTTTTCATCTTTACATCTTTAAATATTTGCTTTAATGTCTCTTTTTTGTTTTGAGCTTTATGGATAATACGTTTTCTCTGAATTAGTTTTTGTGTGGCAGATTCTTTCCATTTCTCTTTGGTGAAATCATAGTGTTTTACTAATTCTCGAGTAATTTTCAAATATTCTTCTAACTCATCATGTTCAAGATTTACAAAATAGGGGTAATAATAATATGGAGTTAAATATTCATTATCAATGGCCTCTTTCATAGAGAATTTGTATGTATAATAAGGGTAATAGGAATCAAAATATTGATATAACTTTTCAGATCCAATTTCATCATAAATTCTTTCAGGGGTGGCTGATAATCCAATTCTTTTTTTTATGTTTTGAGGTATATTTTTTAAAGAGTTGGTTGCTCCAAAGTTGTGTGCTTCATCAGAGATCAGTATAGTGTTTTCGTCGTTAATTTTTTTTATTATTTTCTGGCATTTATCTTTATTAAAAGTTGCATAAGTGGTTATAAACACAAAGTCATGTTTTTTGCCAATTTTAAGTTGTTTATTGAAAAGTAACCGCCTTAAATCAGCTTCCCAGTTTTTGTTTTTACTAGTTGAAATTATAGATTTAAAATTGAATTTTTTTGCCTCTTCAACCCACTGGTTAGCCAAAGTAACTGTGGGTACAGTAATGACAATTGAATATTCATTAGTTTTATTATACTCCTCTACCGCGCAATTAAGTGAGGTAATTGTTTTACCTGTGCCAGTTGCCATTGCAAAAATCCCTTTAAAATTATTCTTCACCCATGCTTCATAAGCTTCCTTTTGATATTGTCTTGGCTCAGACTTTTTCCCTCCAAAATTTGGAAAATGCGGTTTATTATTTACTTTAGATAGCTCTAAATTTATTTCTTTTTGAATCTCCTTTGAAAAATTCCTATAATTTTTTTTGATATGCTTAATAGCTTCATTTTCTAATGAACTTTTATCAATTTTTCTAAATCCAATTTTATTTAATTTTTCTTTGAGCTCCTCGGATTCAATTTTATAAATTTTCCATTCTTCATCACCTTCACTGAATGTCTTTTCAAACTCATCAATAGTAATATTTATATTGTTAGTGACTGATTCTTCATTCCAAAAGGAGCAAAAAGCATTGGTGTCTTCCCTATTAAACAAAAAAGCTTGTTCTGATGCATTAGCTGAGCCAGATAATACAACAGTATTTTGGTGTGAGTCAGAGAAAATACTATTTTTTTGATGTGAAATTCCTCTAGTATTTTCCTTTTTAATCAATACCTTAATTTCTAGAAGGTCATTATGAATCAAATAGGAAATACAGTTATTAAACAAATCATTATTTCCCCCCTCTAATGCCTCTGTCATTTTAGCTAAGTCTTTAAACAATCTTGTTTGATCTATATTGTAATTTGACTGGGTCATCAGTTGATAATCTCTCTCTGAAATTGCTTCATTACAATAGAGTCTAATTTTTCCTTCATTGTTAATTATAAACTTTGATAATGGATAAGCTAATAGTTTCAATGCACTTAAGCTCCAGTATCCCAGTGCTAGATCCCAAGTTTTTGAATTACACAAAGTGCGGTAATATATGTCCAACACCTCACCTTTGATAAACTTAGATTTTTTTATTTTAAATTCTCCTATTGAGGATAAATCCATGCATTAAAATTTTCTAGAAATATTGTAATTGTATTCTAGTATATTGATAGACAATAAATTTAAAATAATTATTGGGGTTAACAAATTATTTAATAATTTTGATGAAGCATCAAGAACGTACTAGTTGCGTACCAACCGGCTCACTCGTAGCACGGTGGTTTAGAATGCGGGAGGCCTTCCAAACAAACGAGTCATCCACATCCTTTCTTGTTGCAATTTATGTTAAACTTAAATTGTAATACAATGAAAAAAACAAAACAAATTCAAGTCAAATTCTTCAAAGAAGAATCTATTTTCAATCTTTTTGATTTAGAAAGCCTAGAGCTTTATCATCAAATGATGACTGACCGTTATGGTATTCAAAATGATGAAGAGGAATGAGTGCTAAACTTAGTGGGGAGCTTGTCTTTAAAGTGACATTTGATCAGCATGGGTTCCCTATTGGCATGTATACTACTGCGGCTATAATTCATATGTGCGCAGAGCAAATACACGCTAGGTCTCCTTTTAATAATCCAAACAAGCCCAAGAAGCTAGATAATTTTAAAGTTGAATTAATTTCAAAAAAAGTAAAATGAAAGAAGAAACTAAAGACATCAGGATAGCCATACCTTGTCCTTGGGGACCTACATTAAGGTTTATAGAGTTAAAGGACTGGGAGGACTGTGATGTGCACCAGTGGCTTTCAATGACCCATCTTGTGGTAAGAACTTCTAAAGAAGACTTTAAAAAAGCCTATAGATTTAGACTAGAACCAATTACATAAATAATGAAAAAATTGATATTAAAAGAATAATTTATAAATAATTGATTATCAATATATTAAAATTATTTTTAGTATTATTTTATTCATTTACATATATTTATATGAATATTTTTATAAAAAATTATGGGAGAGATTAAAATTTCATACAATTACACTCAGTTAAATATTTCTGGTAATGAAATAGCTGATACAGAAACTGGAGAAACATTTGACATATCAAATTCAGTTTTATTAAAAAGGACTGAGACAGGCAAAATATCCATAAGCTATCCTTTTTACAATTTCATTAATAGTAAAAAACTAATAGATTTAATAGTGTCAGGAATAAAAGATGTAGATCTAGCATTGCTAATTTGTATGTCTGCAAATATGTCAAAAGGTGAAAATATATGTCTAAAAAATAATGATGCCCCTCACTCTACAGGCTCCATAGCAGCAATGATTGGTCAAACAATACAAGCGACCAAGTCTAAAATAAATAGACTAATAAAACTTGACTTGTTGCATTACGGAATTGTTAATCATAGAAGAAATTCAGGAAAAGTGTACGTTGTTAATCCTAATATTTTAAAAAATGGTATTTTATCTAAAGTGTTTTTAAAAGAATTTTTTAAAGGCAGTAATAATGTACAAAATAAACCTAATATGGTTTTGTATGGGTATGATAAATATTTTCATATAGACACCAACAATTTAAAAAAATTAATACCCTCTGGAATAAAACTAGTAGATCTAGCTTTATTAATTATAATGTCATCTAACTTGGAACAAGAATTTAATATTTGTCTAGATCAAAATGATAAACCACACACCTCAAAATCATTATCAAAGCTAACTAAAAGCTCTCAAAAATCTGTAAAGGATAAACTTGATACATTGGTTGATAATGGTTTTTTACATCATGGATACACAAGAAGAAAAAAAATTGGCAAAGTATATTTTGTAAATATTCACTTTGTGAAAGAGACTCAAAGTTTTGATTCTTCCATAAGAGAATTTTTTAATGATTTTTAATTTTTTTAAAGTATCATTAATTGGTTAATTATATGTATTAAACCCTCTCAACCTCCTACTATACGGCTCCCCACCTACAGTTCAAATGGGTGTTACCCCCTCTGTGCTAGGCCAAAACAGCCCATTTCATTGACTCAAAAGGAGTTTTTAAACTTGGTACATTAAAATATAAATATAGCTATCTCTGTTGCCTAATGACGTCATCAAGGCTTAAGAAATTGTACACCAATTGGTGCAATATTTTTAAATTTTTACAGTTAAATATATTATTGAGAAATAGGTGTTATGCCTGTTCTAGAATATCTTGAATCTAATAAATTTGTAATATGACCAATTTTTCAACTCATATATTAAGATTATTTCAAATCATCTCTATGCTTTTGTTTACATCCTGTGTAACTGTAATAAAAACAAAAGAAACAAAGTTTTTCTATCCTACATTTAAACAATGGAAAAGTTTAAATAAACATGAGATGAAAATTGTAAACGATTTTACCTTTAATGACAATTACATAGCACCCGAGTATAGCCATTTAAAGAAAATTAGATTTAATAAAAATGGAAGGAAAAAGCTAGCAGAGATTGGAAAGTACAATCAAAAAAACAAGAAAGAATTAAAAACAAATAATTGATATTATTATAGATAATTTTTAAGTTTATGTAAATTATCAAATCAAATGGAGATAAAGTTTGTCATAATTGTTTTTATATTAGTAGGTGTTACACCCTATGCCTTGTTGTTTTTTAAAAGGGTTAATATTATAGCTTCGCTTACTCAAGGTATATTAGATGTTATTTTTTTAAGTTTCTTCATGAGTATAAAAAATTTATTAGTTGGGTTACTCTTTTTTTGGGCTCTTGCACTGTTTAACATTTACAGAAATGGTCCAGAAGATTTTATTGATATAGAGTATAATAAAAAAACACAGATTAAGTCTAGGCTTCAAGACTGCTACACGGGAACATTTTTAGGTTCAGTTATAGGTTTAATTTTGGTTTATGTATTTTCCTTGTTATGATTGATAAACATGAAATTCGTTCTAGAGAGCTATATTTTTTTTCTGAAGAAGATGAAATTCTTGCAAAGAAATATAGAGATATTTGGATTAATTCTGACTACCCTGAGCTATTTCGTTCACCTTCTTTCTTGGAATATGTCAATAAACATGAACCTAGTAATTACACTCTAACCCAAGAAAAATTAAACTCTTTATTTGATAATTATAAAAATGAAATGGAATTGCAGTTAAGAAAAAAAGTTAATGCTGTAAGAGTATACAAAATCTTAATGTATTCAAGTTTGGCAATTTTCTTTATATCACTTTTTTTACAATCTTTTGGTTTAATAGTTTTTTGCACTATTGTCCTTGCTATTTTTAACTTTTGCAGTCCAAAAGATTTTATCTCACAATAAATATAAGCTAATTATATGATTGATTTATATAATCTAAACCATAGGCATATCCTCTTCTTTCAATTCAGCTATTTCAAGTCCTCTTAAGTAAGTCAGAGATACATTAATAGATGAATGTCCCATAGCTTTTTGTAGCTTGGTTATTGATCCAGTTCTTTTAAAGATTTCTATTGCTCCTGAGTGTCTAAATGAATACAATGTTTGGCCTTGTTTTAGGAGTTTGGTTTGTTTCTTATATCTGCTCCATAGCGTTTTGAAATAGTCTGGATTCCTACTATACTGCTCCCCAGTAAAGATGTTGTAATCTAAACCTTTTGGATGTAAATAAGGTTTTATAAAACCAGGCACTGGTACAATCCTGTTTCTACCTGACTTGTTTCTAAACCCAGAAAGTGTAATATAGCTTAAGTCATTTGAAAAATCTCCCCACGTCAACTCCCTTACTTCTCTGTGTGGTCTAAGCAAACAACCATAGGTCAATAAACAACACAAATGAAGGTGTTTATTAAAGGCTTTTATATCCTCTAATATAGTAGCAATATCATCAAAGGGTTTGTGTAAAACAGCCTTGGATTTCTTACTTTTTATATCAGTCATTGGATTGCCCTCCAAGCCTAAGGATATAGCCTCATTTATAAGCACATTTAGGTGTCTTTTAAGGGTGTTGTGAGAAACTCCAGAGCAATACCTTGAGAGAATATTTTTAAGCCCTCTAACAGAGAGTTTTGAAGAGCCAAATTCTTGCTTTAAACAGTCAAAACTAAACTGTAACATAGCCTTGTATTTCTTAGAATAATTACCAGCTAGTTTTGAGTCTAATGCTTGTTTGATATAGTAAAGATCTGAAAGCGTACCAGTCACCACATTTGAGGATCTGTAGGACAATAAAACCCCACCGTTTATAAGGTAGCTGTATATCTCAGCAGCAAGAACTTTAGCAATGGATAATCTTAGGTCAAGAGGATAGGAATTAGGGTCTGTGGTTGAGTTGATTCTTTTGCCATTATAAAGTCTGTATCTTTTACCACCAATGTAAAAGGAAACAAATACTTTGTTTAAAGAATCAGTGTGAACTTTAGGAAATTGTAGTGTCATTTGACAGTGCTTAGACAGTTAAAC
>ENA-OUOG01004234-OUOG01004234.1-marine-metagenome-genome-assembly--contig:-NODE-4234-length-12535-cov-2.673704_pt1 | contig 12535 bp, 4 predicted proteins | sample MGYA00248635_ERZ508505 | MGnify/ENA primary metagenome ERZ508505 (study PRJEB26176, sample SAMN06267871) | marine metagenome | isolation source: Saanich Inlet, British Columbia, Canada | place: Pacific...
AGAATATTACCGATTTGGCGGGTGTGGCATGTGAGGGCAATTGGAGCGCTGGGGCCACTTTTGTGGATATTAATGACGATGGATTACTTGACCTCTACGTGTCGAAGTCTGGTAAGCCTGGAGGTGAGCGACGATACAATGAGCTTTTCATAAATAACGGTGATTTAACCTTCACAGAATCTGCCGCAGCGTATGGTCTTGACATCACGGGACTTTCGGTTCAAGCAGCCTTTTTTGATTACGATGCTGATGGCGATTTAGACGCTTACCTGTTAAATAATTCTATTCGTTCGGTTGGCGCCTATGATCTTATTGAAGATCAGCGGCTTATTGCAAGTGATGAGGGTAATCAATTATTAGAAAACCGAGACGGATACTATGTTCCTGTCTCTTCTGAAAAGGGTGTTTTCTCTTCGGCCATCGGGTTTGGTCTGGGTATTACTTTATCGGATTTTAATGGTGATTTTTGGCCAGACCTGTTCATTTCTAATGACTATTTTGAAAAGGATTATCTGTATTTAAACGATAGTGGAAAGGGCTTTATTGAGAGCTCTGATCAGTATTTTGACGCCTTGTCAATGGGTTCGATGGGGGCAGATGCGGCAGATTTAGATAATGACTTGCAGCCGGATATTATGGTGACTGAGATGCTTCCGGAAAGTTTGGAACGTCAAAAGTCGAAGCAAGTTTTTGAATCTTGGGATAAGTTTGAGCTCGCAGTTTCTAAAGGATACCACAAGCAATATTCTAGAAACGTCTTGCAGCGAAATCTCTCTGGTAAGTTCTATGAGGTTGGACGTCAGTTAGGGGTCTCAGCTACTGAATGGAGTTGGGCAGCGCTTATGTTTGACATGGATAATGACGGGTATCGCGACATATATGTGAGTAATGGTATTTTCAAGGACTTACTCGATCGTGATTATCTAACCTACAACGCAAATGAAGAATCGCTCCGTCAGCAGTTACAAAAAGGCGAAGAAGCTATTACCGCACTTATTGATCTAATGCCTTCTTCTGCAGTTCCTAATGCGGTTTATAGAAATCGAGGTGATTTCACCTTCGAAGATGTGCGCGCCCAGTGGGGACTAAACCTACCCAGTTTTAGTAACGGGTCAGCCTATGGAGACCTAGATAATGACGGTGATCTTGACCTGGTAGTTAGCAATATCGACGCAGCACCTTTTGTATTTGAGAATCGCTCTGAAAAGGACCTGAACCAGTTTTTGACCATACAGCTTGAGGGTCCAGCTAAAAATCGCTTTGCTATTGGTGCAAAAGTATTGGTGCATTTAAGCGATGGCAGATCGATGATGGCCGAGCAATTTCCTTCGAGGGGCTTTCAAAGTTCGGTTCCTAATCGACTTCATTTTGGACTTGGCCAGAACGCTACAATCGATTCAGTTGAAGTGTATTGGCCCAATAGACAGAAAAGTGTGCACCCGAGAGTTGCGGTGAATCAGTTTTTGAAACTAAGTTATAATCCGTCGCAGTCTTCACCTATCGACTTAGAAGGCTCCCGAATCGAGGGCTCCTCTGAAGGCAAAATTGACCCGATTACCCTTGATTACGAGCACAGCGAAAATCGTTATATAGATTTTGATAGCGAGCGGATGCTTCCGCAGTTCTTTTCAAATGAAGGCCCTGCCCTTGCATCGGCAGATGTTAATAACGACGGATACAGCGATTACTTTTTTGGAGGTGCAAAAGGTCAGAGTGGCGTATTGTTTTTAAGCAAAGGGAGTGCTGGTTTTGAGCGTATAACTGAACCTTTCGAGGCGCATTTGGGATCAGAAGATGTTGAGGCGCTATTTTTCGATGCCAATGGTGATGGGCTGCTTGATCTTTATGTAGCATCTGGCGGAAAAGCTTTTTCTTCGGTGAGCACCGACCTTAAGGATCGATTATATGTACAAACGGCATCAGGCTCATTTGCCTGGAGTAGTAACGCACTGAGCGAGGTAACTGCATTCAGTACAGGCGCCTTGGCGGTGGCTGATATTGATTTGGATGGAGATTTCGATGTCTTTGTAGGGGCTAGATTTGATACCCGAACTTATGGAAAATCGGGTGGTGGCGGACAACTGCTGGTTAATGATGGCTCTGGAGTGTTTCGTTCGGTACAGCCCAAAGGGTTTGATCAATTAGGTATGGTAACTACAGCCGGTTTTGCGGACGTAAATGGTGATAATCGTCCTGATCTCATTGTAGCAGGAGAGTGGATGCCGGTAACGATTTTTTATAATACAGAGAGTGGATGGGAACAAGCACAAGATCTGGCACTCGAACAAACCGTCGGTATGTGGCGCGGATTATCAATTGCAGATATAAATGGCGACAACATCCCTGATTTTATTTTGGGTAATGCAGGGCTTAATGGATTTTATCGTGTGGGTATGCGTCTATACATTAACGATTTCGATGCAAATGGTCGGTTAGAACAGCTTTATGCGGTACCGGTGGGTAACGAATATTTTCTGGTGCATGATAAGGATGAATTAATAAAACAACTTCCGGGTCTTAAAAAGAAGTTGCTGTATTATTCTGACTATGCGAAGGCGGATATCGAATCTATTTTTGGGCCAGAGTTGCTCTCGAGCGCTGCAAGTTTTGAACTTGATCAGGTCGAGTCTTCTGTTTTTTTAAGCAGCCCCAACGGTTATACTAGGGTTGCATTAGCCGATGAGTTGCAGTATTCAAGTGTCTACACAACCACAATTGATACGACGAAAAGTAATAATCGTTTGAGGGTGTTTTTAGGAGGAAATCAATATGATTTTAAACCTCAATACGGGGCATACGATGCCTCTACAGGTTGGGAGCTAGAGATTGAGGCGCAAGGGGATGATGTAATGCAACGTGTTAGACCTTTAGGAATCGATGGAGCCCTTAGAAAGTTAACCGTAACCTACAGAGGACCCCGTAAAGATTCACTAATTTTAATAGCTGCAAGAAATAATAAGTCGATACGAAGTTTATATGTCAAAAATGAATAGAAAGATACTTTTGGGCATGCTGATACTTACAAGTATCGTGGCGTGTAAAAGTGAGAGCGCGTACGACCGAATGGTGCGTACCGAGATGGCGAAAGGTGTCTATTCCGATAGCCTAAAATTTGGTTTAGCCCTAAAAGATACCAAGAAGACATTTTACACCAAGTGTTGGGAGCTTAACTTGAGCGGAGAGGTAAGTCACGGTCCAAATAATGATTTTGTGGCTTATGAGTTAAAAAATACTCCAGAAGGACAACGAATTAACCATCTTTTTTACGGCATTTTTAACGAGGACAACATCATGACGGGTCTTGATATGCGTTTCTATCATTTAGGTTGGGCGCCGTGGAACACGCATTTGTTTGCAAAAGAATTACTTCCGAAGGCGTTAGATACATTAGAGTTATGGTATCCAGGCAATTCGTTTGTGAAAATTGAGGCAGAGGGTCTTGCGCGTGAAACCTTCGTGAAAATTGATGGTAACAGACAAATCATTGCCTATGTACTCGATGATAAAGAAGTTAAGGCGGTGATTACTGATCTAAGAGAAAAATACCCAGAGCTTGTAGCAACTAATGAATAGATATTTCCTTTTTTTCCTCGCAACTGCCCTTGTCTCGTGTACTGATTTTGGTTCTTCTGATACGCTTTTTGAACTCAAATCGGCGAGAGATACAGGTATTGATTTTGAAAACAACCTCACCTTTAGTAATGAATTTAATGTCTATACCTACCGTAATTTTTATAATGGTGGTGGTGTGTCGATTGGTGATGTAAACAATGATGGGCTTGCGGATATTTACCTAACGGCTAACCAGACTTCTAATAAATTATACCTCAATCGTGGGGAATTTAAATTTGAAGATGTTACCGAGCTTGCTGGTGTAGGCGGAAACAGAGCATGGTCGACCGGCGTAACGATGGCAGATGTAAACGCAGATGGCTTTCTAGACATCTACGTGTGTAATTCAGGAGATGTTAGTGGAGACAATAAACAGAATGAGCTTTTTATCAATCAGGGTGATGGCACGTTCAAAGAGCAAGCCGAAGCCTATGGATTAGCTGATCCGGGGTACTCTACCCATGCTAGCTTTTTCGACTTTGATAAAGATGGTGACCTTGATGTTTACTTGCTGAACAATTCGTATCAGGCCATCGGTAGTTTTGATTTACGCCGTAATGAGCGTCCAAAAAGAGACGCACTTGGAGGAGACAAGCTGTTAGAGAATCGAGACGGGGTCTTTGTCGATGTGAGTGAACAGGCCGGAATTTACGGATCTGTTATTGGGTTTGGTCTAGGGGTAACCGTTGGAGATGTAAATAACGATGGTTGGGAAGATATTTACGTCTCGAATGACTTCTTTGAACGCGATTATTTATACATCAACAATCAAGACGGCACTTTTAGTGAGAAATTAACCGAGGCTATAGGCTCGATTAGCGGCGCTTCGATGGGTGCAGATATGGCCGATATAAATAATGATGGGTCGGCAGATATATTTGTGACTGAGATGCTTCCTTCCGATTACGATCGACTAAAGTCAGTAACCACCTTCGAAAACTGGGACAAGTACAAGTACAATGTCGATAACGATTACTATCATCAGTTTACACGAAATACGCTGCAGCTTAATAATGCTGACGGAACGTTTAGTGAGGTGGGGCGTTTAGCTGGGGTTGAGGCCTCAGATTGGAGTTGGGGTGCCCTGTTTTTTGATATGAATAACGATGGACTTCGAGACTTGTTCGTGGCTAACGGTATCTTTAGAGATCTTACCGATCAGGATTATTTACAGTATGTGTCTAGTGAAGAGGTGCTAGCCAGTATTGTTTCTGGGGATAAGGTTGATTATGCAAAGCTGGTAGATATTATTCCGTCTCGTCCGGTGAAGAACCATGCCTACATCAATAAGGGTAACTTGAATTTTTATAACGATGAGACTACCGGTCTTTGTACTCCTAGTTTTTCGAATGGTGCGGCTTATGGCGACCTAGATAATGATGGTGATCTTGATCTGGTAGTGAATAATGTAAACATGCCGTTGTTTGTTTATGAGAACCACAGCGAGCGTTCAGAGAATAATAGTTATGTACAAATTAAACTGCTAGGTAAGGGAAAGAATACGCAGGCTATTGGTTCGAGCGTATGGGTAACTCAGGGTGAGCAAACCTACTACTTGCATCATCAACCGATCAGAGGTTTTCAGTCGAGTATGGATCTTGTGTTACATCAGGGGTTAGGTTCCGATGAGCCTGTTTCGCTCCGCGTGCAATGGCCTGATCAGTCGGTAACCGAACTTGAGAATGTGACCGTTTCGCAGCGTATTGAGATTCGTCAGCCTGAGACTCAGTCAGCGGTGGAAGCTGGGGTTACTGATGCTGAATCACTGCTATTATTCGAACCGGTGAGTGACCCAACTGCACCGGTACAGAAAGAGAACGTATTTATCGATTTTAATAAGAACAGACTGTGGCCTCATATGCTCAGCACTCCGGGTCCTAAATTAGCTGTTGGAGATGTAAACGGCGATGGAATCGAAGAGGTGCTGCTGCCAGGGGCTAAAGATCAGCCCTCTATTCTAGCGCAATTAGGTTCAGACGGAAGCCTAAGAGTAATTAACGGATTCGAATTAGCTGGCGAGACACCTTCTGAACTGGTTGTTCCGCATTTATTTGATGTTGATAACGATGGCGATCTTGATTTATATGCTGGAAACGGCGGAGTTGAATTTAGTAAGTTCATGCCCTATCTAGCAGATAATCTCTACATCAATGATGGGAAGGGTAACTTTAGTTTAAGCGAGCTTAGCCTTCCTAGTGGACGTGATTTTTTCAATACCTCGGTGGTTAGTTCAACCGACATTGACGGTGATGGCGATCTTGACTTATTTGTAGGACAGCGGGCGATAGCTGACGCGTATGGGCTGCCAGCTTCGGGATACATTTACCTTGGCGATGGTGAAGGCAGGTTTTATGATTTTACGGATCAATGGGCTAAAGAAGATCAGCTCAAAGATCTGGGTCTAATTACTTCAGGAGGATTTTATGACCTCGAAGGTGATGGCTATTCTGATCTGGTGGTTGCTGGCGAGTACATGGGGATTCATGTGCTGAAGAATGATGATAGCCGGTTTAAAGCGCTGCACCCTGAGCTTGCTCAAATGAAGGGTTGGTGGCAAAGTATCGAAGTTGCCGATTTTAATGGAGACGGGGTATTAGATATTATGGCCGGAAATCACGGGCGTAATTCTCGTTTTGAGGCGAGTGTTGAGGCTCCTATTCGATTGTATGTAAGCGATTTTGATCAAAATGAGCAACTTGATCCGGTTCTTACTTTTATGCGTGAAGATGGGAAGTACTATCCGTACGATTTACGACACAATCTCATCGATCAAATGAAAGGGCTCAAGAAAAAGTTTCCAAACTATGCGTCTTTTAAGAATGCTCCAATTGATCAGATGTTTACAGCTGAACAGCTTGCTGCTAGCCATGTTTCCGAGGTAACTCATTTGGCTTCGATGGTTTTCTTAAGCCAACCCGATGGGACGTATAAGGCTGTCGAGCTTCCGATTGAGGCTCAATTTGCACCGATTTATGCCATTGCTTCGAAAGACTTTGATGGCGATGGCGATCTCGATGTTCTTATAGGCGGAAACCTCTATAAGACCAAACCTGAGATCGGACGTTACGATGCCCTTCGGGGCTTATATCTTGAGAACGATGGAGCTGGTAATTTTACAGTAGTTCCAGGAGGACGAGGGTTTAAAATTAACGGAGAAATTCGCTCTATTAAGTTAACCGATGACCATGTACTGGTTGGTCGAAATTCAGACACCATTGGTGTATTCAATTATGCAAAAAACTAATCGTTACGCCTTTGGCTTAATCGGCCTTTTATTTGCTAGCTGTTCTACAGTTTCTGACTCTAGCGATCAAACTGCTGCCAATCAGTTGTTTGTACAACGAGCTTCAGAAGATACTGGGGTAACCTTTAGTAACGACCTGAGTTCTGGCCCAGATATGAATATTATCGAATACCTCTATTACTACAATGGAGCAGGGGTTGCGGTGGCTGACTTTAATAATGATGGCTTAGAGGATTTATTCTTTGCAGGTAATGAAGTTTCTGATCGGATGTATCTGAACCTCGGTGAACTAAAGTTTCAAGATATCACTGACTCGGCGGGCATTATTGGCGATGCTACTTGGTCTACAGGAGTAACGGTTGCCGATGTCAATGCAGATGGGTACGTGGATATTTATGTATCCGCTGTTGGTGACTATAAAACCTTAAGCGGTGTGAATAGGTTGTACCTGAATAATGGAGACCTTACCTTTTCAGAGGTTGGTGCTTCGGTCGGATTAGACTTCAAAGGGTTTGGAACACAAGCAAGCTTTTTTGATTACGACAATGATGGTGATCTCGATGTATACCTTCTCAATCATACAATTCACACTCCGCGCAATTACGGGAAGATCGAGCGTCGAGACGAAAATGACCCACTTTCTGGAGACCGCTTATACGAGAATACACTGAATGAAACAGGTGTGTTGGGGTTTGTTGAGGTTACTGAAAAGGCAGGTATTTACAGCAGTGCCTTGGGTTATGGGCTGGCCCTATCGACCACAGATCTCAATGGTGACGGCTGGGTTGATATCTATGTCGGAAATGACTTTCATGAGAATGATTACATCTATCTGAACAATAAGGACAAGACTTTTTCAGAGGTTTCAAAAGCGTTAGTGACTTCAAGTACACGCTTTACAATGGGGATTGATGTTGCTGATCTGAATAACGATTTACGAGCTGACCTATTTACCCTAGATATGATGCCCAATAGGGCTGATGTTTTCATGAAATCGGGTGGAGAAGATTCGGACAAAGTAGCACAGATTAAGCGTGAGTTCGGATACCATGAACAACTTGCTCGGAATCATTTACAATTGGGTACGACTAACGGATTTTCGGAAGTCGCCCTGGCTACCGGGGTCTATGCTACGGATTGGAGCTGGTCGGTATTGTTAGAAGATTTTGATAATGATTCGAATACTGACGTGTTTATATCGAATGGAATTTACAAGCGTCCGAATGATCTTGATTTTATTAATTTTCAAAGCAATGTCACCTTTTCGGATTCGAGCAGTGAAGCCGAACTAGAGCAGCAACTAATCGAGCAGATGCCCATGCTCAAAATTGAAAATGAGTTATTTCTTAATCGGGGAAATCTTTCTTTTGAGCGCTTAGATCCGAAATCGCAATTTAACCCATCGTATAGTAATGGTGCAGCTGTTGCCGACCTCGATAACGACGGCGATTTAGACCTTGCGGTAAATACGCTTTCCGAATCGGCTCATATACTCGAGAACACCACATCCGGTAACTTCATTCAGTTTTCCGTTGCTGCTAATGCGCTAAATGCTAAACTAGTTGCCTATGTTGGGCGGACGCCTTATTATAAGGAAATAACGGCTACCCGAGGATATGCTTCGGCTTCAAGTACACGAGTACATTTGGGGTTAGGATCTGCCACGGTAGTCGACTCACTGATGGTGTACCATCTCGATGGTACTGCTGAGCGGTACACCAACCTAGAGGCGGGCAAACATCATATTCTAAAAGGGGGTGAAACCCTTCAACAATCATTTTCGCTGCCTGCGCAGCAAGGTAGCTACACGGTAACGCCCTTTGCGTATACGCACAAAGAAAATGCCTACCTAGATTATGAGCGCGAGCCCCTGATGCCAGAGCGCCTATCGATTGAAGGGCCAGCCTACACAAGGGCAGATTTTACAGGTGATGGACTCGATGATCTATTTTTTGGAGGAGCTAAAATGCAGCCTGCTGAGCTTTGGGTGCAAACCACCTCAGGACATTACGTCAAGGCTGAAGTACCCGTATTTACTCAAGACTATAATTTCGAGGATGTTGATGCTACAGCTTTCGATTTTGATGCTGACGGTGATCTCGACTTGTATGTAATGAGTGGAGGTAATGAGCTTTATGAAGGTGAGGCCACGTTAATGGACCGCTTGTATATTAATGATGGGGCAGGAGATTTTGTTCGTTTTCCTGCTACACTTCCGAGTTCTAATGGCGGAAGTATTTCGGCTGCTGATTTTAGTGGCGATGGTTATGCCGATTTGTTTATTGGCAACCGATCGATTCCTGGAGGTTATGGCTTATCGCCCACTAGTGCGATCGTGGCTAGTGCTCCCGAAAGTGATGCCTACTTTGAGGCAGTGGCTCAAGCTCCGCTGGGTATGGTAACCGATAGCGAGTTTGTAGATATCAATGCCGATGGCTTTCTTGACTTGGTAGTGGTGGGAGATTTTATGCCCGTTACGATTTTACTCAATGATGGTAATGGTTCGTTCAGCAACCAGACTACAGCCCTAGGGCTGGGCAAAACTTCGGGTTTTTGGAATACCGTTGAGGTTGCCGATATCAATGGCGATGGTCGCCTTGATTTACTTGCTGGTAACGCCGGCATTAATCACAAATGGAAGCCTTCGCAGACTGAGCCCGTCGTAGCCTATCTCGATGATTTTGATGGCAATAGCTCACTTGATCCCATACTATTTTATAGCTTTTTTGGTCAGCCCGTTCCGTTTGCCTCGAAGGATAAGCTTGTAAGTAGTTTACCCTATTTAAAGAAAAAGTTTTTGAAATACAGTGATTTTGCGTCTGTTACAGACATCGTAAGTCTTACTGATAAAACCGAAATTTTTGAAACCAAGGCGGTAGTTGAAATGCGCTCAATGGTATTTATTCAACAAGCAGATGGCACCTTTAGTGGTTCGGCCTTGCCTTTTGAGGCGCAGCTTTCTACTATTGAGGATTTCTATGCCGAAGGCACTAAGGTGTACTACGTCGGAAACTATTCAGGTTATGTATCCGAGTTGGGCCCGTCACTTGCAAACCCAGGAGGTGTGCTCGCCGATTTTGATGGTACGCAGTTTAAGTCACACAGTACATTAGGGCTTCCTTTAGGAACAGAAGCTAGAGCAATTGATCGAATTTCAGATGAGCAGTTGCTTATTGTTGTTAATAATGGACCTGCTTTACGTATTGAAAGTAAGAATTAAACAAAATAGTACATTTAAGCCATGAATCGATACGTTAAATGGTTGGGAGCTTGGACTACACTGCTTGTAGTAAGCTTGTCTTTAGTGAGTTGCGAGAAGGATCTTCGTTATGTAGACCGATTAGCGGATGCAAATCTGTTTAATGGTGCCATGCAAGAGCTTAGTGATGTCATCGTTTATGACATTTTCTCGCCAGTGGTGGCTTCTAGGGTATATGTATACCCAACTGTGGCGGCTTATGCGGTGATGCAACAGGCCAATCCGCAGAAGTATGCTTCTTTAGCCGGACAACTAAATGGGTATACAGATGTGCCTACAATGCCTCAGGGGGTGAATGCCAATCTTGCTGCTGTCCACGCCTTTTTGGTCATTGGTAAGAAGCTGATTTTTTCAGAGAATAAAATCGATGACTATCGCGAGGGGTTGTATGCAGAGCTTGATGATCTCGGGATGCCTAAGGCAGCGTTTGAGGCTTCGATCGCTTACGGCGAGGTAGTTGCTGCTCACGTGCTTAAATGGGCTGATGATGATTTTTATAAGCAGACGCGAACCTTCCCTAAATATACCATACAAGAAGGTGACCAGTTCTGGAAGCCGACTCCTCCCGCATACATGGAAGGTATTGAGCCACATTGGAATCGCATACGTCCGATGGTTCTTCCTTCGGCGAGAATGTTTAATCCGGAGCCTCCGTATCCGGTTGATATGACTCCTGGGAGTGACTTTTATGAAGAACTCATGGAGGTTTTTGAAAAAGGAGCTAAAGTAACTGAAGATAATAGCGAGAGTGAAGAAGCTCAAATCGCTGCTTTTTGGGATTGTAATCCGTATGTGATGCACACCAAAGGACACGCGATGTTTGCAACGAAAAAAATCACTCCGGGTGGGCATTGGATCGGTATAACCAAGCTAGCTACCCAGATTTCAGGCGATTCTTTTGATCAGGCGATTAACACCTATTTGCATGTAACTGTTGCGCTATTTGACGGTTTTATTTCGTGTTGGGATACCAAGTGGGAAACTTTAGTGGTTCGTCCAGAAACCATTATCAACCAATACCTCGATGAAGATTGGCAACCTAAACTTCAGACACCTCCATTTCCAGAGTATACCTCTGGACACTCAGTAATTTCTCGTTCAGCCGCCACCGTTTTGACTAAAATATACGGTGATAATTTTGCCTTCGACGACACGACCGAAGAGGCGTATGGGCTTCCTACTCGGTCGTACACTTCATTTATGCAAGCCTCTGATGAGGCCGCTGTTTCGCGTTTGTACGGAGGTATTCACTACCGTCGTGCTATTGAGCAGGGGGTAGCTCAGGGTGCTGAAGTAGGTCAGTTTATTTCTGAGCGGCTTAATACATTACAGCCAGAGAACGAGGTTTCAAGTCGGTAGTGCTAGCCTTCTAGCGCCTGAACTAGATCAGCCCAAATGTCATCGGGGTGTTCTAGACCAACAGAAAGTCGAATCATACCGTCGGTAATTTCTACGGCAAGGCGTTCTTCTGAGGTGAGTTTTGCATGAGTACTCGAGGCGGGGTGCGTAATGATGCTTCGCGTGTCGCCAAGGTTTGCCGAGATCGAGCAGAGTTTGATGTTGTCGATGAATTGTTTTCCGGCTGCTATTCCTCCTTTTACTTCGAAAGCAATAATTGACCCACCTAGTTTCATTTGCTTTTGAGCGGTTGCATACTGCGGATGTGATTTTAAAAACGGATAGCGTACCCAGTTTATTTTGTCGTGCTTTTCGAGTCGCTCGGCGAGGGTTAAGGCATTTTTGCTATGGGCCTCGACGCGCACTGCCAAGGTTTCTAAACTTTTTGAGAGTACCCAGGCGTTGAAGGGCGATAGGGCGGTTCCGGTAATTCGTGCAAAGCGATAAATGCGGTCAATTAGCTCGGGGCCTCCGACGGTGATTCCGCCTAAGACGCGGCCCTGTCCGTCTATGAGTTTGGTGCTCGAGTGAATGATCAGATCAGCTCCGAAACGCGCTGGTTGTTGAATATATGGTGTCGCAAAACAGTTATCGACAATGTAAATGAGGTTGTGCTTTTTGGCGATTTGGCCCAATCGCTCTAGATCGAGAACCGTAACCCCGGGATTGGTAGGTGATTCGACATAGAGTATTTTGGTGTTGGGCTGAATACTTGCTTCTAGGGTATCAAAGTCGCCTGGGTCAAAGTAGCTGTGTTCTATATTCCATTTCGGGAAAAACTGAGTGTATAGCGTATGGGTTGAGCCAAAAACGGCTCGGCAGGATACGATGTGGTCTCCAGCCGATAACAGCGCCGCAAAGGTGGTGTAGATGGCGCTCATGCCCGAGGCAAATGCAATGCCGGTCTCGACTCCTTCTAGAATGGCTATTTTATTTACGAGTTCTGAAGTATTAGGATTCGAATAGCGGCTGTAGATATTGCGATCTTTTTCTTCGGCGAACGAGGCGCGCATATCTTCAGA
>ENA-OUOG01004235-OUOG01004235.1-marine-metagenome-genome-assembly--contig:-NODE-4235-length-12532-cov-5.790927_pt1 | contig 12532 bp, 14 predicted proteins | sample MGYA00248635_ERZ508505 | MGnify/ENA primary metagenome ERZ508505 (study PRJEB26176, sample SAMN06267871) | marine metagenome | isolation source: Saanich Inlet, British Columbia, Canada | place: Pacific...
CATGTTGCTGGAACGATAGCAGCTATAGACAATAACCAGGGAGTAATTGGCGTTGCCCCCGGGGCTAAAGTGGTCTCTGTTCGTGTTCTCGACAACAACGGTAGTGGGTCCTACTCGGGTGTAATAGCAGGGGTCGATATGGTCGCTCAGTATGGAAAAATCGGAGATGTTGCAAATATGAGCCTTGGAGGGCCGGTTTCCCAGGCACTAGACGATGCAGTTAGGTCAGCAGCGGTTAAGGTCAAATTTGTAATAGCTGCCGGAAACTCGAGTGCCGATGCGAGCAACTATTCACCTGCAAGAATCAAAGACGAGCCAAATGTTTACACCATTTCTGCGGTAGCATCGGATAACTCGCTAGCCACCTTCTCGAACTTCGGTGCCGTAATTGACTATGCCGCTCCCGGAGTTGGGGTTGAATCGACGTGGAAAGGGGGCGGCTACAACACGATAAGTGGCACATCTATGGCCGCTCCTCATGTTGCTGGTCTTTTGATAAGCGGCGGTATCGCAACCAGCGGTTTGGAAGTCGTCAAAAATGACAAGGATGACACGCAAGAAAGTATTGCTCGTCGATGAATTGCACATATCGTTTTCTTGACAAAACAACCGGGGGCAAGCGCCCCCGATTATCTTTACAACACAACGAGACTGCCGATACACAACTAGACATCATCAAGCTTCTAGCAGATTAAAGGAATCCGCTTGCCCTCTCGCTACCGCCAGCAGTTCGACCCATCAAAAATCCATCTCGGACTTCCCCTCGAGTTCGACCTCTTCGATCGTCACGCCAATCTGCTGCTGCGAAAAGGCGCTGTGATTGAGAGTGAACAGATCATCGAGAGTCTGATGCGCAGCGGGGCTTACTTTTACACGGGCCCAAACCTAACGCGGTATCAGCCCCTTACACCAGATTCCCAAGCGAGTTCATACCACCAGATATGTTCGTTGTTGGCAGAACTCGAGGGCATCTACTTTCAGCTCGATCATCCTCCACAACAAGAGCTTTTCCCCTCTGCTATTGAGAGCCTGGTAGATAAGATTCAGGACGCATGTACGCGTGATGCCAGCGCTCTGCTCGGTACAACCCAATTAATCATCCATGGTCCAGGCGCTCTGCTTCATGCGCTGCACTGCGCGCTGATCTGTGAGATTGCCGGAAGTCGTTTGGATTGGAACGATGAGGCTCGTAAACCTTTGATCGCGGCAGCGCTTACACAGAATGTCGGACTCTGGGGCGTGCTTGGCACGCTTGAAAAACAGAACACGCCACTGACAGGCAGCCAACAAGCACTGGTGAAGGAGCACCCCAAACGCTCAGTTGAAACCCTGCACAAATATGGCGTTCGAAACCGCAGATGGCTACAGGCGGTGCTGCAGTCACATGAGCGGCTAGATGGCTCGGGCTACCCTCGAGGTCTTGCTGAAGAGCAGATTATTCTGGAGGCTAGGCTACTTTCGATTGTCGACAGCTACGTGGCCATGACTCGACCACGCGCCTACCGTGAGACTTTCCGCTCGCAATACGCGATGAAAGAGCTGTTCAAACTCCGAGGGCAAACCATTGATGCAGCGCTTAGCGAACTGCTGCTAAACGTTATGGGGCTCTTTCCACCGGGCTGCCTGGTGAGGCTTATCAGCGGTGAAGCGGCTATCGTTCTAGAGAACACCAATGAAACTGCGGTTCGCCTGAGCCTTATCAGCGACAATCACACCCATCCGCTTGAGACACCAGGAGCTGCAATCGAGGTATCGATCACTGAAATCAGCGGCGTGCTTAACCTACTTGATTACGAGAAGTTAGTCGCCCATTTGGGAGCAGTCCCGTTCTAATCCACACAGATTTGAGTGCTGAGGATCAGTATCAAAAATCTTCATAGTGACTTTGCCAACAGTGCACTAGGCTTTAAGCACAACGAGTGAGGAACGATCGATGCACCGACCCGACTTGCGGCTAATAAAGGACTTCAAGGCTGGGCAATTTATTCTTTTCTGGGCCGATATGGATAGACGCAAACGCGCCAGCCCTAGACTCCACTCACTTAAAGAGGCAGAAGAGTGGTGGCTGAAAAAACACTTTTCCCTGTATGAGGGGCCAGAGCGACGTAAGACCATTGTTGACCGTCGTAAACTGCACGAAGAGCGCGAGAAGCGCATGACATCGAGCCACTTTATCAGCGCGATATCAGATGGCCGAAGGTTTACCGACCGGCCCATTCAGGTTGAGCTTGATCGTAGCCACGAGTCGATGATGAAGTTCATGTCGCGCTCGTAGCGAGTACATCATTGAACGATTTTGAACTGGGTATTCGTTGCAACGTCGGGAGTTGATAAAAGTTAACGAGCGGTCTCAGCCAGCTTTGCACGCAGCCACTTCAGCATCTCCGTGGATGGGCCGCTGACAACGAAGCTGTCTACATCGATACGACGAGAGGTGATCGCAATATCATCGACTATGTTCAATGCATCGAGTGAGACGTAGTGTGCTGCTGCAGAGCTGTCCCGAGGTGCGAAGGCAAAAGCTTCGCCATCAAAACCGATCAACCATGCTTTACCGCTACCGTCTGAGCCAGAAAAGGTCTGCACCGCTTCAGGCATCACCGCATCTATGGCCTGCCTCCCGCCGGCTCCAATCGAAAGATCCAGATCAGGCTGAATATATGCAAGCCATTGCTGTACATCACCGATCGGCTTGCCATTTGTCAGCACATCCATCAAAGCGGCGTCCGAAAAATCACCATAAGTTGAGCCAACAATCACATCTTTCATGGCCCCTTTCTCGAAAGTAACAACTGCAGTCAGATCGCCAAAGGCGTAAACCGCCTCATCACTGATTTCATAGCCTTCTAAGATTCGGGTATTCATCTGCAGATGCTCCAACTGTTCACTGTATCTTCTCATTATTCGAAAAACTGAGCTTGCCAGATCGCCTCTTGAGTTGATACTGGATTTAGATTTGTTAATCTCAAGCTCCAATTACGGTTTAGAGACGGAGAGTGACAGTCGTGGTGGAGCGTATTAAAGCAAAACTGAAACATCAGGATGAGTTTGGCGTAACCAACTACCACAACGGTTTTCTATTCCTAGCAGCTTTTGCCTTGCTGTACCTTTTGATCGCCGTACTTGCCCTGCCCCTGCTCTGGTTTGAAACCCATCAGGGCGGCGAAAGCGCTAATATACTCACTTACGCAGATGCGTTCTGGACCTTACAGATGTCTGCATCAACCATTGGGTTCGGAGATTTCTATCCTGTAACACTTGGCGGGCGGTCGCTAGTCGCCCTAGTGTTTTATTTCGGTGTGGGTTTGGTGGGCTTTATTGGTGCGATTCTGGCTAATGGCTTCTTTGGCTTTGCCGAAACCAGCGTTAAGAACCGTGAGCTGCGCCGCCAAAACCAGGAAATTCTTGAGCACAACCAGGCGCTGGAGCGCAAACTCGATCAGATTATTCAGAGACTAGAGGGCTAATTCTTATTGCGGTTGATCAGCTCGTCGTCAGAGGTCGATTCAATATCTAAATCACCATACCCGGTATCCCAATCCCAATGACGTTTTGACTTAACATGATGCGGATTCTGCAGGCGTTTCTTGAGCTCTGCCTCTTTCTCCTCATCACTCTTGAGTATTCGGTTCAAAAATCGCTGCATGACACCTCCTCAGAAGTGATACATACGCTTCTGAAGCGCATCAGGATTAACCGAGGACCGTTGAGGAGGAACTCTCGCTAGCCCCGAATCTTAGCACTTGGACCTACTTGGGTATGCCTGAACTGCCGACGCAGCTGCTTCGCAATACGCTCAAGTCGCCGGCGGTCTTTATCAAATAGCACAGTGTCGCCATCTTCATAGTAGTAGCCGAGATTTCGCGGCATCCCCGAATAGGGCTGAAAAAGTGAAGTGCGGGTCTGACCAGAGCACTCGAACTTACCGGGTTCGCGGTTAGAGTGTTGCAGCTGCTGCCCCGTCCAACGGGGCGCTCGATCTGCACCCTCAACCAAACAGATGCGAATATCCTTTAGCACCAGCGCTACCCCTTTATTTTTCCCTTCCACCTCAAACAGATTAACGCGCGGCTCGCGACCGGCGGCAACCGTGATATATCCGTATTTGTTATCATTGCGGTAAAGGCTTACCACCTGGCGGCCATTTCCTACCACCATGGTTTTGTCGCGTTGATACTGATTTAACCGCAGGGGGTTAGACATTTGGTAGAGCGGAGCGTTCAGATAATGATCGAGCAAAAGCTCTGAAAGGCGCAGAGACTCTGCCCTGACCGGCGTTGTAACAGTAACCGCCAGCAGAACTGCAGCCGTGACGACCTTTCGACCAAACATAAATACCTAACTCCCACAAAACTATTCGATTGGTTATTGGTAGCTAAGCAGCAATGTTTATGCCCGGATTCGCTAGAAACCAGTCGAACAACTTGAAATTTATTGAGGTTATATTTTTGTATAACACTTTCTATTGTTTTACATTGGTATAACTAGAAGGAGAGATCTATGACAGCTGTTGCAGTGCGGCAATCCGGTGGCGCGAACATAATCAGTATCCCCAAAGCGATTGTAAAAAGCCTCGGGCTAGAGGTCGGTTCGAAGCTTGATTTGAGCATTATTGATGACCGAATCGTCCTGACCCCCATACGTGATGAACTGACACTCAACCAGGTGCTCGAAGCGAGTCCAAAGGAGTACCTGGCTGTTAGGGATGAGGATAAGGAGTGGCTCGACTCACCGTCACAGGGCCGCGAGCTATGAGTTACGTCCCTGAAAAAGGCGACATTGTGCAACTGAATTTCAATCCCAGCGCGGGTAGCGAAATCATGAAACGCCGTCCCGCTCTGGTGATATCACGCAAAGAGTTTAATGCTCATACCGGCTTTGCCATTGTTGCACCCATCACCAGCACTAAACGCGGAATAGCGCTTGAGGTTCCGCTCGAGGAGACAAGAACACAAGGGGTGGTGCTAGTACACCAGTTACGTTCGCTTGATGTTGAGAGCCGTGAAGTTGAATTTGTCGAACAAGCTCCGCAACAAGTCAGCGACAAAGTCACTCAACTGGCAGGTGTGATCATTCAGTAGATACTCGCACTCGGTGCAGGAAAACGCATCAGAGTTGCAGAACTCAGAGGCGGAATTCGTTAAACTTACGCTCTTTTATTTTGAACCCGATTTTTGAACCCGAATTTTGACTGACACAACGCTCTCCCGCCGATTCTCTGTCGCTCCGATGATGGACTGGACCACCAGCGACTGCCGTGTGTTCCACCGTCTGATGTCGCGTCACACCCTGCTGTACACAGAGATGGTAACGACGGGTGCGCTGCTGCACAACGATCCGGCTCGGTTTCTGAGTTACCACGAATCCGAGCACCCGATTGCGCTGCAGCTCGGTGGCTCAAATCCGGCTGAGTTGGCGCAGTGTGCCAAGCTGGCTGAGGAGTTTGGTTACGATGAGGTGAACCTCAATGTAGGTTGTCCGTCGGACCGGGTGCAGAACAATATGATTGGTGCCTGTCTGATGGCGCATCCGCAATTGGTGGCGGAGTGTCTGGGAGAGATGCAGGCGGCCACCAATATACCTGTGACGGTTAAGCATCGCTTGGGCATCGATGACCTTGATAGCTTCGAGCTGCTGCAGGCGTTCGTTGAGATCGTAAAAGGTTCGGGCTGTAATAGTTTCACTATCCATGCGCGGAAGGCGATTCTGGCGGGCCTGAGTCCCAAAGAGAATCGTGAGATTCCGCCGCTGATCTATGACTATGTCTACCGCATTAAGCAGCTCTACCCGGAGCTTGAAATCGTCATAAATGGTGGCATAAAAACGATGGATGAGTGTGTCACACATCTGCAACAGGTGGATGGTGTGATGATAGGACGCGAGGCGTACCAGAACCCCTACCCGCTCCTGAGCCAGGTAGATGGCACTCTGTTTGCAGATAATCATGCAATACCCAGCCGCTATGAGGTGGCTGAGCTGTTTATTCCGCACATTGAGCGACGTATGGCTGATGGCTGGTCGCTCTACGGTGTGGTGAAACATCTTTTGGGCCTGTTCCACGGGCAGCGCGGCGGTAAGCAATTCCGTCGCTACCTGAGTGAGAACGGCCACAAGCGCGAAGCGGGCGTTGAAGTGTTCCGCGAAGCGCTAAAATTTGTCGAAGATAAGTAATTTCTTGTAAGACCCAACAAGGTAAGGATTTAGAATGGACCAGTTAAGTGCTCTAAAGCAGATGACAACCGTTGTAGCAGATACCGGTGATATCGACGCGATTCGTCAGTTCACACCGCAGGATGCAACCACTAACCCATCACTGCTACTTAAAGCGAGCCAGGACCCTAAATATGCTCCACTGCTGGACCAAGCGCGCGCTTGGGCGCAGACACAAGGCGGCTCAGACGCTGAGATGCTGGCGAATATGACCGACTACCTGGCGGTGCTGATCGGCACTGAGATAACAAAGATCGTTCCGGGCTACATATCTACTGAGGTTGATGCGCGCTTCTCGTTCGATACCAAAGCGACACTAGACAAAGCACACCGCCTGATCGAGCTCTACGACGCTCAGGGTATCAGCAAAGATCGTGTTCTGATCAAGATCGCCTCTACTTGGGAAGGTATTCAGGCAGCGCGTGAACTCGAAAAAGAGGGTATCCGCTGTAACCTGACTCTGCTGTTCGGTTTTGCTCAGGCCCAGGCCTGTGCTGATGCAGGTGCCTACCTAATCTCTCCATTTGTCGGCCGTATTCTGGACTGGTACAAAAAGCAGTCTCCAGATGCAGATTTCAGCGGTGATAACGACCCAGGCGTGCAGTCGGTTACGCGCATCTACAACTACTACAAAGCGAACGGCTATGACACGGTTGTGATGGGCGCGAGCTTCCGCAACACGGGCGAGATTATCTCGCTGGCTGGTTGTGACCGTCTGACAATTGGGCCTGGCCTGCTTGAAGAGCTGGCAGCAACTCAGGGTGAGGTTGAGCGTCGTCTGGACGCGGCTAAGGCTTCTAGCAGCGATGGGAAACATGGTCCATCTGAGGGCGAGTTCCGCTGGGCGCAGAATGATGACGCCATGGCGACTGAGAAGCTGGCTGAGGGTATCCGTGGTTTTGCGGCGGATCAGGTTAAGCTGGAACAGTTGTTGGCGAAGTCGTAACACCAGTCGCGACCTGCAGCTTTGCTGCAGATCGCTCCTAGAGAGGCGTTTGTGTAGGAGGGTTATGCGGCGCAGCCGCAAGACGCTACAATGAGTTGGTTGCGAAATACGCTTTGCGTACTTCGCTCCTACAAAAAAATTTGGACGAACTGATGCTACTGAACGCAGATCTCGGTGAAAGCTACGGCGCTTGGACGATGGGTATGGACGAGCAGCTTATGCCGCTGCTCGACCAAGCCAATATCGCCTGTGGCGGGCACGCTGGCGATCCGCTGACGATGCGACGCACGCTTGAGCTAGCCAAAGCGGCTGGCGTTCAAGCGGGTGCACACCCCTCCTACCCCGATCTGCAAGGTTTTGGCCGGCGCTCAATCGAGATGAGCGCCGACGAACTTGAGGCGCAGATTCTGTTTCAGATTAGTGCGCTGGACGGCATCGCCCAGAGCCTCAATCACCCGCTCGCTTACGTCAAACCACACGGTGCGCTGTATAACGACATGATGGCCGACGCAGCTATTCGCGCCAGTGTGATGCGTGCGCTCTCATCTTACTACCGCCCGCTCAAACTGATGCTGTTAGCCACCGCCGAGCAGGAACAACATCTCATAGAAGCGCAGGATCATGGTTTGGAACTGCTGTTTGAGGCCTTTGCTGATCGAGCTTACACCGATGAGGGTAAGCTAGTTGCGCGTTCACAGGCGCATGCAGTACACGGTGAAGATAAGGCGTTAGAGCAGGCACTGCTCCTAGCTCAGGATCAGCTCGTTGTGACTGAGTCAGGCAACCGACTCGAAGTGCGTGCAGATACGCTCTGCGTGCATGGAGATAATCCTGCGGCCTTGGCGTTGGTAAAGCGGATTCGGGACGCGCTTTAGCAGAAGCGTTGTAGCAGTGATGTGCGACCTAGCCGCACTTCACGACCATCAACGGTGTTTCACGGATTAGCTAGTTCGCGAAATACACTTCGTGTACGTCGCTCGAGCAAAGTGGCTGTCTAGTTGCACTCTAGCGCGGTGATGAGGTCTTTGAACTCGTCGCGGTTGGCGTCGTTGAGGCTAATCAATACGCGATGGGCGTCTATGATGCGCTGCTTCACCTGCTCTTCTGACTCCTGCACCACCGGCACCTGGATCAGGTCCTTACAGCTTGCTGGCATCTCCTCCAAAAGCAGAAATACCGAGTCGAATCCCATCGCGTGCAAGATACGGGTCACGTCGGGATTGGTTGATACCAGGGTCGGTTTAGGGAGGTTACATTTGGCGCTTTTGATGGCCAGTTTGGCGATGAGGCCAAGGGAGGTGCTGTCGATGTTCTTCGTTTCGGTCAGGTCGATCAGGGTTTCAGTGATATCGTCACGGCGCAGAATGGAACGCAGATGCTCATCTAGGTTAGAGCAGAGCGTTAAGCGCACATCGCCCAGAAACTTCAGCACATAGTGCCCATCCTGGACTGCAAAAAGAATTTGACCTGAGTCGGCGATCATCTACGTGAAACCATCATTACTGCAACATCATCAGGCTGTGTCTCCACCTCGGCCGTTACTGTTTGCAGTATGGCTTCCGGTGTCTGGCCCGCCCGTTCACACAAAGTGCGCAGATTCTGCTCCTTCTCGTCGAGATTGTCACCCCCTAGTACCTCAAGAATGCCATCGGAGAAGAGGAAGAGTTCAAACTTCTCATCTAATTCTACCTGATGGCGCTCGAAGCTAGGCTCCTCAAAGAGCCCTATCGGCATACCACGCCCCCCTAGAGAGCGTGCTGCGCCACCCTGCACGAGTATTGGCATCGGGTGATGGCCACCAATCGCGTAGTCGAGCAAATTGGCATGTTGGTCAATCAGACCGACAAAGATCGTTAGGTGTTTGCCTAAGCTGGTCAGCAGCAATTCGCGATTGAATAGCGCCAAAAGTGCATCGGGGTTATCCGGTGTGGTGGACTTCTCGTTGTGGTAGGAGCGCATCACACGGCTGGTGATGTTTTTTAGTAGTACAGTCACCAGCGCGGACGAGGCACCATGACCGGAGACGTCCGCCAGATAGAAGAGAACCCTCCCATCTCGTAGACGCAGGATGTCGAGGAAATCGCCACTAAGTACCAAGGACGCCTGCATTGCATACTCAATATGCAAACCTTCAATATCTTCGACATCATCCGGCAATATGCGCTCCTGAATCTCGCGCGCAGCGCGCTGATCCGCTTTGAGCTCTTCTAGGCTTTTACTTAGCGTATCGCGAAGATAGTCAGTCTCATCAATCCGCGCGGCACGCATCAGTTGTCGCTCGATACAATAGACCAGTTGCGCGGGGGACTCGGCCATTTCAAACTGAGTAAAAACCGAATCAGCGCCATTACGCATAGCCATCAGCATCGATTCAGCCGTGCCCGCTCTAACGATCGCTATGGTCGGTTTGGGACTCAACTTGTAGGCGATACGGTCAATCTCTTGGGCTGAGACGTCGTTTTCCATATCGACAAATGCAAGTGCGCAGTCGTGGTGATCAAAGAGGGTTTGCAGCTCGCTCTGGTCACGGCAGACCGATATTCTCAACAGTCCGCCCTCACAACGTTCACACAACTCAATCACTCGGTCGATAGTATCGTTATCGTCCGAGTAGATGAGAATACGCTGTTCTTGCGGGTTCATTCGGTGTTGGCTAGAAATCGTCAGCGTTGAACTTGACCTGACCGTCGTTTATTTCGAATTCACGACGTTGCAGGTAGGCATCACGGATGAAGGTGTAGCGGTCACCACTAATGACACCCTCTGCTTCAAGCAGCTGTGAGCGGGTATCGATCACGCGCAATACCTGCAGGCCTAAACGCGTATCGTCGTCGCTGACCTGCTGCACCGGGTCAACCATCATATCAGGAATGCGACCGATTCCGTCGCGAACACTAGACGAACCGAAGAGAGGGAGAACCAAATAGGGACCAGACTCTACACCCCAGGTGCCCAGTGTCTGACCAAAATCCTCATCATGCTTCGGTATGCCAAAGGTTGTTGCGACGTCGAACAGGCCACCGATGCCGATAGTTGTGTTCACAATCACACGACCCAAATCCTCACTTGCCTCTTTAGGTTTACCCTGTAAAACATTGTTAAAAAACGTTTTAACGTCACCAATGTTTTCAAAGAAGTTGTGCACGCCCTGCTCAGCGAAGTCGGGCATAATAAAGCGGTAGCCCTGAGTCACCGGTTTTACGATGGCTCGATCAAGCCCCTCATTAAAGCTGAACATTGCACGGTTGAAGCCCTCCCAGGGGTCAGTCTCATGCGTCTCTTCAGCCAGCACGGGTGAGGAGATCAGTGCAATTGAGAGCGCTATCACTCCAGCTGTGTGTGTCGATTTTCGGGTTGGGAACGCCATCTGGTATACCTAAAACCTATCTGAATTCTGATTGTAGTCATTGCGCCATATTGTGCAATGCAGCTACGACCTATTGTTGGGCATTATTCGGTCACCTCAGTGAACCGCTGCTTAAGACGTTTCTCACTGATCTTAAAAGTCGTACCTAGCTCCTGGGCGAAGAGTGAAACACGGTACTCCTCCAGCCACCAGCGTATATCTAACAGCTCAACGCTAACCGCTCCACGTGTCTCGGCTTTTGCCTTGGCAGCCTGCAAGCGCTGTGCCCACTGCCCTAGCTCTTCGCTCCAGAGTACCTGTTGGCGCAGATTGCGCTGATATTTCTCCAAACGCACCTCAATCGCCTGCAGATAACGTGGAACCTGCGCCAACCAATCCGGTGGTGTCTCGGCCAAATAATGCGGATAGATCAGGGCACTGAGCTGCGCCCGTATGTCATTCAGCACCGGCACGGTCTGCAGGTTCACCTTGCCACTCAACTGCTTATTGATACGGTGATAGCTGGCGTGCAGCTCAGTCACAAATTTAACCCGCTCAACAGCGGTGTCGAACAGCTCGGCGCGCACTGTGTCACGTAGCGATTTGAACGCCGCCTCTGACCTTGGCAGTTCTGCTTGAGCAATCAACTGCAGTACCGCCGAGATCATCAGCTGATCCTGAAGCAGACGCTCGTTAAAGACTTTATTGGTGTATAGCACTGCCTGGGCCAGCTTGGGAAGGCGATGACGCACCTGGGTAACGTGCGCCTGCATACTGATCAACATGAGCCTTGCCACACCACGCAGGGTCGCCCGCTCAGCATCCAGCAGATTCATCTCTAGCTTCAGCTCTACCGAGTCACCTGCATCTACCAGTGCAGGATAGGCCTCAACTTCAATACCCCCAGCATGACGGACTACCACCTGCTTATCGAGGTTACCAAAGCTCCAATCCGTTAGACCGGTCTCGCCCCAGTGCTGCTTAGGCGCTCGGTCCAAAGCCTCTTGCGCCGCACCCCCAAACTTCGCTTGCAGCTCTTCCCAGTCGCGCCCCTGCCCCAGTAACTTACCGTTGGCATCCAGCACGCGAATATTGGTTTTGTAGAGCGGATCGAGCTTTACTTCTCGCAGCAGCTGCGCCGGCACCCGGCGCCCTGAGAGGCGCAGCAGCTGTAAGGAGATCGCTTCAAACAGATCGCCTTCGCCAAAACTGAGCTTTTCACTCAGCTCTTTGACGTAATTGGGAATCGGCACAAAGTGTTTGCGCTCCTGTTTAGGCAGACCTCGCAGAATTGCCTCAAGCTTCTCTGCCAGCATTCCGGGTACTAGCCAGTCGAGCTTTTCGGTCTCCAGGCGCGGCAGTAGAGGTAGAGGCACATCGATACTAATGCCGTCATGCTGTTTACCGGGCTCGAAGGCGTACTCAAGCCCCAGCTCCACCCCTTCCAGCTGCACCTGATCCGGATACTGCTCGGCGGAGACGTGCTCAGCCGTGCGCTGCATTACATCCTTCTCGGTAAAGAAGAGCAGTTTTTTGTTATCGCGCTCAGCCTGTTTGCGCCAGGCCTCAAAACCTATGCCGTTGACTACTTCAGCACCATCATTCTCATCTAGACGGTCGGCGTAGAACTGGTACAGACTCTCCTCATCAACAACAATATCACGCCGACGCGACTTATCCTCCAGCGCCTCGACCTGCTGCAGCAGCGCTTGGTTGTGCGCGAAGAAAGGCGCATGGGTGCGGTACTCCCCCTCCACCAACGCGGAGCGGATAAATATTTCGTGCGATACCGGCTTATCGATCGCGCCGTAGTGCACAGTGCGACCGGGCACGATTGTTAGGCCATACAGGCGCACCTGTTCCTGGGCTACCACCTGCGCGCGCTTCTTCTCCCAGTGCGGCTCCAGATAGGTACGCTTCACCAGGTGTTTGGCGATGGGTTCAATCCACTCAGGCTCAATCTTCGCCACCGTATGGGCGTAGAGCGCGCTGGTCTCTAGCAGCTCTGCAGATACCAGCCACTTGGGATT
>ENA-OUOG01004238-OUOG01004238.1-marine-metagenome-genome-assembly--contig:-NODE-4238-length-12524-cov-8.702017_pt1 | contig 12524 bp, 7 predicted proteins | sample MGYA00248635_ERZ508505 | MGnify/ENA primary metagenome ERZ508505 (study PRJEB26176, sample SAMN06267871) | marine metagenome | isolation source: Saanich Inlet, British Columbia, Canada | place: Pacific...
ATCAAAAGTAGTGTTCAATATAGTGCTGGAGATAGTTTGAGTTGTGTCTCCAAATGCGGTTGATGAAGGCGTGAGTGTTATTAAGATATCGGCGGTTCTAGATTTGATACCAAGGTAGGTAGTCTCAGGAATGCTAGATAAATCTACATTAAACCGAGTCTGAAATTCATAAAAGTCATTAGTAACCGCTTTTGTTGCTACCGAGTAAGTGTCTGGTACACGACCAACTACTCCCAATTGATTTTCTCCTGGCCAATCCGTAACTATAAGGTTCCCTGTTGGTAGAGGCGGCGCCGCTGCGGCCTCTTGTTCAACATTAAAACTACAAGAGCTTCCTGCGGGTACTCCTCCGCCTGATAATGTTAAACTAGCAGTACGCACGGAGTAACCTATATTAGCGTTTGCTGTTAAAGTTAAAACAGTTGCTGTGGCTGATGCTGTTAACCAAGAAGGTGCGCCTGTTATAGTAGGTGCACTTGTATAACCTGATAAGCTTAAAGTCTTAGTTTCTCCGGCATCTGATAAAAAGTTACTAGGAGGAGAAGGGCATTGAGCAACATGCGCTACAGGATTACTTCCTGACCAGCTAATGCTGCGTGTAGCAGTTGGTCCTGTATAAGTACCAGTAAAGGTGCTTGATAATGTTTCTGTAATACCCGCACTTGGATTAGTAAGCCCATTAAAAGTTAATCCTGCAGCCGCTGCGTTTAAAGATGCTGTAGGAAGCGAATCTTGCCAAATATAACCACTACTAGGTCCTAATGTACCTGTGAAATTAACGACAACCCCATCAACGTCATTTCCAGTATAAGTTATTCCGCTAGATACATCAACATTAGATAAAGACCCTTCACTATGGTTAATGGTTAAAGTTACCGGGTTACGAGCAGCTGCATTAAATGTTACTGTATGTGTGTCTTGCGTTGATGTTTGTGGGGGACTAGCGTCATTTGTGACAGTTAAACCGACTGTAACTGTTTCCCCAGCTGTTCTGCTTGCTCCGGACACAACATAGTTACTGCCCGTGCCTACTTGGCTGCCTCCAATTGTCCAAGACCTAGATGTTATATTCTTATTAACTCCGTTTAATGATCCTGGCGTTGAAGTACTTGATGATAAAGTAACATCTGTTCCTACTGTTGAGACCGTATCCCCATTTATTCTAGCTACAGGGTCTACAACAACATCTGCGTCGCTAAATGTTATAGTGTGAGTATCAGTATCAGTTTGCGCGGGGCTAGCGTTGTTTGTTATAGTTAAAGTAACTGTGACCGTTTCCCCGTCTGTCCTACCGCTTCCTGACACAGTGTAGTTTGTTCCAGTACCTACTTGAGAACCACCTATTGACCAAACTCTTGACACAATATTTCGGTCTACTCCATTTAATGATCCTGGTGTTGAGGTGGCTGAAGACAAAGATACGTCGGTGCCTGTATTAACAGCATTATTACCTGTTATTCTAGCTACAGGATTTACAACAACATCTGGTTCTGCTGCTACGCTAAAAGTAATATCATGTGTATCAGAAGAATTCTGTGTGGGGTCGGCATCATTTGTTATGGTTAAAGTGACCGTAACTGTTTCTCCATTTGTTCGGCCACTTCCTGAAACTGTATAATTTGCGCCCGTTCCTACTTGTGTACCTCCAATAGTCCATACCGTAGACACTATACTATGGTTAACACCATTTAAAGAACCTGGTGTTGATGAACTAGAAGATAATACAACATTAGCTGGTGCAACTGCTGAAGTATTACCTGTTATTATTGCTACTGGATCTACAATATTTGCAGGTATTGCAACGCACAAAGAATCATCTCTTGTGTTTGCAGACCCAGGAAAGAATAACCCGTTGCTACTTGTATATCCAGAGGGGGATAGCCCGCACCCGTACGTAGCTATAACAGTGCACAAAGAATCATCTCTTACTTCTGCTGTAGCTGGGTAAAAAAGCCCATTACTACTCGTATGAGTAGAAGAGGGTAAACCGCATCCTACTGTTGGTTCGGTGGGGAAGTCTTCTAAATCAGGCTTTTCTCTATTATCACTAACAGGACCACCTATTGTGGTTGACAGTGAGGGTCGGCAAGAAGGTTTTATTAATTTGCCAGAAGGATTATCAACTAATATTGGACTAATGGTGTCAGCAATTTCATCGTATTCATATATAGCATCTTTGGTTTCGCTTGTATTGAAAAAGTAAACCTTTGAGTTATTAGGGTCTTTAACGGAACCTATGGTAGTGCCGCCAATTGTTTCCTGCCCAGATAACCTTTCATTACCCTTAAGATTTTCAATAGCTCCCATGTCACTATCTTCCGAAGATCCAACCTTTATATTGTTGGCATATCTATAGGTCTCGGGTTGTACAAGTCGATCATCTAGATCTCTATTCATTGTACCCTTTCGAAACATTCTTTTGCTTTCTGCCATTTGATTTATTTTTGTTTAAATTGTAATAGTATTAAAAAAAATATGTTTTAGTGTTTTATCCATTTTGCTTTACCTCTTAACGTTTGAGCTAATTCTGGCAAATTATAATTGCTTAATCTAATTTTAGCATTTCGCATTTTAGCACTAGCCTCTTTTTTGTATAAAGGCACAATACCTGCAAGTGACGGACGCACCTTTGCTAAATTGTATAACATGGACGCATATAAAGCATCCTCAGCTAACTTTGGTATGTAAACCTTAGTTAGATCCCCGTTGTCTGCTAAGCCATCAGAAATGTAATCTAAAACAATTATTTTATCTCTTTTTAAAGACCCGTCAAAATATATAACCCCACTTGCTTCATCAACAACAAATGTGCCCAAACTATTCATTTTTTCGGGGTTACTACCGTAACGTTTGTTAAAATATGGATATTCTTCGTTGTTATAACGATAATATTGGTCTTCCTGTGCCACCTCGTGATTGCTGTCATCTTGAAATCTAGTGATTGACTCTGACAATGACGCTTCTTGTAAATTGCCATCAGAATCAAATGTAAGTTCATAATCTTCATCCTGAAGAAGCGCATTCGGATTATTAACTTTTCTGTTAGGCAACAATCTTGTCTTTTCACCGTTTTTTTCAACTTGCGATATAGCTGTATAAGCAACATAATCTTGTGGTAGTGGAAATGTAAGTGCATCACTTAGCTCTATTTCCATACTTTTTTCACTATGCAAAATATCATAGTTGAATTCTTGGACTGTTCTTTGAGCCCAGAAATCTACTTCATAACGTGGCACTTTTGCAAGTGCTTTATCTTCACCAATATATGCAACTATAAAGTTGTTAATAGCATCTTCAAGATTGGTTCTACGGTAATATCCCAAACCTTTAAAGTCTTCCGGAATATTATCTGTATCTCCTTGATGATTTGCATAGTATGACGTAGAGTTATATAACTTTCTAGATTCTGCCATTATTGTTGTGTGTTAGCAATTTTGACTTCTTCGTTTTGAGCAAATTGTGCAATATCAGCACGGTTAATTGTAACTCCAGAGTAAGCTAGTATTTTAATAACTAACTCTGGAAACTCTGAAGAATGCAGTTCAAAATCAATTTTGTCTCCATCGTTAACAGCCCACGCTATTTCTTTAGGTTTTCTGATATAGTAAGCTGACACAGAATCTACGCTATATGGGTAAACTCTGACATCACTCAAAGGTCCCGCGCTTTCATTCACCCGGTGAAAAACGGGTTGTGATGTAGTTGGATGAGTTAATGGGGAACGTAGCATGTGTGATATAGTTGTTCTGTCTACCTCCGTAATATTTACACCCTGATAAAAAAGGCTTATAAGTTTATAAGCTTCATATTTTGTTAAACCAGGCTCTACCTCTAGAGCAAACTTATCAGTTAAATTAGCTGTAGAGTAGATCATGCGTGTGCCATTTCTTTGAAACACTTCGTATTCACCAGTAAATTCATTAGTACCCTCTGCATCTTCAAAAACACGTATGTTGTTTGTACTGATACTATTCATTTCTGACCCCAATGTATACACACTATTTGCCCCCGCTACAATTGTAAAAGATGCACCTCCTGATTTTTTAGGGTTTGAAATTGCTGGTGCTTCAAATTTCCAAATACTGCCGCCATCATCAACTTCAGTTAAATAATCTTCTCTATTAAAAATAGCAATTTTTTCAGTAAGATTATCTCTGTAATATGTTGCAGGTAAATTTGGCTTAGCCGCTTCGCGATATTCGTCATAAAAATATTTTTCAAATATTTCCATTTGCGCTTGGTTAGCGTAAAGGTTAAATTCCTGCGGGGTAATATAACCTAAGCCCTCTTTGTTTACAATAGTTAAAACCGTTTGGTAAACTCTGTCGATTGATACACTCATTATTGTTCAGATTGATTTATTTGTTGTTCTTTTGTCATTGCTGCTTGCGCAACATCCGCCGCTCGTACAGTAACTCCAGCTAGCATTAATATTTTTGCGACTAATTCATTTTCTTCGCTTTCATGAAGTTCAAAATTAGTTGAGTTGCCTTCAACTAAAGTACCGTTTATAGTTGTACCAGCCCACGCTGGATCTGCAGATATTTTTTTGTAATATTGAATTTTAATAACGTCTGAACCTCCTTTTACAGGATATAATATAATTGTATTTCCAGTTCTTGTAAAATAAGGTGAATCAGCAGTTCCTTGCGTAAGTGCTGAGCGTTCTAAATAACCAGATTCAGCTACTGTCTTTTCAAACGCAGGAATATTATTATATAAAATATTTTCTATTCTATACAAATCACTAGGCAGCGTTAGGTCTGACATTGTAGCGTTAGCAGCAAATTCAGATAGCTTTTCTAGTACATGAGCAGATATACTAGACACATCTTTTGTTTTGCCATAAGCAATAGTTGCTCTGCCTAATTTATAGAAATAACTTTCAAAAATTTCTTTTTGAACCTGCACCGCGAATCTATTAAATTCTTCAGGCGGCAAATAACCTCTTTGCTCTTTATTCAAAACAGATAGCACTGTTTCATATACTCTGTTAATAGGAACTGCCATTTATAATTGTTTTTTTTATTTATTAGATGGTTATGATTAAACCAATAATCATAACCTAGTATTTTATGAAAGTTTCTTTTCAATAGCTTTCATAACGTCTACACCTTCATCTGTTTTTAAGAATCGTGCAAACGCTGCATATGGGTGTTCATCAAATGGAACAGTCATAATTTTTTTACTATTAGTTGCCCATTTAAATACTGTGTTGTCGTCTGTTAGCTTAACGATGCCAGTCTCCACACATCTATTTGCTAAGTTACGAAGTTTAATATCTTCGTCTTTAGCAATTTCTATGAATAAAGAAGGCTCATTTTTAGCAAACATGTAACAATCACGTTTAATTTCTTTTGAAGACATTGTTGTAACTTCAGAGCCAATTTCTGTCCTTAGTATGGCTTCTAAATGTTCAATATCTAATTCTTGCACTAGTTTTAATGCTTCTAGTTCTAGTTCAATTAAATCAATTTCATCAATTGCTTCTTTAACAAAATCAACTTCTTCGAACTTAACATCTTTACCCGGGTGGTAAATAGATAAAAGTTGCTGTAATAAAGGTTTTTCTCTAGGTACAAAAAGAGAACCATCTGTAAAAATAATGTGCTCTACTCTAGCATACCCATCTTGTTCATCTACAAATAAAGATTTTTGATTATTAGCATATCTAATTTCTTTATTTACACCTTCTTTTTCGTCAAACCAGAGTATACTTGAACTTTTAATTTTATAAGTTAACGGAGACATTCCGTTTTTTAAGACATATGTTCTGTCTTTAATTTCCCAATTTTTCATAATATAATTTAATAAGATAAAATAACCCCCGCCGAAGCAGGGGCTATATTAATTATAAGCTACTAAGCTTTTTTCAATAAGAAGAAGTTATTAGCTCCTTGCGTAATCAAACATCTTTCAGATAAGAAATTAACTCGCATTTCGTCAACGTCAGAAGTATAAGCACCTCCAACAGATCCTGTAAGCCAAGTTTTCATTTTTCTATCATCTGTTTCAGATGAACGGTAACGTACGTGTAAGAATGGACGCTTGATATTTTTACCAAGATCTTGGTCATACACAGTAGATGTACCAGCAGGAATAATAGCACCTTCAACATCTCCAAATCCTCCGCGTGTAGCGAAATCATTTAAGTATTTCCAGTCAGTCTTATAAAAGTCATAAGATCCACGACGGAAACCAGAGAATCCAAGATTTAAAGCCATATCTTCAGAGTTATTAAATACTCCGTAAGAAGTACCTCCAGCTCCGTAAGAATTTTTAGAGGCTAATCCATCATCAATAGATAAAGATAATGCGCGGTTAGCATAAATCATATTTTCTTCAATTGCACCGTTTTTATCTAATTGCTTCAATATAACATCGAAGTCAGAAAGATCAGTGTCAGAAGATAAATCTTCAAATACATTTCCACGAGCTTCTAAAGCTGCAAAGAATCCTTCAGAACCAGTATATCCAGCCCCTAAGGTAGATCCAGCTGCTTTCTTAACAGATTCAACCATAGACATTTCTAAGTAATCTTCAAAGCGTAAGCGAGTTTCGTGCTCAGACTTCAAGTACCATAAATATCCAGAAGCTCCATTTTCAGAAGTTACTTCAATCCATCCAATCTGAGCAGTGTCAGATCCGTTGATTTGATAGTTGTCTTTTAAGATAATAGGCTTGTTGGTATAAGAGCTGTAGTCAGCATCGATAGATCCTTCCATTCCAGCAGAACCTTTTGCAAACTCAGAACCATAAACTACAACAGTAGCTCCATTATCTAAAGTTAACCCAGTCCAGTCAGCAGCGGTATAACATACAGCTGTAAAAGTTCCTGTTGATGCAGCAGTGTTAGCACCTTGTATAGTAACAACACCTTTAAGCACTGGTCCAACAGGAGCATTTGCTGCTGTAACACCTTGTACCATAATTGTTTGTCCTACACGGATAGCAGGAGCAGAAGCAGTGTCTACGCCAGCAGGTAAAGTAACTGTGAATACGTTGCCAGCAATAGCTACGTCTTCGTAACGTGTGTGTAAACGCCCTTGCTCTACCCAACGAATTTCGTCAGATGTAGAAGGCATTTCAGCTGATACCATACGTAAGAAAGAAGAGATAGAACGGTTTCCGTAAATCTCAGCTTCTTTTTCGTATACATCAGGTAAAAATTGCTTTGTAAAATCAAAGTCTGTAATGTAATTGTTTTGAAATAAAGTCCCTTTAGTTTGTGAGGGCTGTAAATTTTCAATGCCAGTTGTTAAAGCCATTGTAATAAATTTTTAGTTAGTTTTTTAGTTTCATTCTTAATTTAGAGCTTGAATCTCCTGAAACAACTTTAAACTTTTGCCCGGTAGCTGTTTTAATAACGCCTTCTTGTCTAGGGTCCATATTTATATTTTTAGCCTCCTTAGCGGACGAGCGAAGAGCATCGGCACGGCCTTGCTCATAAAAATGTTCTGCAAGCTTATCTGCATTGCGTGCTGCAAATAAAGCTTTATGGTACCCCTTAGCATCACTAAGCTGTCCGTCTTCTCCTACAAATTTTGAAATAAAATTATTAATATTTGATTGTTGCGTTTTAGTATCTACAACATTATTAACTTTATATCGGTATTTATTGTCTCCAACTTGGAAATCAAAACCTTTAAAAGTTTCACCAAATACATTTTCTGTTTTTTGTAAAAAAGTTTCTGTTTGTTTTTTATTTAATTCAGCACTCTGTTGGTATTCATTATAATACTCAAAAGCCTCTTGGTACTCCTGAGGAATATCTTGTTGCTTTCTCAACTTGAGATCAGCATAATATTTCTCTTTGTTTCCTTCTAAGAACTTTTTAGCATTAAATAATTCTTCTTTAAACGCTCTTTTTTTTGAGCGTATTTCTCTTGGGTCGTCATCTTCGTCATATGAAAAATTATCTTCCATATACTCATTAACCTCTTGACTATCCCAAGGTTTTGCCTGTTTATAATATTCGCGTAATATTTGTCCTTCATCATAAGACGAAATATCACGGTTTAAATTAACGTAATCTTCCAAAGTACCACCAGTTTCTTCCATAAACTTTAAAAGCTTATCTACATTTTCCGGTAATTCAACTTGAGGCTGTTGCGATTGTTCATTAACCTTGGCTGCGTTTTTGTCAACTTTAGGTTTTTCTACTTTTGTTTCTTCAGCTTCTTCTTCGGTAACAAGTTCTAGCGGCGAGTTTTCTTCTTCAGTTTCTTGGGCTTCGGTTTGCTCCCGTACTTTTTCGACCACTTCTTTGCTATCTCCGGTTTCATTTTCCACAGAAACCTCCTCTGTTTTTCGCTCTTGAACGGCATTCTCAGTTGTTTTGTTTAATTCGTCTAAGTTAATTTTAAGCACATCGTCTGTTTCTTGCCCTGCAGCTTCCGGCGCAATATCGCCGCTTTCAACCGCTTTATCAAGTACAGCTTGTTCTTGTTCTTGTGCTGATTTAGTTTCTCCACCATCAACAACACCTTTAATTTTCCATTCACTCATAATTTAATAATATATAATAATTAATAATTCTATCTAGGCTCAAACCCACTTAAATCAATACCACCTAAAACATCATTGCCACTTGATTCAAATCCTTTTTTTGGTTTTGAATTAGACGGTGGTTTTTGCATATCAATTTCTTTTTTAGCATCAAGCTCCATTTCTTTAAGTTTCATATTCAAATTAAATTCATATTGCATAAGCTCACGTTTTGTTTGTGCCTCGTGCTCTAACTTTTTAATATCAAAATTAGTTTGAGCTTCAGCTAACTGTACCTTAGCTTGAGCTTTAATTTGTTCTGCTTGAGCTTTTGCTAATTCAGCCGCTTGAGCTGCTTGTGCATTTGCTTGTGATTGAGCAGCAATATTTCTTTCTGCTTTTAATTGGTCTGTAACTTCTTTTCTAGCTCTTCTGTATTTTAATAATTGATTAGCAAGTTTTATATTTTTAACCTGTCTAATATCAATAACATCTTCAAGATGAATTTGATCTCTTGATAATGCAACCTGTATGTTGTTTTCAACAAGTTGTTTTTCGTCTTCATCCGGATCTAATTCCAAAAATATACCAAAATCATGGAGATGCAAAGAGTTAAGTTCTTGCAATGCACCAACACTAAATCTGCCTATTGCGTTTATAAAAGCTTCTTTTTGCGGATGAAATTCTAAAACATCTTTAACTCTTATTGATATAGCTTCTGCTAATGTTGCTGTTATATACAAAGAACTATGTAGTATATGCCTTGTAGCTGTATTAGAATTCGCAGCTGCTAATTTTTGAACTCCAACCAACGCGTATTGGTCAGGATCGCTACCATCTCTAGCTTCGTTCAACCCTGTTACATCGCGAATCATATTCAAATAATAATTATACGCTTGTATTAAAAGTTGAGTTTGTTGCCCTCCCCCACCAGGAAGTTCTTGAATTGGCACTTTACCTGGGTTCATTTCACCATCTACTGTCATAGATCTACCTATAACAGAACCCGTTTGAAAATACATATTAAGAGCTTCTTGCGGGTTATAATTAGTGCCATTACCTAAATCTATTTCAGCTAAGCCATCAGCATCTAAATAAACGCCGGATGGTGTCATTCTTTGTATTGTTTGCTGAAGTTTTAAATGTGTTAGCTGTATAAGGTCAGCATAAGTTACCATTCTGCTAACTAAGCTTTCAATTTTTCCTTTATACATTCTAGGAGCACTAACAACGTAATTCATCATAACTTGGTTAGCGTTAGAGTCTGGCCTAACCATATTTGTTGCTTTTTCCCATTTAAGCAACTTATTCGCTCCTAAAACCATTACGCCTTCGTATATAACCTCTCTTGACTGCGCTACCCTTTCAAATCTTGACCTTTGATCTTTAGGTGGGTTAAAATTATCATCCTTCTTTATAGCTTTATTAGCCCCAGTAGATGTTTCTTTTATTTTATATACACTTTTTTCCCAAGTTTTCCAATTAAAATATAATACAGTTAATGAATTAGAATCTAAAGAGTCGTTATAATCATTATTAGTATAATCATAATTATTGTAATTGCTTGACTTTTCAACAGCATCAGCAAAGTCTTCATCTGAAAGACCAGGGAATTGTTTTTTAAGTTCATTACTTTTAATTTGTTTAACCTCTCCAAAGTAGTATACATCTTGAAAATTAGGATCTTCTGTATAAGAATATACTAAATTTGCGGGATCAACATAATCTAATTTTATTCCGTCTGTATTATTAAAAGTATGCCTAGCGCAGGCAATTCCAAGAACAGCTTGATCGTAATCTAGCCGTTTTTTAAGTTCTGGATAATTATTTCTTTTAAATACGTTATCTATAGCTTGCTCGTGCGCAATTTCTATTGAAGGTTTATACCCTATTTGCATATAAAGCTCAAGTTCCTCTTTAGATGAAGGAACATTTTCGTCTTTTATATTTCTAGTATCAATTCCTAATACGTTATCAATTTCTTCAATAAAATCTTTAGCTATAATATCTTCTTGGATTCCCTCAACAAAATTAGTTCTTTCTTTAATAGAAGTTGGATCTTGAGCAAAAGCTTTTATTGTAAACAATCGGTCTTGCATTCCGTTTACTACTATATCTACAAACTTAGGAATAATTGGTACTGGTTTCCAGTCTAAATTAAGATAAGATAAATCTCCATTAATTGAAAATTCATCTTTATATTTTTGAACGGATTGCTCTCCTCTTGCATATAATCTTAATTTGTGAAATTCACGTTGATTCTGAGTGAACCTACCTGATCCAGAATTTTTTCTAAACCATTCGTTTTGAATACCGCGTGCCACTTCCATACCGTATGCTTCGCTATTTTTTGTAGCGTCGTTAACTGATTGGCTGGGAAATTGGGTAACTTGTCCTGTAGCTTCTGCCATTTTTTATTGTATTATTTTACTATTTGATCCTGAATTATTATATTTTGAAAAACCAAAATCTATTTTTTTGACTTCTCTTGTAGTTTTAGATGCATATAAATGTCTTTGGCAAGCCATTATGGCTAAGCCAGAACTAATTGATGCATCAAATTTAGTTCTTTTATTAATATCAAATTTAGCCCAATCTTCAAGCGTTCTTTGAAAAAACATTTTACCGTGTTCACCATTTTCTTTTAGTCCAACATGGCTTTCAATGTAGCTTTCAATTGCTGCAGCGTGTGCTTGTCTTATATCTTCTGAAGAGTTTGGTATACCACCTAGCTCTTTTTCTGTCACAGACAATTTGTTTCTTGCTTTATCAGGTCTATTCATAGAGTAACCTCTATAACCTCTTCTTTTAATATGATATAATAATCTAGGTTTATTGTTTTCCGCTAATATTGGCATGCCGTAAAATACCATTGCCATTAACACGTCTTCAAAAAATATTTCTGCAGTTTGTGGCCGAGCAACATATTCTAAAAAGAATTGACTTGATGGAACGTCTGCGAGCATACTAAATGTTGTTAAACCGTGTAATGCTCCATTTGAACCGCCACCATCAACTGTTCCGCTAATATCATAACTGTCACAACCAAATGCGCCTAAATCTTTATTGCCAGGATACTTTATACCGTTTTGAACAATTATATTGTTTTGTAATTCAACTGGAGGTATCCAAGATAATTTAAATCTTCCTGTTTTATTTGGGTGAAACTCTACAATAGAATCCTTAACCCCATTTTTCCAACTGAACGATCCGCGGGTAACATATCCGCTCATTGTCATTTCTTCATTAAAATCTACTTGCTCGTATATCTTATTTAAATTGAATAAAGATCTTGCTATTTCATCTCTAAAAGCGTGTTTTTCACTTCTTGGAAATTGACGATAAAATTCATTTAACGCATCATTATCCCCTTTAAGTCCATCTGCTTCATTCTCCCAATGCTCGATAACTCCGACATAGATAAGCTCTCCATCAATTCCTTTGATTGGCTTTTCTGGAGTATTGAATACAGGAAATCCATATTTATCAATGAATCCCTCGTAGTTCCATTCCATAGGTATGAACAAAGAGTATAGTCCACTAGCAGTTTGCCCATTGCGATTTCGCTTCGTAACGTCTGAACCATAATATAATTTTTTAAAGTTCTCCCCTCCTTTGTCTAAAGCATTTGAGGTAGAACCCATCATACACTTACCAACTATCTTAGCGCCTAGCCTTAAACAAGTTTTTGTTACTCGCCAGTTGTTAAGGATATTGTCAGGCTTTTCCCATTTACCAGATTCATCGTGTACTAGTAATCTTAGTTTTTCTCCGTCATAAGAGTTGTCGCCGGTGTTTTTCCAGTCGATCGTTGTATCAAGACCCTTTTGTTCGTCACCAGACGCTTCGTTGATTGAACTTCTTGTAAGTCTTCTTGACGGAGTCTTGTAGGAAAGTTCTGTCTTTGGTCTTTCCATTCCGTCTTGTATCGGCTTGAAGAAGAACGGATAGTTCGTTGAGATCGGTACGACCTTATCAGTGAACATCTTCTTAGCGTCACTTCCAGACTTCGATAAAATTCCAAATCTTGCATCTCT
>ENA-OUOG01004239-OUOG01004239.1-marine-metagenome-genome-assembly--contig:-NODE-4239-length-12524-cov-3.891861_pt1 | contig 12524 bp, 9 predicted proteins | sample MGYA00248635_ERZ508505 | MGnify/ENA primary metagenome ERZ508505 (study PRJEB26176, sample SAMN06267871) | marine metagenome | isolation source: Saanich Inlet, British Columbia, Canada | place: Pacific...
ACTTTGTGATGGTATACCTAATACAATAACATCAGCGTTTTTTACAGTTTCTTCGTTGATTTTCCCTCTAAAATCTATTAGTCTGCACTCACTATATGTATGCTCATGATATTTATATTTAAAGTGTGTGGTCAAGTTCGACATTCCAAAAAGTAAATATCCATTGTTGTTAATTTCTTTCAATAATTGTTTTACATCACTGTTAATGAAATGCAAGTTATTATTTTTTTTCAACATGATATCGCCAATTATAGTGAGAAAATATTTGGCAGTTTCTTTGCTCATATTAAAATATTGTTCAAAAATAGATAAAACGCATTGTATTGTTTCCGTATTCGGGGTGCTATTAAATATATCGCGTTCCTTAATACGTTTTAATAAGGATGTCTTTATTTTGTATTTCCAAGGCATAATCACTCTGTTCCCAGTTATTGCATTTAAAATATTATATAATATGGTATCTTCTCGTATGCAATTATATGACCCGTCTTTGTATTCAAAAAATATTTCGGTTGTGTTGCAATAATAATAATGCGATTTTTTAAGAAATGCTTCCATAAATTCGTTGCTTTTTTCTTCGAGAATACTTTTTCTGGATTCGCGCTCTAATTGAGTATTGTTTATATTATTTAACATTGTGGGTAATTGATTCATGATATAATCTTCCGTTTTTAATAACATGTCATGATTGTCTTTATAATCATCAATAAGTGCATCAATTTTATGATGAATATTTTCTTTCCAATTCGGATTCATTTAATAATATAACAAGTTTAATTGTTTATGTCTTTTTATTAAAATTTCTAGAGAAAATTCATCACCTTCAATATAACTACTTACAAGAGTAGCATCAGATATAAGTTCTTTTCGCATAATCATTACTTTTAATTGCAGAAGTTAAGCGTCTACAATGGAGTTAATAAATTTAAAAGTAATATTATGTTATAGGCTTGTGAATTAGTTTATTTATAATGAGGTAAATATAACAACAATCATTCCGAAAAAACAAAAAAAATTTAAACTTTTAACATTTTATTACACAATAAACTTTTTTATAAGCTCCTTTTTAAGTGTTATCTTTGTATTCTTTTATATATTATAAACACTTATGAACACTAAGCTTTCCGAAGTAAACCCAAAACATAATATTATTATAAAAGGTGCAAAATTGCACAACTTAAAAAATATTGATGTAGTAATTCCAAGAAATAAATTGGTAGTTATTACAGGTTTATCTGGCTCTGGAAAGTCTAGTTTGGCGTTCGACACGTTGTATGCCGAAGGCCAAAGACGCTATGTAGAAAGCCTATCTAGTTATGCAAGACAATTTTTAGGTCGATTAAATAAGCCTAAAGTAGATTACATAAAAGGTATTGCTCCTGCTATTGCTATAGAGCAAAAAGTAAATTCTACAAATCCTCGCTCAACAGTTGGTACTACTACAGAAATATACGATTATTTAAAATTATTATTTGCCAGAATTGGGAAAACCTATTCTCCTATTTCTGGTCAAGAAGTAAAAAAAGATAGTGTAACAGACGTTTTAAATTATGTAAAATCTTTAGCTAAAGGACAAAAACTCCTCCTCCTCGCTCCTATTCATCTTGAAGATGGACGAGAAATGAGTGATAAGCTTAAAGCTCTAAATGCACAAGGTTATGCTAGAATAAAAGCCAATGGAGATATTATTCGTCTAGATAAAGTTGAAGGTATTACAAAAAAAACGAAAGATCTTTTTTTAGTTGTAGATAGAATTGTTGTAAAAGACGACGAGGATTTTTATAACAGATTAGCAGATGCTATACAAACTGCTTTTTTTGAAGGTAAAGGCGAATGTTTTATAGAAAGTTTAGATGATAACCATTTACGACAATTTTCTAATAAATTCGAGTTAGATGGCATTACTTTTCTAGAACCTAATGTACATTTATTTAGTTTTAATAATCCCTATGGCGCTTGCCCTAAATGTGAAGGTTATGGTGATGTTATTGGTATTGACGATGATTTAGTAATCCCAAACACCGCATTATCGGTTTACGAAAATGCTATTTTTCCTTGGAGAGGCGAAAGTATGAGCTGGTATCGCGATCAATTAGTTAATAACTCTCATAAATTCGATTTCCCAATTCATAAACCGTATTTTCAACTCAAGCAAAAAGATAAAGACTTAATTTGGAATGGAAACCAATATTTTGAAGGTTTAAACTCCTTTTTTACAGAGCTAGAAAGTAAAGCCTATAAAATTCAAAATAGAGTAATGCTATCGCGTTACAGAGGTAAAACAAAATGCAAAATTTGTAAAGGTAAACGTTTAAGACCAGAAGCAAATTATGTAATAATTAATAATGCTACATTAACAGATTTAGTAGAAATGCCTCTAGATAAACTAGCCACTTTCTTTAAAGAGTTAGCATTAAATGATAACGATACAACCATTGCTAAAAGACTTTTAAAAGAAATTGAAAACAGGCTCGCTTTTCTATCTAATGTAGGATTAGATTACTTAACACTTAACAGAAAATCTAATACGCTTTCTGGTGGAGAAAGTCAGCGTATAAACTTAGCAACATCATTAGGTAGTAGTCTTGTAGGCTCTATGTATATTCTCGACGAACCAAGTATTGGCTTACATCCAAAGGATACCGAAAAACTTATTTTAGTTTTAAAAGCTTTGCGCGATTTAGGTAACACAGTTATTGTTGTAGAACATGATGAAGACATCATGAAAGAAGCAGACGAAATTATTGACATTGGTCCAGAAGCAGGAACTTTTGGTGGCCATGTTGTAGCTACAGGAACTTTTAAAGACATTTTATCTTCTAGTTCTTTAACTGCTCAATATTTAAATGAAACACTTAAAATTGAAGTTCCAAAAAAACGACGTACTTCAAAATACAATATTGAAATACAAGGCGCTCGCGAAAACAATTTAAAAAATATAGATGTTAGCTTTCCTTTAGGCATGCTAACAGTGGTAACAGGTGTTTCAGGAAGTGGAAAAAGTACTTTAGTTAAAAAAATAGTATTTCCAGCTCTTCAAAAAAAGCTCACTGGCTTTGGAGATAAACCAGGACAATTTTCAGAGTTAAAAGGAAATTATAGTAATGTAAAGCATATTGAGTTTGTAGACCAAAACCCAATAGGTCGTTCGTCTCGCTCCAATCCTGTAACTTACATAAAGGCTTACGATGATATTAGAGCGCTTTTTAGTAAGCAAAAACTAAGTACTATTAGAAACTATGCTGCAAAACATTTTAGCTTTAATGTAGATGGTGGACGCTGTGAAACCTGTAAAGGTGAAGGAGAAGTAACTATTGAAATGCAATTTATGGCAGATGTACATTTAGAATGTGAAACTTGTAAAGGCAAGCGTTTTAAAAAGGAAGTACTCGAAGTTACTTTTGCAGATAAGAATATAGACGATATTCTAAATATGACAATTGATGATGCCATTTCCTTTTTTGAAGCCAATCATGTTACTAAAATTAAAAATAAATTACAACCCTTACAAGATGTAGGTTTAGGTTATGTAACACTTGGACAAAGCTCTTCAACACTTTCAGGTGGTGAGGCACAGCGTATTAAATTAGCTTCGTTTTTAGGAAAAGGAAATACCAAAGAAACAGCTTTGTTTATTTTTGATGAACCTACAACTGGTTTACACTTTCACGATATTAAAAAACTTTTAAAATCTTTTAATGCTTTAATAGAAAAAGGCCATTCTATAATTGTGGTTGAACATAATTTAGAACTTATAAAATGTGCAGATTATGTTATAGATTTAGGACCAACTGGTGGCGAACATGGTGGACAACTAGTGGCTTCTGGCACTCCTGAGGAGCTTGTAAAAATAAAAGCTTCGGTAACCGGAAAATATTTAAGAGAGAAACTTTAAAAAAATCAAAGTCAACATTTATTATATTTTTAAAATTCAGTTTTAGTAAAACATAAACGATATCATTCCTAGTGCAATTAAAGCTATAGGCAAAACCATAGATAAAAATACAAACGTTATTATTCCGCTTTTTATTAAACTCAAAAACCAGCCTTGTTCATAAAAACGTTTTAAAGCAATGTAGAGATAAATAAATGTAGATAGAATTATTAAAAAATCTATCCAACCTGGAACATCTATTATAAAATCTGCAATTAGTAGTGCATTAAAAACTATAAATAAAAATGCGAAAAAGTAAAATGTAAATACTAAATGATAGGCATAGCGACCTTTTCTCCAATAGAACACTTTTAGTAATAAAGCAAAAATTGGTTTTTATTTTACTTTAATAGTTTGCGCACGATACATAAAAGTATCTTCAAAACGTTTTAATCTTGCACTTAATGTTTCAGCAAAAACAAGGTATTGGCATTTATTTATACTCTCTGGAATACGATTAATAGCAGCAAAGTATAATCCTTTTTCTGCAAATTCTGCATCTTCTAAAATGTATAATTTTAATTGGCTTAAGTCTAAACTATTCATTAAATACAACTTGTTTAAGCGTTTTGGTGTTGCTATTAATATATCTTGTCCGTAATAAATTTCTTCACGTTGTTGGTCTAGTGTTTGTTCATCGTAGGCAGTATATATCCTAATCGTTCTTGGCTTTATAAATTTCTCAAATGCTTCCTTTAGGTTTAGAGCATCGGCTTTTGTTTCTACCAAAATTAAAGCTCTAGGCGCATCACCTTCAGGTTTACACTTTAATTTCTGCATCACACTAATTATTATAGCTGTGGTTTTTCCTGAGCCTTTACTACCAATACAAAACAAATTAGCTCCTCCCTTTATAATTGGCAATGCTTTTTTTTGTAATGGTGTTGGTGCTTCAAAATTATTAGTTTCTAAAGCTTCTAAAATTTGTGGATTGAGTTTTTTAAAAGACATATGAGCTTGCTTACTTTAAGTATAACGCGAAACTACGTGTATTTCTTCGGTTTACAAAACTACATCGTTTTAGTTTTGGCATGATGCTTGTATTTATTTAATTGTTCAATCTTAAAAAACGAATATTATAAAATGAACATGCTAAAATTTTATAGCTAAAAGATTGACAAATAGCGAACAGCATGTGACCTTTATTAAACAATAAATATAAACACTATGAAACATTTAATCTATTTATTCTCAGCACTACTCTTTACGAGTTTTACTGTTAATGCAGACGACACTAACACCCTAAACCATATAGAAACCAATACTGCAAACTCTTACAGAGGTTATGGTAAATCTTTTATTTTTAACGAGCAAGGCATTGAGTTTTCGATTTATGCAGACGGTCAATTCGATTTTTATATGCCTAATTATGGACCTAATGTAAATGTATCGATTGGATCTCCAAATGGAAATATTAGTTTTAACTCTGGTTATGATTATGGTGCTTATGTACAATATGATGAGTTTGGTGCCATAATTCAAATTGAAAACACACCAATTTTTTACGATTATTATGGTAGAATAAGTCAAGCCGGAAATGTAAACATTAACTACAATAATAGAGGTTATATTAACAGAGTTGGTGGATTGTTTGTTCACTACAACAGGTTTAATGTTTTCGATTATTGTACAGGTTATATAAACATATACAATAGAGCCTACGTGTTTAGACCTTGGCACAGATTTTATATTTTACCACCAGTTAACTACTGTGTTGTTTTTAATAGACCTTATAGAAGACATTACACTCCAATTCGTTATAGATACGATAGACCTTATACAAATAACTTTAGACGCACAACTGCTGTTGCTAGCAGAAGAGGAAACACCATTACAAGAAATAGAAGTTATGCTTCTAGAACAGAAGGAAGAACTCGCGTTGCAACTACAACTAGAACACGTAGCAATGCAACTACTTCTACTCCAAGAACAAGAGGAAACAACGTTTCAACACCTAGAACGAGAACTAATAGAACTGCTTCTACACCAAGAACAAGAAGTAATACTACTGTTTCTGCACCTAGAACAAGATCAAATACTTCTACTCCAACAAGGACAAGGACTCAAACAAAAAGAACGATAAAACAAAGTACGCCAAAAACAAATAAACGCGTGATAACTAAAAGTAGAACTACTCAATCTAAAGCATCTAGACCAGTTTCAAACTCTACAAAACGCAAATCTACATCAAACAGATCTAGTCGTAGATAAATAAATTAAGTGGTTAATTAATAAATCCTGTAACTTGTCTTTAAAAAGCAAGTACAGGATTTATTTTTGGAGGTTAACTTATCTCAGAATCCAAGCCTTTTAAATAACATTATCGTTTTAGATACTTGTTAAGAATAGCGTTTACGACTTTGGAAAAATTAAAACGATACACCACAACACCATAGATAACCACAACAATTATAGATTTTATTGCCATATTTAGTATGGGATGCCAATTAAATTCCCAAAAGTAAAAACTAAATGAAAGTATCGTTATTAAAGACAATACATATAAAGTAGATTTAGAAAATGGATGCATTTTAAATTGCTTGTTTACATACCAAATTTTTAAACTTCCATATAAAAACAAGGCAATAAATGAAGCAATTGCTGCTCCATTAATATCGTAAATTGGAATTAAAATATAATTAAGCATAACAGCAACAAAAATGATTAAAACACCAAATAAAAGAATGATTCTATAATAATTAGAATTAAAAATAATTGAATTATTGATACCTAGGAGATTGTCTATTAATTTAACAACTGAAATAATAATAACAACAAACAACGCTTGACTATATTCAACTTGCATTAAAGCATATAACTGGTTAATATTTACTACAATTAAAACAAATAGCAATCCACTTACTATTACTAAACTTAACGAAGATTTTTTATATAATACTGAAAGCGATACATTATCGTTTTCATTTAAAAATTTTGCTGTTAAAGGATACGTAATTTGATGCATAGCTCTAGCTGGAACAGCAATTACAATAGCAATATATACAGCAACATTATAATAGGCAATATTTTCTATCTCTATAAGTTTACCTAGCATAAATTTGTCTAGATCTAACATAAACATAGCAACAGAACCTGCTATAATTATTAATATACTATACTTTAAAACTGAAAACACCTCAAAATTAAATTTAAAATCTAATTTGGGAAATCTTAAACTAAAAGCATAAAGCTTCATTATCAGCATTCTTAACACATAAACTATTGCAATTGCAATAATAAATTGTTCTACATTTAAAAGTTGATAATATAAAGCGAACAGTAGAATCAAAATACAAAAACGATGAAACACTTCTTTCATGATGTTACCAAAAACACTTTTGTAATGTATTTTACTCCAAGCAAAAAACACCTCAAAATAAGCCATTGCAACAGCTATAATATAAATCAAATATGTATAATCTTTAATAATCGTATTTTCAGAAGATAACCAATTACTGATAGTTTCATAACCAAAAATGCCAATTAAACCTATAGGTGTTATAGCTGTTAAAGGTAAAAATAACATTAATGTTAAAAAGCTATTTTGCTGATTTTTAGTTTTATAAGAGGTATAAAACTTAACTAAAGTATTACTTACACCAAACATAAAAAATGGCATCATTACATTGGCTGTAGAGAGCAAGAAACCTACTAAACCGTAATACGCGTCTGTTAAAAAATTAGTGTATAGAAAAAGTGTGTTTATTGCACCTATTGCAAAACCAATAAAGGTTGTGATAGTATTTTGAATAGATTGTTTTATTACAATTCCCATAAATTTAAAACGCCTTGACTTTAAAACTCTAAAAGTATTTTAGATAGTTTTTGTGTTAAATGCACTCTACTGTATTGGCTTACTCCAATAGGTTTGGCCTCTAAATTTCCAAATTTAAAAGCTTGAAAATGACTTAATATTTTTGCTTTTAATGCTGTTTTAGCATTATAATAAAAATAATCTCCTGTATTGGTTTGTTTAATAATATTCTCAACATCTGATCCCGAAGGACCAATAGCAATAATAGGTCTGTTTGAGACCATATATTCAAATAATTTTCCAGGAATTATGGCTTTTGTATCTTGAGAATCTATTTCAATTAACAATAAAACCTGTGCTTTTTTTTGAAACTTAACAGACTCATTGTGTGGCACATAACCAACATTATTCAAGTATTTAGTTAAATTATACTTTTCAATAGTACTTAAAATTTCCTCACCTACTAATCCTACTAAATTAAGCTTAAAGTATTTAGCAAATTCGTCGTTTTCATTTATTAATTCTTGAAGAGATTGCCATAAAATTAAGGGATTACGTTTAGATAAAAATGAACCAATATGAGCTAATGTAAATTTAGAATCTAAAGTTTTAGCTTTAACTTGTTCTATATCGTAACCATTAGTAATAACTTCAATAGGCTTTGTTGTTAACTGTTTAAACTCAGTTTTAGTGACATTACTCGTTACAATAATAGTATCTGCGTTATTTAGAACTTCACTTTCAAGTCTCTTATGTCTTTTTTTAGCAATTTTTGTTAATTTTAATTGTTTGTGGTAACCAATAGTTGTCCACGGATCACGAAAATCTGCGATCCATCTAATATCTATATTCTTTTTTAATTTAAAGCCAATAAGGTGTAAACTGTGTGGTGGTCCTGAGGTGATAACAGTATCTATATTATAATCTGAAATATAGGTTGAAAGATAACGAACAGAAGGTTTTACCCAATTTTTTCTTGCATCTGGTATAAAGAAATTACCACGAACAAAAAGCATTGCTTTTTGAATAATACTTTGTTTATTTTTATCTGGAAATATACCTTTACTAATCGTTTTTGTGCTTTTAGAAAATACATTTGCAATTTTATAAGGCTCACTAATAGGCTGTTTAAGTATAGTAATACCTTTAGGTATTTCGTCTAATAAACTGTTATCTATTTGAGGATAAACTGGGTTTGATGGACAATAAACAATAGGTTCTATATTAAATTGAGGTAAATATTTTACAAATTTTAGCCAACGTTGCACGCCTGGTCCTCCTGCTGGTGGCCAATAATACAAAACTATTAAGACTTTTTTTTTCTGCATGAAAATAATTATATGCTATTAGTAAAAGCTTTTATTTTTTCTTTCTAAAATGAAAAAATAAACCTCCAAAAACAATAAGCATTAATAGAATTGAACTTGTTAAAGTTATAGTTGAACCTGTTTTAACAACTTGTGGCTCAAACTTAAATTCAATATTATGCTTCCCTTTAGGAATTTCCATACCACGTAAAAGGTAATTTACACGGTTATATGCGATTTTTTCGTTATTAATGTAGGCATTCCAACCGTTTATATAATACATTTCAGAAAACACAGCATAGCCATCGTTGGTATTGTTAGCTTCGTATTTTATATAATTAGGTTGGTATTCTATAACCTTTATAGTAGCTAAAGAATCTACTACAAACTTTTTATTTTGTTCTTTAAGTTCAATAGTATTAATTACTGCTTCTGTTTTAGTTTTTAAATCAAATAGCGCAATAATTTCTTCATCTGCAGTATTAACTGCTTTTAGTTTTTTTATAAACCATGCATTTCCGTTAGCATCAGAATTTAAGTAAGGATAAGGTTGGTTAGTGTCGTCTTCACTAATAATATACTTAACATTAAGCATATTAAGAATTTCTATGTTGCTTGTAAAATCGTAAAAATCTGAAAGTTCATCAAAACGTTTTGGTTTTGCTGCATGATAACCATTAATTGTATTATGAAAATATGGAGCAGAATTACCACCATTAGTCATATCATCTACTTTTTGAGAAATGGCTCTTCCTCCTCCTGAACTTACATCGTAAACTCTAAAATGATCTGGATCGTTTAAAATTAATTTATCGGCATTATTAGGTTTAAAGGGTCTTTGTACTTCTTTACTGGTTACAAAATTATCTGAATTTACATAGCGTCTATCTACACCAACTAAATCAAAAATAATTAATATAGCAAAAGCTATAATTACTTTATTTTTAGAAAGTTTTTGCTTTAAAAACAAGTAGATTGTTCCTGAGGAAATTAGAACTAGTAACATGGTTCTTAGCGTATCATTTCTAAAAATTGCTTTTCTATCTGCAACAATTGCATCTACAAAATCTTGTCCTCTAACTTCTGCCCAACTTGCGTCTCTAATACCTTCAAAATCTAAAAGAATTCCTGTATATTTAAAAATCAAGAATAGTGAACATAAACCAGCTGTAATAAGTGTTGTAAATTTTAAAGCTTTTAGTTTATTTTCATCTTTTTCATAGTCATTAAATAATCTTACCAATCCAAAAACTCCCAAAACTGGTACACATAGTTCTATAATTATTTGTATAGACGTTACTGCTCTAAACTTATTGTACAATGGCACAAAATTGATAAAGAAATCTGTTAATATACTAAGGTTTTTTCCATACGATAGTAATAAAGCTAAAATTGAAGCTGCTACAATCCACCATTTTAGTCTGCCTTTTACTAAAAACAAGGCGAAAATAAATAAAAACAAAGATACTGCTCCAATATAAGCAGGAGCTTCTACTATGGGTTGATTTCCCCAATATGTAGGTATAACTTTTGCTGCTTCTGATGCTTGGTAAGGAGGAACATTTCTACTTCTGTAAAATTTATAAAAAGCAGAATTCTTTCCTAAATCCTCATACATTCCTCCTCCTAAAAACCTAGGAATAAACAAGTTAAATGTCTCTAAGTAACCATAGCTATACTCTGTGATTCTTTCTTTAGCTAAACCAGAACTAATTTCTTTTCTTGGTGATCCATCTGGCTTAATGGTTAACTCTGTTTTACTACGCGTACTTTCTTTAGCATATTCTTGAGTTGCCAATATGTTAGTTGCATTTAAACCAATTGCAAGTATCACAGCAGCTAATAGTATTCCTGTAGACCTAAAAAAGTGTGTTAATAATTTCTTTTTATAGGCATCTATTAAATATACAGTTCCTAGAACAATAACCAAAATCAACAAATAATATGTCATTTGAAAATGGTTTGCTACAATCTCTAATCCCATTGCAACTGTGGTTAAAACAAAACCAACAATATATTTTCGCCTAAAGGTTAACACAATACCACTTAAAACTAAAGGCATATAGGCAATAGCATGAGCTTTACTATTATGCCCAACACCTAAAATAATTATTAAATAAGTAGAGAACCCAAAAGCTAAAGCACCAATAATAGCTAATTTATATTCTACTTTTAAACTGAGTAATAAAATATATAAACTAACAAAATATAAGAACAAATAATCTGCAGGACGTGGTAAAAAGCGTAAACTTAAATCTAAGTTTTTAATATAGGTGTGTGGATACCTAGCTCCAAGTTGGTAGGTTGGCATACCTCCAAAAGCACTGTTTGTCCAGTAGGCTTCTTCACCAGTTTTTGCTTTAAAATCCTGTTGTTGCTTAGCCATACCTTTGTATTGCAAAATATCGCTTTGTAATATTTGTTTACCTTGTAATACAGGACTAAAGTATGCTAATGAGAGAATTATAAAACCTACGAGCACAAGTAAATGTGGAAGGATTTTTTTAAAAGTTGATTGCATAAATAATGATATGATTATTAAAAACGAAAATTAATCAATTTCTTCGTAATCTACATATTCACCAACCGTTTTGTTTGAAGTTTTATTTTCAGGCATTTTATCTATTGTTATTTCGCCTGCTTTTTTTGGTGGTTGTTGCTTGTTTTGGTTACCAAAATCTCTAAACTGGCTACCAAAACGTTCTGCAGCCTTTTTGGTGAAGTATTTAAGGATTAATGGTCCAAAATATCTTGAGATAATTTTTACACCAAGATAAATTAATAAGATTATTAGTAGAACTCTCAAAATAAAATATAAACAGTAATATTAGAAAACAAAAATACAAATCTTGTAGAGTAATTTCAGATTAAAATCCTTAAAAAAAATATAAAATCTCTATATTTGAACCTAAACCTAAAACTTATGTTCCTAAATAAAACTTATTTAACAATAATCTTATTTATTGCTAGTTTAACAGCACAAGCTCAATATACAGAAGTTATAAACTCTAATCGTCCTGGTGTTTCAAGATCTGCCTTTTCTGTAGGTACTAATGTTGTACAATTTGAAGCAGGACCATTTACTGTAAAAGAAGAGCATACACCTTTAAAATATGATGTTTCTGGTTTTGGTGTCGATTTTGCAGCACGTTATGGACTACTGTTACCTCAGTTAGAAATAAATATAGAAGGTACTTATCAAAATGATACACAAACAGATTTTAGATCTTTAATACCAACAGAATTTAAGCGTTCAAATTTTAAAAACCTAACCGTAGGCGCAAAATATCTTGTTTACGATCCATATAAAAATGCTGAAGAAGAAAAACCAAATATTTATAGTTATCACGCCAACAAGCGTTTTAAATGGAGTAGTTTAATTCCTGCTGTTGCTGTTTATGTTGGTGCAAATTTTGATACTAAAGACAATCCATACACTGCTCCTGGAGTTGAAGGTTTTAGTCCAAAAGTAATGGTTGCCACACAAAATAACTTTTCTAGTGGTTGGGTTTTGGTAATGAATTTCTCT
>ENA-OUOG01004240-OUOG01004240.1-marine-metagenome-genome-assembly--contig:-NODE-4240-length-12523-cov-17.039611_pt1 | contig 12523 bp, 9 predicted proteins | sample MGYA00248635_ERZ508505 | MGnify/ENA primary metagenome ERZ508505 (study PRJEB26176, sample SAMN06267871) | marine metagenome | isolation source: Saanich Inlet, British Columbia, Canada | place: Pacific...
CCCCACTGCTGCCTCCCGTAGGAGTCTGGGCCGTGTCTCAGTCCCAGTGTGGCTGATCATCCTCTCAGACCAGCTACTGATCGTCGCCTTGGTAGGCCATTACCCTACCAACAAGCTAATCAGACGCGGGCTCCTCCTTCTGCGGCGGACCTTTCCCCCGAAGGGCGTATCCGGTATTAGCAGCCGTTTCCAGCTGTTATCCCAGGCAGAAGGGCAGATTCCCACGCGTTACTCACCCGTGCGCCACTCTATAAATAGCGTTCGACTTGCATGTGTTAAGCATGCCGCCAGCGTTCGTTCTGAGCCAGGATCAAACTCTCAAGTTAGATTGACCTGAATGCTGGTTAAAACCAGCTTTCGGTTAGGTGCCTACCTTAAGTTTTAAAATCCATGAGCTAAGCGAAATTGAATAAATTCAATTTCAATAGTGATTCATTTCAGGTCTTCGTTAAGGCGGACTGTTTTTACACAAGACGATATCAATGACATCGCCGCCCACGAATCCCTTTCATAACAGACTAACAATTTCAAACAGCGCTTCCGACATGGTTGCAGAACATCTCAAGAGATGTAAAGCGTTGATTATGTCGGACAATCTCGCCCGCTGAAGAGCAGCGAGTTTGGGGGTTATATGCTGGCTTTCACCCAGTGTCAAACCCAAAAATGAAAAAAATGTGATTTTTTTCTAATTTACCATCTTTTCAGTTAAAACCAACAATTTGGCTCGCCGAAAGGATATTAAATTACACCTATATATACACACAGAATATTCTGTGTGTCTGTCCGCTCGAAGCGCTGATCAAACAGCTTCTTCTTTTGGCCTGTTTTTACCGCCTTGCCAGAAAAGCATGGATATAAAAACCAGGTGATTCACACAATCTTCATTTTGCTTTTTGCTTTTTATAGAAACCAACGCCTAAATCAGCATCCACATCAGCAAAAATGCCAAACCCGCAATAAGCGGATTGCCCAAACCTGTCCAACACAGTATTAGAGAATGCAAAAAACCCCTATAGCGTCCTGCACAAGCTGGATAGCAACTATAGCAATTTTCTGTGGGTAATGCCAGTGAATGACCAATTTTGGTGCGGTTTATGCATATCAAAAAAAGTTTGACGCATGAATCGAAGGTTAGTAATGATGTGGTTAGGTTACGAGTCGCAAAGCCGTAGGGATAAAAAAAGTCAAGAAATGCAAGGCTCTTTCAATATAAAGTTCAATTCGTTTCTAAGCTATTTGCCTAAAGCTAATTTAGGTAATGCGAAAGAATCAGTTCAGAACCCCCAAATGACATCTGCTGGCACCATGCGCCATATTTTTGACAAGCGAATCAGCGCTGGCCGCTCTTTAGCTATGCTTCTTTTGGGTGGCGCCACTATTTTTTCCGCCCCTTTTATTACCACTGCTAGCCACGCTGCCAATAGCGCGAGTGTGAAGATAGAATCATCTGCGCCTGCCACTTTGCCAGATAAAGCTACTTCTGCAATAGCGTCTATTGTTCCTATGCATATGGTTGTTGATGCGTTTGATGGCAATGATGGGCGTCTCATCCTGCCTCGCTCGCGCCCAGATTATGCCTCAACTCTTGGCGGTATAGCTGTGCAAATCGAAGGGCCAGCTAAACGCCCAAGCATGGAAGATATGTTGCCAGCCGCTACTGCTGACATCAAACAGATGGTTTTGCGCGAAGCAGGTAAACGCACTAGCCAGATATTTGATCTGACTCTCTCTAGTGGTGAAACGCTAGCCAAAATCCTTAAAAGAGCAAAATTTAGCAATCAGGATATCGCTTCGGTTTCACAGGCGCTATCAGGTAAGGTGGATTTGCGGCGCCTGCAAATTGGCACCCGCTTTACCGCCGCACTAGATATTGAGGGTCAGCCTATTGCATTGCAGCTGCACCTGCCTCGTGATGCCCAGAAAAACGGCGCATTCAAAAATATATATTTAGACCATTATGTGATTCGTCATGATGGTCATGCTGATGCAGAAATTAAAGGCTGGCAGTCACTTCGGGCTATCCGCCCAGTTGAATTACGCTCAGTGCATGCAGGCAATGAAATCAGCCTGTCATTATATGAAGCTGCCCAGCAGGTGCGCATACCCCTAAAGGTACTAGATGAGTTCGTGCGCGTGATGAGCTTTTCGGTGGATTTTCAGCGCGAAGTGCAAACCGGCGATCAATTCGAACTGGTTTATGACACCGCGATGGATAAACTAACAGGCAAAATACTATCTACAGATAGCCTGCAATATGCAGGAATAGTGCTATCTGGCAAGAAGATGGGGTTCTATCGTTTCGTGCATCCAAATGGCCGGGAAGGCTGGTATGATCGCAATGGCGAATCGGCGGTGCGGACGTTAATGCGAACACCTGTTAATGGCGCACGGATAAGTTCTGGCTTTGGTATGCGTCGGCACCCCACAACAGGCTATAATGCTATGCATCGCGGCCTTGATTTTGCGGTGCCAACCGGCACCCCTATACTGGCAGCTGGCACTGGCCACATTGAATATGTTGGCTGGAACGGCAATTACGGCCGCTATATCCGCATCCGCCATAACGCCACCTATAAAACAGCCTATGCGCATCTCTCGCGCTTTGCAGGCGGTATGCGCAATGGGCGCGAGGTTCAGCAGGGCGAAGTGATTGGCTATGTTGGTTCTACCGGCCGGTCAACAGGCCCGCATCTGCATTACGAAATTCTGGTGAATAACCGCCGGCTAAACCCATTGACTGTCAAACTGCCTACCGGCGATGCTGTGCCAACAGAGCTGATGCCAGCCTTCAAAACACAGGTAGAGCGCGTTGAAGCCAAAATGCGGAATAGCGTCACCCCTCTCTATGCTGGTATTAGTTTGCAACAGGCGCTTCTGTCGCGCTAAATTTTCTAGCGTAATTAAAAAACCTGCAGGCTTTCATGCACACATCTATATCTGAAACAGACCAGAATATGGTCTTACGTGAAATTTGGCGTTTTCCTGTGAAAGGTTTTGCAGGAGAGAGGCTAGAGGAGATTAACTGCATCGCAGATAGCCTGTTGCCGCATGACCGCGAATATGCACTAACCACAGGCCATCCAGCCACCCATGATAAGCTACCAGAAGGCTGGTTGCCTAAACGTCACTTTCTGCAACTCCTAAAAGAAGCCAGATTAGCTGGGCTTGAATTTCGTTTCGATGCCCTCCGCCAGACGCTTAGCCTGCATAATAAAGAGCAAAAGATTGCTAGTGCGCCAGCTGATGACCGCGCGCCTCTCTCAGAAGCACTTTATCAGCTGATGCCAGATGCATTTACCAGCACACCTGTTTTATGCCGCCTAGATGCTGGCGGCTATAGCGATACCCCTGCCCCATGGATAAGCCTTGGCGGCACCGCTACACTTGATGCCTTTGCCAAACTAACCAGAACAGACAGCGCTGCCAGCCGATTTCGTTTGAACTTGATTATTGAAACAAACACACCGTTCATAGAACAAAGCTGGGCTGGCCGTATATTGAAGATTGGCCATGTTGAATGTGAAGTGATTGAGCCTGTTGGGCGATGCGGGGCGATATCGGTTAATCCGCAAACGCATCACCGTGAGCGCGATTACCTACCAGAGATGGAACGCGCATGGGGACATACAGATTTAGGCATGTTTGCGCGCATCTGTAATCATGGCGCACTCAAGACAGGCAAAGCTGTGTCTTTGAAAAAATAGCGGCCTGACAGCCGCTAGATTTCCAGTTAATATTTTACAGTTTTTTATATATCTGTAACTAGGCGACCGCTTCTGATGCATCATCTGATGGCTCATCGGCCTCAGCGCTGTCTTCTTTAACCTCTTTTGGTTTTTTGCTGACCCGCGGTTTGCGTGGCCGGCCTGCAGCAACCATCTTTTTAACACCTGCAGCAGCTTCTTCGTCTGAAAGAGCCTCGCTTGTGCTTACATCTGCACGCTCATCAGCCTTCGTCTCTGGCGGCGTATCACCTACCGCTTGAGAGGCATTCTCGCCAGTATTTTCACCGGCATTTTCACTGGCATTCTCACCGGCATTCTCACTGGCATTTTCGCTGGCATTTTCACTGGCACCATTTTGATCACGTCGCCGCGATTGCTGACGCTCATCATGGGCTTTACGCTGCTGTTCTGCGGTTTGCAGAATAGATTGGTGAATACGATAATAATGATCTGCGAACTGGGTAAAAGCCTCAGCAGATATACGCTCACCAGCTGCATTCGCATCATGTGCCAGAGCTGTATATTTTTCAAATAATTGCTGGGCGTTACCGCGCAATCGTCCTTCTGGACCATTTGAATCAAACGTTGTGTTACGGTTAAAATTAACCTGATTATGCCCACCACTGCGGCGACCTCGCCCTCTGGCACGCTTGGAGTTTTGACCTTGATTATGTCTCATCGAGTATCCATATTCACAAATTCAACTTGTGCTGAAATTGTTTTGTCATTTTGATGGAAATCTGTAACCGTTGCGCAGTGCGTCAATCCGATTACCTTTCTTTGTTTGAACATGCCAGCGCTAATAGTGCAAGGAAAAACTTCACTTTTTTGCCAGAACAAGACATCTTTCAATGCCAGCAAGGTCTTCTGCAATACGAACCAGCGCTAAACCAGCATCTTCAGCAATTTGGGCAACAGCCTTGCTCTGGCCAAAACCCACCTCCAAAAATGCCTGTCCATTTTTTGCAAGAATAGCGCCAAGTTGCGGGATTAAGACACGGTAGGCAGATAACCCATCATTACCTGCAAACAATGCTAAATCAGGGTCATGGCAGCGCACTTCTGCAGAAAGGCTATCCTCTCCCTCACAGATATAAGGCGGGTTTGATAAAATGATATCGAACGGGCCTTGCACCCCCTCAGCCCAGCACCCCATTTGAAAATTAGCGCGCCCAGCATAGCCAAGCGCAGCAGCATTTGCCCGCGATTGTGCAACCGCTAAGGCTGCGGTATCTATACCCAAGCCATGTGCGTCTGGTAATTCGGATAACATCGCCAATAACAAGCAGCCAGAACCACATCCCAAATCCAAAATCTTAACAGCTGAATTATGATGGTATTCATTTTGCGCAAATGCTAGCGCTGAGGCGACCAGCACCTCACTATCTGGACGCGGGTCTAAGGTGGCAGCATTGAGATAGAAATCACAAGACCAAAACTCCCGCTTTCCCCGCATCCGGCTTATTGGCAAGCCAGCATTGCGGGCATCTATCAGCTTAGCCAGTCTAGATTTTTGGGCATCTGTTAGTGATATTTGCTGGTGACTCATTACCGGGCTATCTTGCCCACAGGCCAGCCCAACTAACCAGCTAGCGTCAAGCCTGCTTGGCCTATCAAGGGATGCGCTCACCTCCCTGAGAAGCAAGCGAGCAGGCTTTGTCATCGCCTATTCCTCACTATCTCCAGCTGCAAGACGCGCAGCTTGATCTTCAGAGGCAAGGGCTTCCACCACCTCATCCAGCGCTTCGCCATTTAATATCTTGTCCAACTTGTACAAGGTCAGGTTGATACGGTGATCAGTAACCCTTCCTTGCGGGAAATTATAGGTGCGAATCCGCTCTGAGCGATCACCAGACCCAACCTGCCCTTTTCTGGACGCTGCCCGTTCTGCTTGTTGGCGCGCACGCTCAGCATCATATAATCTAGCACGCAAAATCTTCATCGCTTTGGCACGATTTTTATGTTGGGATTTCTCATCCTGCTGGCTGACCATAATCCCAGTAGGCAAATGCGTAATCCGCACCGCAGAATCAGTAGTGTTGACAGACTGACCGCCGGGTCCAGAGGCACGAAACACATCCACGCGCAGATCACTCTCATTAATGTCGATATCAACATCCTGAGCTTCGGGCAGCACTGCCACTGTGGCAGCAGAGGTATGTATACGACCACCAGCTTCTGTTTCTGGAACCCGCTGGACACGATGCACCCCAGACTCATATTTCAGCCGGGCAAATACATCCTGACCAGAAATATTTGCGGTTGCTTCTTTATAGCCGCCAATGCCGGTTTCAGAAATTTCCATTATCTCGAAACGCCAACCCTGCTGAGCGGCAAAACGCTGATACATGGCAAATAGGTCTGAGGCAAAAAGGGCTGCTTCATCGCCTCCTGTCCCAGCCCGCACTTCTAAAATTGCGTTCCGCGAGTCATCACTATCTTTGGGCAATAATAGCAGTTTCAGCGCATGTTCTGCTTCTTCTTGCTTTTTGCTTAGCTCTTCAATTTCTGTATTTGCCATTTCAGCAAGCTCTGCATCAGCTTCCTCATCAGCAAGTATCTGCCTTGCTTGCTCTAGATTATCTAGTAATTCATTTAGATAGTGCGCTTGCTCAGCAATAGGCCTGATCTCAGCAAGCTCACGCGATAATTTTGTTAGCTCATCTGTCTCGATCTGCCCAGAAGAAAGCCTCTGTTCAATTTCATCGCGCCGCGAAAGCACTTTATTTATATTGGCAGCAATACTCATATCTTGGCCAAAACCCTTCTTTTAGAATTATCGTGACAGCACATTTTCTAGCCAGCTAGTTAGTGCAGATATTTTGACCTCAGTTTGCACACCATCTTGCATATTACGCACGCTAACTGACCCTCTCCCTAACTCATCATCTCCGGCTATAATGGCAAATCTTGCCTCCAGCTTGCTTGCAGCCTTCATCTTTTTACCCATATTTCCGGTGTATAAATTCACCGCACTAAAGCCCGTATCACGCAGCGAACACCCAAGCGCAAAGAGGTCTGCCTCTGCTGTTTTTTCTGCAGCGAGTAGGGCCAGATCTGGGCGTTGGCCGGGCATATCCTCGCCAAGCAAGGCTAGCCGCTCAACACCAGCAGCAAAACCAACCCCGGCTAGGGGGGGACCGCCTAGGGTTTGCGATAAACCATCATAGCGACCGCCCCCTAGTACCGTGCCCTGTGCGCCCAGCTGATCAGTGATAAACTCAAATGCTGTATGGCTATAATAATCAAGTCCCCTGACCAAAAACGGGTCTTCCACCCATGCAATTGACGCCGCATCAAGGGCTTGTTTAACCGCATCAAAATGCGCCTCTGCTTCGCTGGTTAGATGTGTTTTCAGCCGCGGAGCATCTTGCAAGATTTCTTTATCTGTCTCAGATTTGGAATCAAGTATACGCAAAGGGTTCGTATCTAAACGGCGCTGGCTATCTTCTGATAACGACTTTCGATATCCCTCAAGATAGCGGATAAGGGCAGCACGATAGCTATCCCGGCTCTCACTATCGCCAAGTGTGTTTAGATGCAGGCTTGTCCGCTCCAACACGCCAAGCGATTTCAGGATATGCACACCACAGGCAATAATCTCTGCATCGCCAAGCGCGCCTGCTTGGCCTATCAGCTCGCACCCTATTTGGTGAAATTGGCGCATTCGGCCTTTTTGCGGACGCTCATATCTAAACATGGGTCCGGCATAAAACCAGCGTTGCGGCAAGGTTTGTGTGAGCCCGTTCGATATAATGGCCCGCATAGCAGATGCAGTACCTTCGGGGCGCAAGGTAAGGCCGGTACCACCCCTATCTTCAAAGCTGTAAGTTTCTTTGGCAACGACATCAGAGCTTGCGCCAAGTGGGCGACTAAACACATCTGTAAACTCAAAAATTGGCGTGGCTATCTCGGCATAGCCAAACTGAGCCGCACCTTGTTTGGCGCTATCTATGACATGATTATGTCTGGCCTTTTCGGCGGGAAGCAAATCGCTGGTGCCGCGAACTGGCTGAATGGTCTCCATCGTCACTATTCCTGAAATCAGAAGTTTGCAGCTACTGCGTGCTAGAAATTTTTAATTTATACCGCCAAATCTTCTGGCTGCATATTATCTACATGCTCTTCTACCAGACGCACCACATGCTCGACAATATCCTCATTCGTCAAGCGATGATGCGCTAGCCCAGATATATATACCTGATGATTATCCTTACCGCCGCCAGTAATGCCGATATCTGTTTCGCGTGCCTCGCCAGGCCCATTAACCACACAGCCAATTATTGAAACCGTCAGGGGCTTGTTGATATGCTCCAACCGTTCTTCAATTTCCTGTACAGTTGCAATCACATCAAACTGTTGGCGCGCACAAGAAGGGCAAGAAATAACAGTTACGCCGCGACGCCTTAGCCCCAACGACTTTAGCATCTCATAAGCAACACGCACCTCTTCAGCTGGGTCAGCAGATAGCGAAACACGGATAGTATCGCCAATACCGGCCCAAAGAAGGTTGCCAAGCCCGATAGCTGATTTCACCGTTCCAGCACGTAGCCCTCCAGCCTCGGTAATACCTATATGCAAGGGGCAATCAATAGCTTCGGATAGTTGTTGATAAGCGGCAACAGCTAAAAACACGTCTGAAGCCTTTACCGAGATTTTAAATTCATGGAAGTCTAAATCTTGCAAATGACGGGCATGTTCTAAAGCTGATTCCACCAACGCTTCTGGGCAAGGCTCAGCATATTTCTCAAGTAAATGCTTTTCCAAGGAGCCGCCATTTACCCCAATGCGCATAGAACAGCCATTATCCCGCGCCGCGCGCACAACCTCAGCTACCCGCTCTTGATTGCCAATATTACCAGGATTGATCCGCAAACAGGCTGCACCTGCATCCGCAGCTTCCAATGCGCGCCGATAATGAAAATGAATGTCTGCAACAATCGGCACAGGACTAAATTTACAGATTTCTTTTAACGCAGCAGAGCTATCTTCATCGGGGCAAGACACCCGCACGATATCCGCGCCAGCTTGAGCCGCGCTTTCGATTTGTGCCAATGTTGCCTTAATATCTGTGGTTAGCGTGTTGGTCATAGTTTGCACTGAAATGGGTGCATCGCCGCCAACCGGCACAGAACCTACATAGATCTTCCGGCATTTACGTCTGTCTATCTGCCGGTAGGGTCTTAATGCCTGCGCATTCATTACCGCTTTCCTTCTTCAGCCTTGAAACCTGAACATATATAGTTCGGTTTTAATCGCTTCATCGTGTTTTGACCAGAGCCGTTGCATCAAACCTGGCTTATTCCGCCAATGAAATAAATAAAAATAGCTGGTTTTGCTCAGCATTTGACAGGAGGGCTAAGTTTGCCCTGAAGATATCACTTCAAAATTGTGAATTATTTCTGATAAGAGATAGGCTGTCACGAGTGAGGGCGAGGTCGCGCACAATTTCGCCAGTTTTACCAATTCTTAAAGCCTGCTGGCCGCCCATTGTCAGGTTGATACCGCCAGCATTACCTGTGCTTAGAAATAAGTTTGTATCCGCTGTTGCCACAAATTTATCGCCTTTGCGCAGTAATTTGCTGACCACAATCTCCCCATTAGCTTTCGCGATTTCTACCCAAGAGGTTGAGGAAGCTGAAATAACAATTTCAGACATGGGATTGCGTTGCAAAGCCTGAGCTGCCCCGCCACGCAAATCGGTCTCAGAATTTTGTGATAAGGGTGCTTCATCAACATTCACAGAAGCGGGTGTTACTGGTTGGTCTGCATCAGACAGCTCTAATGCGGCTGTCTGCTGAGCTTGTCCTGCCGGAGCTGTATCTTCCTCAATTTTAAGGATGCCGCCCGGCTGGCTAGTTGCCTGAACCTTCTGTGCAGCGGGGGTAGCTGTTGCCTCGACTTCGGGTGCCGCATCTGCCGTTTCTATGCTAGCAGGGGCTGTTTCTTCAGAACGTTGCTTTTTTAATTCAGGCTGGACTTCAGAAATAGCGGCGGTAGGTGCGGGTTCAGGATTTAGGATTTCAGGCTCTACCGCTTCGGTTTGGTCAAACCGCATTACATCATTGAGGCGGCTGTCATCTAAGCTAGCTGTCTGGGCTATTGGGCTTGTATCTTCTTGCATGAAATTCCAGCCAATATAGCCCGCTAATCCTGCAACAACCACGAACATGGCAACCATGCTCCCTGCCATTTTTGGCACTAGTGCTTGCACTGGAAACTTATATACAGGTTTGTCGCGCTCAGGATTGGTCGTTTGCTTGTAAGCTGCAATAAGGGGTTTCGGGTCGATATGCACCACTTTACAATAATTCCGAATAAATCCCGGAATATAAGCCATTCCCGGCAATCTGTTAAAATCATTGTTTTCAAGTGCGGTAATATGACTTTTGGTGATGCGGGTCATTTCCGCGATTTCGACCAAAGAAAACCCTGCTTCTACGCGTGCCTCGCGTAAAATTGTGCCTATTTCATCAGCTGCTACCGCTTCATCGTTCCGAACGCTGTCGCTTGTCATCTCTTGAACCTAAAAATCTTCAGCGCACACTCACCTTGTATTTCGCATACCGCAAAAACCCTAAAAATTCTAGAAAAAAGTGAAAAAATACCCCAAATTCGTGTTTTATTCTCTAATTTCCATTTGGTTAAGCGTTTTTAAGCTGGTTTATGCCTCTTCTAGCCCAAAGGCATCATGCAGGCTACGCACCGCAAGTTCGGTGTAATCTGCATCGATCAAAACCGATATTTTAATCTCGGAGGTGGAAATTACGTGAAGGTTAATGCCTTTTTCGGCTAATACTGAAAACATCGTTTTAGCAATACCAGGCTGAGAGCGCATCGCAGTACCAATAATCGACACCTTTGCTACATCTGGGTCAGATACAATATCTTTATATTCTAGATCTGCTTCGATTGTTTTCAGGCATGCGACTGCTTTGTCCGCATTCAGCGCACCAACCGAAAAGGTGATATCTGTGCGGCTTTTATCTGGGGATGCACTTTGCACAATCATATCAACATTGATATGATTTTCAGCCAGCTTTTCAAAAATAGTCGCGGCAATTCCCGGCTTATCTGGCAGGCCGACCAGCGTTACTTTGGCTTCATCACGGCTATAAGCAATACCGCTAATTTTCTGTTTTTCCATGTCATTGTCCTCATCAACAACCATTGTGCCTTCATCACTTGTAAAGCTAGAGCGCACTTGTAAATTCACATTATGGCGCATGGCCATCGCAACCGAGCGTGTTTCCAAAACTTTCGCACCCGCAGAGGCCATTTCCAGCATCTCTTCAAAGGTAACATGATTAAGCTTTCTGGCTTTCGGCATAATGCGAGGGTCGGTTGTATAAACACCATCAACATCGGTGTAGATATCACAGCGGTTTGCTTCCAGCGCAGCCGCTAGCGCTACAGCTGATGTATCAGAGCCGCCTCGCCCTAATGTGGTGATACGTCCTTCTGGGCTTATCCCTTGAAAGCCTGCAGCGACCACCACCTGCCCTTGATCTAGGCGCTCGGCAATAGCGGCGGTATCAATATGTTCAATCCGCGCTGCACTATGGACCTCATCTGTGTGAAAGGGGATCTGCCAGCCCAGCCAAGAGCGCGCATCAATACCAATATTTTGCAAAGCAATTGCCAGCAAACCAACTGTTATCTGCTCACCTGAGGCAACAATCGTGTCATATTCCCGGGCATCATGAATAGGGCCAATATCGCGTGCCCAGGCTACGAGCTGGTTTGTTGTACCTGCCATAGCCGAAACCACTACCGCCACCTGATGACCGGCATCGACCTCTTGTTTTACGCGCTGTGCTACGGCTCTGATCCTGTCCAGATCCGCAACCGAAGTGCCGCCAAATTTTTGAACTATACGTCCCATTATACGTCTTTATTCCCGAATTTTACGCATTATTATATATAGCTGTGCCTAGCATGAGGCAGGTTTTAAAAAACCTATCTTGTAAAAAACACACCAAATATGTTTCCCCTGATACAACAAAAGCTATTATTGTAAAAGGACATCTTAATCAACGCCGCAGGATGATACTTGTGCAAAAACACATCAAAGCCCCTAAAGACGCGAAAAAAATAGCTGATAAGCGCTCAACCATTGATACAGATGATATAGCCCGCTTTGATGCGCTAGCTGCTGAATGGTGGGACCCGCGCGGGGCGATGCGACCCCTTCATCAATTTACCCCTATACGGGTAGATTATCTGTTGAAATGCGCGCGACGGGCAGGGTTATTACAATCATCAGGGCGACTTGATAACATTGAAATTCTTGATATTGGCTGTGGCGGCGGATTACTCGCAGAGCCGATCGCCCGGTTAGGCGCAAAGGTCACCGGCATTGATGCCTCCGAAGGGGCGATTATGGCGGCAAAGGCGCATGCAGAGCAGCAAAACCTAGATATTGACTATCTGTTGACAAGTTCTGAGGACATGACAAGGGAGGCAAAAAACCGTGCCCGTTTTGACTTTATCTATGCATCAGAAGTCATCGAGCATGTCACAGACAGACCTGCCTTTATTGCGGCAATGGCAGCAATGCTAAAACCAGATGGGATTGTCGCTATAACCACCATCAATAAAAGCTTGCCAGCGTTATTGCTGGCTAAATTTGCCGCTGAATATATAGTGCGTATTGTCCCTGCTGGCACGCATCAGTTTAACCAATTTGTCTCTCCACAAACTTTGCAAAATGAATGTGCAGCAAGCGGTATTCTCATTGATGATGTAACTGGCTTTGTTCCTGACCTTAAAGGGGGGTTCAAGTTTGCAGCAGTTAC
>ENA-OUOG01004243-OUOG01004243.1-marine-metagenome-genome-assembly--contig:-NODE-4243-length-12518-cov-13.527048_pt1 | contig 12518 bp, 18 predicted proteins | sample MGYA00248635_ERZ508505 | MGnify/ENA primary metagenome ERZ508505 (study PRJEB26176, sample SAMN06267871) | marine metagenome | isolation source: Saanich Inlet, British Columbia, Canada | place: Pacific...
CAAATCTTATTGCATCCTAAAGAAAAAGTTATGACATATAGGCCTATTGCTTCTGAAGTAGAACTTGAAAATTACAATAAAATTAACGGTATAACTAGTAAAACATTCTTTGAAATTATCTCTAACAGAGAACTAATCACATTTGGAGCATTTAAAAAATGAAGAAATTTGGTGAATTTATCACAGAGGCGGCAGACAGCTCAGTAAACCTACACTTAACCCATGTTGATGAAGATATTTTTGAACGTGGTAAGAAAGGTGCTGATGCAGCAATCAGATCTCTAGAAGATGTTCTGAAAAATCTTGGTAAAGGCACAACCAAATTAACTGTCAAATGGGATGGAGCACCAGCTATTTTTGCTGGCAAAGACCCTGAGGATGGTAAGTTTTTTGTCGGCACAAAGGCAGTCTTCAATAAAAATGCTAAACTAAATAAAACACCTGAAGACATTAAACAAAACCATCAAGGTGATTTAGCTAAGAAGCTTATGTTTGCTTTGCAGCACTTTCCAAAAATTGGTATACCTGATGGTACTGTATTACAAGGTGACTTGATGTTTACGAAAGGTGATCAGAAATATGAATCAATCGATGGTAAGCGTTGGATTACATGCCACCCAAACACAATTGTGTATGCCTGGGATGCTGAAAGTGATGTCGGTAAAAAAATCCGTAAAGCTGATATTGGTGTTGTGTGGCATACAACATATAAAGGTAAAGGCGATCTTTCAACATATAGAGCAAGTTTTGGTGTAGATGTATTTAGGTTAAAGCAAAATGCTCAGGTATGGATGGACGATGCATACTTCAAAGCTGGTAATATTGCTTTTAGCCCACAAGAAGGTTCATATATTGAAGGTATTATTCGTGCAGCAAAATCAACTACTGGTGATTTCAATGCTATTGCTAAATTAATGAATTCACTACCAAGCGGTGCAGTGGGTGCTGGTGTAAAAACATTTGTAAATAGTAAAATCCGTAATGGAGAATTACCAAATCCAGCAACTGCAGCCAAAGAATACCTTGATTATGTAGAGAAATATTTTGAAGATAAAGTTGTATCAAAAGTAAAAACAGATGCAGCCAAAGAACAAAAACGAGTTATGATGAAACAGTTTTTGCAGGAGGCTGCAAGGTTGTTTAGAGATCTGGTTGCTGCATTTGAATTCATTGACCTTATGACTAAAGGTAAAGTTGCAGTAATTAAAAAGTTGGAAAGTATCAACTCTCAAAAATCATTTGTTCGTACAGCAAAAGGATTTAAAGTTACTGGTGCTGAAGGTTATGTAGCCATTAACCCAGCTGAAGGTGAAGCAGTCAAATTTGTAGATAGAATTGCTTTTAGTCACTATAACTTCAGTCCAGAATACCAAAAAGGCTGGCAAAAGTAGGATAAATAGTATATGTTACCTTTCGAGCACCATAAAGAAGCACAAAATCTTTTGACAGAAGGACGTTATGATGATCTGAAAAAGATGGTTCTAAAATATGTAGACCAAATGGATGCATCATCAGATTCTCAAAAAGCATTGGAAAATGTGTTGAGTACACTTAATGCTCCAATCATCTCAGCAAATCTAGATGTATGGGCAAAGAAATGTGGTTTAGATGGTTTACCATTAATAGATGCTCTTAAAACAATTTTTATTAGAGCCAATGAATTAACATTTGAAGAAAAGATAGCAGCCACTGAAAAAATGGCAACTGGTACTCCACTCATGAGTGTCAAACAAATCATTTCAGATTCTCACGGTTCTATCAAAAAAGTATCATCATACTATACTGATAAAAAATTATGCTCATTCATCATGGATAAAACACGCACCATGACTGATTCTGCGTTATTGAGAGCTCCTACAAATATTGGTGCTGGTGAAGTATCATTTATTGTTTTAGGCAATTTATCAAAGCCTAAATTAGGTGACCTTGAAGTTGGAGGTGTTGGCACTGTAGAGGTTAAGACACCTGGTGCAGGTATTGCTCCAAAAGATATGGTACACCCGAGTAAAGTCATTTTAGATGTAGCCAAAAATGCTAAAAAAATTACTGGTATCAAAGACCTTAAATTCCCATCTGATTTTAAAGAAGCTGCAGCTCTTATGAGAGTGGTCAATCTTAAATCCAGTGGTAAGAAATCTTTTGCACTTGGTGATTACTTTAAAGAAAATAAGTATCCAATTGCTGGAATGAAAAAACTCTTTGACTACGCTCATGAAAAGATTTACAAAAAGAAAATGAATGTAAGTCAATTCATAAATAATGATTACACAATCGACTACAACAAATATGGCGCTTATACATTTGTTGAAATGTTTGAAGCATATAAAAAACAAACAAAATTTGATACACTGATGTATTACGATTATAAGACCGAGCGTATGTATTGCATTAGTTCACGAGCAGATGCTGAGAAATTCTATTCTCAATATGGACAAGTAGAACTTAATTTTGGTGATAAGCACGGTAGAGACCAAAAATTTGGTGGTAAAATATCAAGCGGAAAGACTGTATTTGTATGAATGATAAAACAATGAAATATAAGGAATTCACCTACGACAGCGCATTAGATGTAGGTGATGATGTTATGAAATACTTTCATTATGTATATTGGCGTGAAGAATTTGTAGGAATGATGAGTCACAGCTCGTATTCTCTTCCTACAGAGGATGAATTTAAAGCATATTGTGACAATTGGATGATGGCACGTATGACAGATTTTGGCTAAAGGATACTATAATGGGTAAATTACATTTAGACGGTTCATCGCGAGTAATCAATAGTGAGCCTATACCCTTCATTGGACACGATGAGGTTCATACAAATAAACATACTCGTAAAATTATACCGTTCTACGTTAACCGTGATAGTGAACAGGGTCGTATGAAGTACGGTCTAGGCTTTCATGTAATCATGGCCGGCCTACTGAAAAATGAACGTGGAATCTTTATGTATCCGGATAAAATGTTTGACCCATCTATTATTGAAAACAATTTTGCAAAAGATGCTGCACCTGCGGGCAAAAGTCCATATGGTGTAGTGTATCAATCATACGATTCTGAAACAGTGGAAAGTTTTGATAGTATCTTACACGATGATGGTTCTCCAGCCACAAACACATCTTGGGGACCGTTAGTTCCATTTGATATTCCAAACGCTTTACAAGATTCATTCTCATATCCAACAACTTTAAACACTACACCAGACCCATCAAAATCATATACATATGTATGTCAATGGGATGCAGGGAATGAGAACCGGAGAGTAGACTATTCGGAGACATGGAAAGCTGCTAATGCTGGAAATTATTTTGATATTGGTGGTGATAATATTAGTGTAAGCAATAAAATAAAATATCTCCTAGGCTGCACAGAATTTCACGGTGCTTTGTCTGGATGCGCCCATTTAGCAATGGCTTGTGGAAAACCGGTACACATCTATCTGCCTGGTAATGACACGAGCGGCTTGAACAGCTATTACAAAACAAGTCTACGTATCCTACGTAAAGCTGGTGCTACAATACACTATCAGAATGATTGGTCGTAAAAAAATCTATTTTTGGGTATAATAGTACCTGGAGGTAGTTATTATGGCAATGCATCTAGAACGTATTCGTATCATCGAGCGATCAAAATCTAAAAAATCTAACCGCAAATCTCTACAGCAGGCTAAGCTAGAACATGCTAAATATTTAGAACACATGGGTCTCAGTAATGTAGCTTCACGTGCTGATAAGAAACGTAAACGGCCTATACAACATGAAACATATGTTCGTAGCGGTGTACAAACTTCTGATAATATTTGTGCGACATCTGGCAAGCGCGAGCAAGTCTATACAGGTACACTTATCAAAGGTATTTCTACTATGCACAAATCCAACTCTGTTCCAGTTATTAATAAGGAACAGGCAATTGAAATCAGTCAAATGAGGAGAAACTAATGTGTGATATTGACCAATGGCCGATGTGGGCAGATATGATTCGTAGCGATCAAATGACTCATCAACAAGTTATGGAATTTTTAGATGACCATCCAGCATTTGCTGCTTGGTATGAGGGTCAGTGGGTGAATACAATCGGTTATGAAAATTCACAAGCTCAAGAGGAAGATAAGCTCGTTAAATGGGCTGAAGATAACCCAGACAATGATTGGGTACAAGAACAAGCCGTTGAAAAAATCCGTGCATTGTGGAAAAAGGATCGCAAATGATTATTGATTTAGAAATTATGGGTCTTACTAATGCAAAGGCCGGCCATCTAATTGCAGAAACTATTGAAGAATCTCTTAATATTATGCTTCCACGAAGGGTTAAACCTTTGTACATTGAAGTTGAAATTGCTCGAGACAAAGACATATATCCAGCTAAGGGTCTTGTACATCAAGAAGATGATGATACGTTCTTTATGAGTCTGAGCCAGAGTGTATGTGAAGACTATGAAGAATTAATGTATACGGTTGCACATGAATGTGTGCATATGAAACAATATCTACGAAAAGAAGTAGTAGACCTCAATGTAAATGAGAAAAAATGGAAAGGTGAATTTTTTGACCTGAGAGAAACACCATATTCTCAATTACCATGGGAAAAAGAAGCCCACGTCTTAGAGATGATTGTGGCCAATAAGGTAGCAAAGAAATGGTTTTCCGAAGAACAAGCTCAGTAACTCATGTATCATGGACAGAATTTGATACTTGGTGCCGTGACTTAGCATCTAAAATACCTGAAGACAAGTGGTTATGGGCCCAACATAATCAAGATATTATCGCAGCATCGTTAATAGCACAATATGCTGAGTGTGGTTTATTATTACCACATGATGACTATATTGCCGAAATGAAACAGTCTCAAGTATTAAAGTTCACATTGACTAATAATCGATTGTGCGATTGTGCTATCATCAATTATGAGTATGATCCGCGTTTAAAACCTACACCAAAATATTATGTTATAAGTGAATCTATTGATGAAATAGAAACTGATGGTGGTGTAGAAACCTATAGTACACAATATATGTGGCCATGGAATAAATAAACCAGGAGAATAGATATGAACTTTTTAATTGATTCTAATGATGAACTTACATCAAATTGCATCGAACTTGCTAAAGAACCAGGTAAAGAAAATGAACCGTGGTTTAATAACGATTGGTATACACGATATGCTACAGGTGTTAATTACGATGGTGTTAGAACTGTCACATGGGAGGATGTTGAGCAAAAGAATATTACAGCAATCTATATTCTAGAAGCTAACAAGACACCAGAATGGTGGTGTGGTATGGATGAGGATGGACCGAAAGAAAATATTATTTCTGCACTTCCTGAAAAAGTTTTAAATGCTATTCGTACAAAAAGAATATTCCTTTGCATTCTTGCAGACATGGATTACTATCCATTTAACATCGATTCAATTCACCTTAAATCTATTCATGATGCAATGATCGCACAAAAGCTTCCGGCTGGCAGTGTATGGATCGGCACAAATGATCCGAGATATGAGATTGCATATGAGCAGCATGTCAAGCAGCACGGCAAATACTTCGTTATGGAGTATAGTAATTCATCTGATGATTTTGTCAACAAACCAAAAACAGCGGCCATCGAAAAAGCTATGGGTTTGAGCATTAGTAGAGACTTTAATTCTCTTAATAAACAAGCCGTTCACAGACCGCATACATCGTATCACCTCTACCAAACACTTAAGTCTAATTTTCTCAAGCGTGGACTTGTTTCGTGTTTGAATATGGAAGATGAACATGCGATTGACATGCTCGAATACATCGACGAAGATGATATTCCAATATTTGAAAAGGTTATGCCTCAGTATTTGCCAAGATTGGTAGATGGTGATGAGACTACCAACGATTTTGAAGCAAACTTGCCTATGGCAGTGTACACAGGAACGTTAATGACCGTTGTATGTGAAACTTCAGATAGAAGAGTTGGTTTCTTTGGTAGAAAAACTATGAAACCACTTATTGCTGGTCATCCATTTATTGTTTTTGGATCTAAGGGTACATTAGGACAATTAAGAAATCTTGGATATCGTGTTGACTTATGCGGTATTGATACATCATATGATTCTATCAGCGATCATAAAGAAAGAGCTGAAGCAGCTCAAGGCGAATTAACGAAATGGATAAAACGTCCGAGACAAGAAAAATTGTCTTTGATCGAGCAATCCTTAGATGACATTAACTTTAATATGAAAAAGGTTTCGTTACATAGACGTAGCCTTGATAACATGACGAATGCTTCCCGTAAATACTTCAAATAAGGTTCTTCTATGACTACGTATACTTCGAAGGTAACAGATGCCTTCATAACTCGTCGCGACTATCTAGCATTACAATTAAAAGATAAACGTAGAACTCTTACACAAAAAATGATAAACTGCGATTGTGAGTACGCAGAGTTTCATCAGCCAACACTGATGGAAACTCAACATCATTATTTTCCTGGATACGAGTATGACACTACACACAATGAATATGGAAAAGTAGAATTCAAACATGTGCCTAAATCTTCTAACGTATACATCAGTAGATGGTGTCAAGAGCAAAACTTTGATACATTTTGTTTTTGGAGATTTAGAGATCGCGATTGGTCACGACCATTAAATGCAGGTGATATTATAACTTATGAGATTTTAGGGTATAAGTCTAAACAAGATGTAGTTGAAAATTTAAAGAAAGAAACATATTATGAATATATTCGTACTCAGTGATTGTCCAATCGAAGCAGCTCAAATGATGTGTGACAAGCATGTGCCTAAGATGATTGTCGAATCTGCGCAAATGCTATCCACTGCTCATCGCATGCTAGATGGCGTGCCAGATCGTAGACCATCTAAGTCTGGTAAAACCATGCAGCAATATTATGCATTTAATGATTCAGCTAAAGACGATCTACTATACAAGGCGGTACATAAGTATCACCCATGTACAGTATGGACTATGGAATCAAAAGACAATTACATATGGCATTATAAACATATGATTGCTCTTGGTAATGAATTCACTTATCGTTTCAATAAGCCTCATGCCACCATCACAAAGCTTGGTGCAGCATTAGCTAAAATTCCAAACAACATTCCGGATAAAGGTCTTACACCATTTGCATTGGCAATGAAAGCCTACCCTGAATGTATAGTAGAAGGCGATGCGGTTCAGTCGTATCGTAATTTTTATCATGCAGATAAACTTCGATTCGCAAAATGGGATCGTGGACGTGACGCACCAAAATGGTGGTCGGTCTCAGTATCGAGTAATCGAGCAACTGGGATGGGAAATCAAGTCGTACTTTGAGATTATTCATATTTCTGAAAAGAAATGGGATGTAATCTCAGGTCCATACCTTACATTCGAAGAAGCCGTAGATGATATGGCTTCATCTATAGAGAGATATAATGGTTGAAATAATTAACACTATTGACGGTAGACAATTTAAAGATGACTACCGAAAGGTAGCAGAAGACGACGGACCTGAAGAGTTTCGTAAGAGACTAAATGAAATTAGTCCATCATTCTGTGTAGCTAAGTTTAAACAAACTACTATGCTCTTACAGAATGGCCACACACATAGTTGCCATCACCCCACCACTCATAAAGTACCGCTTGAAGAATTAGAGCGTTCATCATCAGCTTTACACAACACTGAGTACAAGCTACGCATGCGTGACCAGATGATGAAAGGTACAAGACCTCAAGAATGCGATTACTGCTGGCGAGTAGAGGATGCAAATCCTGAATCATATAGTGACCGTATCATGAAGTCAATGACTGACTATGGTAATAAGTATATTGCAGATATTATTAGTAAGGATTCAACACATGACCATTCACCTTCTTATCTTGAAGTCAGCTTTGGAAACGTTTGTAACTTCAAGTGTGCATATTGTGCACCACACATTTCTTCTCAATGGATGGCTGAGATCGAACAACATGGAGCATACAACACTAGCGACGGTTTTAATAATCTCCAGTATTTAGAACAAGTAGGCCGTATGCCTATTCCTAATAATCAACCTAATCCATATGTAGATGCCTTTTGGGATTACTTCCCTAAGATTGTAGATGAGCTCGATTATTTCCGCATTACTGGTGGTGAGCCATTACTGAATAAAAACACATTTAAAGTGTTAGACTATATTGAAGAGCACCCACAGCCTGAACTACGATTAGCTATCAACTCTAATTTAGATGTACCTGAAGAGGCATTTAAAAAATTCATTTCTGCATGCCAACGCATTGAAGACAAAGTGTTTGAAATTGAAATATACACCAGTGCTGAAGCTCACGGTAAGGCAGCAGAGTACATTAGATTTGGTATGAATTACAAAAGATGGAAAGACAATCTAATTCACCTTATGAGTGCACTTCCAAATGTACGTGTTACTGTAATGTGTACGTATAATCTTCTCAGCATGCCGTCATTTAAAGATTACATTTTAGATATGGGTAATCTAAAATCTGGTTTTGGTCATCGCTACTCTCCTGATGGTCATTTAGAAAAGATCAGAGATAGACTACATTTAGATTTCCCATTCTTACGATATCCTGAATTCATTACTATGTACTTAGCTCAAGGCTACGAGCCTGCAATCAAATGGATTGATGATGCTATTATGGCATCTAAACAAATGAATTATTCTCCTGCTGAGATCGATAATATCATTCGTCTGAAGAATACATTTATTGGCGAAGACTCATGGTCACCTGAATATAGATTAATTAAGCAAAAAGATTTCATTACCTTTATTGAAGAGTATGATCGTAGACGCTTCACTAATTTTAATGATACTTTTCCTGAACTAGTTTCATTGAAAGAATCCTTCGATGTATGAATGGCCAAGACCAAATGAGATACCTGGAATAGTGGGCATACCACATTATTCAGCGGTCTATTATCAACCTATTTACAAAAATGCTCATAGCACCTTCATGCAGATGTTTGAAGCACCAGCAATATTACCTTTCATAGGGTATGCAAAAGGTATGTCGCATAATACATTCACTATTTTACGGCATCCGATTGAAAGGTGGGTAAGTGCAATGAATATGTACTTATCGAGTGATTGGAGAGTACCAAGCAAAATACCAATGAAACCGGATGCACACATGATGCCTCAGATTTTATGGTTAGAAACAATAGGTCATAATATAGAGAATCTTCGTTATTACAAAATGAAAGATGGTTTTCTCAAATTGTTGTTGAAAAATGAAGGTTTAACACGCTATTTGATTCATAAAAATGACCATAAGAATAAAGGATATCGTCGGGTTGACATTCCATCATTAAGCTGGAATGGTGAAACTATTACTACTACACATACAGCATACAAGTTTCTGAAGAGTATGTCAAGAGAACCAGAAATGCATTTCTTATATGACACCATAGACGAGACAATGAAATGTTTAAAAGAGATATATGCGGAAGATATTAAATTCTATGAATCACGAAACTTTATCAACGAATAAGCTCATCGTCGGACCAGAATGGGACCAGCGTGTAATTGATATCTCTTTGCCGAGTGGTAAGTTTGGTATCTTTGTGAGTGGTGGTGTGGATAGTGGTGTCTTATTGCATTGCTTATTAGAAAATGGCGGTCAATATCGCCATGAAGATATTACAGTGTTTACAGTAGATAGTCCAAGAGATGGTTCAGCTGTTCATTCACGTAATATGATCGAATCAGCATGTAATTATTTTAAAATTCCATTGTTAAAGCAAGAGTTTGTAGGTGGTGAAACTCAATTAGACAAAACTATCACCAAAGAAGGCTTTGCTCGTATGGACCAAATAGTGCTCGATACTAAATTTTCTCGTAGAGTAAAGACTATATACACAGCATCTAATCATACACCACCTCAAGAATGGTTTACTATACCAGGACCTACACCTTGGAGAGCTTGGCGCGTTGACCAAAAATTAGTTCGAACTCCATTTCAATTTTTGTACAAATACCATATTTTGAGTATAATCAAACAAAGAAGCTGGGAACATATATATGATGTCTCTCATACTTGTACTGAATGGGTTGAAGGCCATTGTGGCGAATGCTGGCAGTGCAGCGAATTAAAATGGGCGAGAGAGCAATTACTGTGAAAATAACATTAGACATTGAAAACATAGATGAGATTATTGTAGAAGCTTTGACTAAAGACCTTCAAATGGTCTTAGAAGAAATTGCATATTTGAAAGAACAAGCTGTCAGACATGAAGGTTTGACTCGTGAACAAAATTCAGCAATGTCTGAATTAGTAGAATGGGCTGGCTCTATCGATAAACTATTAACATACTATCAAGTGAAGGAAAGAAAAGATAATGAGTGAAGTAAATTTAATTGCAATGAGTAAACCATCTGCTATCACAGAGTGCTTTACAGCAGAACAATTGGTAGCATATACAGCAAGAGTATCTAATCCAGACAATCAAAATAATACTGAAACTGCACCAAAGCTATTGAAATACCTTATTCGCAATGAGCACTGGTCTCCATTAGAAATGGTACATATTACCATGGAGATTAAGACTACACGAGATATTGCACGCCAGATCTTACGTCATCGCTCATTCTCATTTCAAGAATTTAGTCAGCGGTATGCTGTCGCTACTGAATTTGAAAGCCGTGAAGCCCGTTTACAAGATGAGAAGAATAGACAAAATAGTATTCCATCTGATGACCGTGATTTAAATGAATGGTGGCAGATGCAACAGAAGAAGGTACAAAATCAGGCTGAGATGGCATATAATGATGCATTGAAAAAAGGTATTGCTAAAGAACAAGCACGTGCACTTCTTCCTGAAGGCCTTACTAAGTCTACTCTCTATATGGCTGGTAGCCTGCGATCATGGATTCATTACTGTGAGCTACGCAGATCAAATGGTACTCAGAGTGAACATATGGAAGTTGCTGAAAAGTGCTGGAGTATCATCGGTCATCATTTTCCGAGTGTAGTTGATGCACTTTCCGACTAAGCCATTATTGGAAAAATGGGGAGTTGAGATAGATTTTAATCTCAATGGTCTTACTGACGAGATGCAACCGTATCTTAATCAGTTATTGATAGACCATGAGTTGCTTCTCTTCAGAAATCAAGACCTGAATGATGAAGCATTGTACTATATTACCACTTCATTCGGAGAACCGTGGCATAGAGGCCGTGAACTGAATAACCGAATAGGTCATACACAGGCAACCGATGGAAATCATCCATATATTGAAGTTGTATCAGAAAGCGGTACGGCTGGTACATTCGCCATTCCATGGCATATTGATGTAATACATACATCATCACAAGAGCTACCGAACAGATGGTTATACTGCACGGAGCTTCAAGGCAATATCGATCATCCGGGTACGGACTGGATGAACACCAGGCTGAAGCATCATCCGGATGTAGACTTCTCATACTATCACAGAAAGAATGCGGCTCATCAGGTAACTTATGGTGTTCCATATATGCCTACACCTATCACAAGACCATGTATCAATAAGCATCCACGTGATAGAGAAGAGACATTTCTTTGTGATGAGCAATTTACCATTCATTTAGAAGGTATGGATAAACAATCTGGTTTAGCATATATCAGTGACACAATCGAACATATGACCAAATCACCTGGAATGCTATATAGTCACACATGGAGAGTTGGTGACATTATAATATATGACAATCTCTGCACCATGCACCGTAGAGGCAGTCAAGTTGAAGGTAAAAGACGCCTTAAACGCATGACATGGGACCAAGACTGGCCCGAGTGAATTAAGATACTACATGTAGTATCATGACAATATAATCTATCTATCCATAGCTATACAATCACACCATATCACCTCACGTAACGGTACTGTAATAACATATAGCCTGTCTTTGCTCGGTGCACACGGTAGGTGATTGCTACTGTGACATTTTTATCACAGCCCTAGAAAAAGTGCATTTCAGACGCATAAAACGTTTTACATACCCGTGGAACTGTATATAATGGACCTATAAATTGAAAAGAGGAAAATTGATTATGACTACTAGACAAGAATTTTTGGAAGAACGCCTGGAAGAACTGGAAGATCGTGTTGCTGCTGATAGCCGTTGTCTTCAACATCTGACTCGTAATGTAGATCGTCACTTTACTACTCACACTCGTGATAGTATAATAAGTGTAGCAATACGGCTCCATGATACTCGAGTCGAGCGTGAAACCGTTCGCGTTGAACTTCGCCAACGTGCTAGGGTCGAAGCTCAACGCCTAGAACTTTTGGGTGCTGAGTAAAAAAATTACTCTTTTAGAGTATAACCATTTAACAAGGAGATTTAATAATGTTAGCATATTGTGATTTTTTATCAGACCATATTTTCAATTATATCAATAATGATGATATGGAATTCAAAGCCGATAAGCCTGAAATGGACTTGCATCCCACGGAAGGTTACTTTCAATCGACTAAGAAGACAATTAAGGTGACGGATGAAGCCACTGGTAAATTGTATCTTATTACAGTCGAAGAAAAGCATGAATAC